>Ga0308309_10001943_pt1 | contig 12306 bp, 6 predicted proteins | sample HubBroMetageWFT5_FD_192491 | JGI IMG/M metagenome (GOLD analysis project Ga0308309, IMG submission 192491) | Warmed and freeze-thawed soil microbial communities from the Hubbard Brook experimental Forest, New Hampshire - Hubbard Brook CCASE Soil... | ecosystem: Environmental > Terrestrial > Soil...
GAGCAAAGAACCCATCCCTTTCAGACGAACGAGCAGCTCTGGCTGCGAACGTGACACTCCAGATAGTCAGAGGCTTGATAACGCTCTATGGAGAAGCGGGTGATAAAGCGAAAGACCTGATTGTGGAAGAATTCAAGAAGGCGCTGACCTTATATTTGGGAAGCGTTTTGGGCTCATGAAGTCGCCCATAACAGACGCCTCTCGGATGACGGCGATTCGGAAACTATCTCCCTTTGTTTGATCGTCCGGCGGATTGGAAATCTAAACTGTCTATTCGGATGGTTGCGGGGTTCGCTGAAAAGAAAGAATTTGTTGGTTGCAGAGGCTTAATTTGAACCGACGATGTCCCGAAGTCCGCTTCGAGGAAGTCCCGTCCTAGTACGCCACCCGTCCGGCATGAACAAATCCGACATCATCACAATTGTGACGGTTCATCCCGACGCTTTGAGTCAACGCTACGGCAGCTTGTTGTGTTAGTTCTGGTGTCAGTTGAATCTGCTAATTAGTACAGCCTCGTGCAGCAATGTGCGCACAGAGGCAATCCTGTAAGTGCGTTCAGTTTGTATGGGATGCGACTGCGTGCGACACGATGCTATTTCGTGCCGGTAGCTAAAAGTAGATTCAGGAGCTAGTTCCTGCAAGGGAGTGGAGGTTCGAGTCCTCTCTTGGGCACCATTCTTCATTTTTGGCGTGTTGAAAGATCACCTCGAACGGCTTTATAAGTGGGATGAACACTTGCGGCATCTACTTTACAGTACAATCCTGAGCAATTTCCTTTGTTCCGCCGGTGGCTGCTTACGGTAGAGATAGCCTTCCGTCCGTCACCTGCGTCAGACGGGAAGGCCAGCAGTGGCTCTTGCGCCGGACAAGGCGCACCTTCCGTTGGTCTCAGGAGGACGCGAAATGACAATCAGTACGATCGGCGAGTCACAACGCACCGCTGCAAGGATTGCAGGATTTGCTTGCCCGATCTCTTTCCTGACCCTAGTGGCGGTCAATTTCGGCATCTTCGCCCGCCTCATCGTCCGCGGCAATCCAGCGGAAACTGCTCGGAATATCGTGGCGCACGAAACACTATTCCGTATTGGCGTCGCGGGTAACATGGTTTACTGCGTTGGCGTTGTGGTGCTGCTGACCGCGCTTTACGTGATTCTCAAGCCGGTCGGCCAGTATCTTGCCTTGCTCGCGGCTTTCGGCAGGCTGGCCTATGGCCTCACCTGGCTCCTGGTGACGCTCAATCTCTTTACCGCTCTGCGACTCTTGAGTGACGCCGATTACTCCCGTGCGTTCGGAGCGGACCAATTGCCGGCCTTGGCGCAGCTGTACCTCAGCGGCTACGACGCGTACTACATTGGCTTGCTGTTTTGGGGACTGGGAACCACAGCTGGCGGCTACTTGTGGTTCAAGTCCGGCTACATCCCCAGAGCACTGGCTGCCTTTGGTGTGATCTCCGGTGCCTGGTGCGCCGCCTGCACTTTCGTTTTTTACATCTTCCCCGACTTCTCCAAAGTAGTGAGCCTGTCGTGGTTTGACTCACCCATGGCTATCTTCGAACTAGCGCTGAGTTTTTGGCTCCTGTTTAGGGGATTAAGGCCGTTCGACATCAAAACTCGGCATCAGGAAAGGAATGTACCACCGGTCAGTGGCAGCGCCTGAAAAACCGGGCACTATCGGAAAGCCGCAACGGCGGGCCCGCGACACTATTCGCCTAGCACTTTGTCCACGCGCTCGGTCAAACTCTTTGCGTCGAAGGGCGCGCGGACTTTTACATCGTTGTCGAAATAAACGAATACATCGCGAGCTGGAAGTTTGGCACCAGGACCCTTAACAACACGTTCGGCATCGGCAGGTTCCGTGCCGCGCGCCCAGGCAGTGACGCGAGTGGTCCATTGATCCAACGCGTCCGTGGTGTAGCCGCTGGCGTAAAGAACCTCCGAGCCGTGCAGGCGGCAATACATGAAATCGGAAGTCACATCCATCATCCTGGGCCATTCCACCGTATCAGCGCAAACGAGCGCAACATTATAGCTGCGCAACATTTCGATAAATTCCGGGATAGCAAACGTGGCATGACGAATCTCGATGGCGTGCCGTAAGGGACGCCGCTCGTCCGGCTTCATTGCCGCTCGCCCTTTCAACCATTTGTCATGCTTCTTCGCAAGGGCAGCGGCGGATTCGGTATCGTGAGGCAGGAGTTTGAGAAATTCCTGCAGTCTTGTCGCATCGTACTTAAAATTTGGCGGCAGCTGCCACAGGATCGGGCCTAGCTTTGGCCCGAGGCGAAAAACGCCGGAAGCCAAAAAATTCGCCAGCGGAGTCTCGGCGTCTTGCAATCGCCGTATATGAGTTATGAAGCGCGGCCCCTTTACGGAAAAAACAAAATCATCCGGCGTTTCGCCAGCCCAGGCCTCGAAATACTCCGGGCGCTGCAACGAATAGAATGTGCCGTTGATTTCAATCGATCGGAAAATACTGGAGGCGTAGGCAAGTTCCTTTTTCTGCGATAACTTCTCAGGATAGAAAACGCCGCGCCAGGGAACGTATCTCCAGCCTGAAATGCCGATGCGAACCTGGCCTGCGGGAATCGCGTCTGATTTCTTTTTCATTTAAGTCTTGCGTTGAACGTCGCTAACCGGTTCTTACACTGCAATCGAATCTGTGAAGCGTGTGGCGGAATCGTCCGTTTCGAGCGGCACTCCGTCCCGGAACGTCACGGTCTTTCCCGAGACAGCAGAAATGCGGTCGCCTGGCAGTAGAATGCCCACGAGGTTTAGAGGATCGGCCGCGGAAATCGTGACGGTTTCGCCACTAGGCTCAATCTTGCGCATAGCGCGCAATGATTCGACAGCCATGGGTAACGCAAATTGTTCGCCAATGAATCCGCTGACGAAACGACCGCCGCGTGCTTCGCCTCGGTCTTCGAGACGACGAAACGCAATGAGCAGTTCTCGCCAGCGCGGAACGATCGCTTCGCGCGCGATCACTTCGCGGAAGACGATGCCGTAGCGCTTGAGCAGCATCCAGCATGTGGCATTCGCGATGCGGTCGCGATCGGGAATTTCGTGTCCGTACAGCAGCGACCACCGTCCAACGCTGTGGCGCGGACGCGAGCTGTGGCCGCGTCCCTGGCCGGAGCGTCGCTTCGGATCGATCAGCGCGCGAATATTATCGAAGCCGTCTGCCGTTATCATTCCGGCGGTCACAAGCTCCCACAGAGCCGTCTCCATTTCCGACTTCAGCTTCCCGGTGCCGCGCACGAGGTCTGCAAAGAAAGAAGCGCCTCGTTGGCGAAGGTAGTTGAGCGCATCGCGCGCATTCTGGCTCAGTCCGCGCGGATCCTGTGTGTCGCCATTCGCATGCCGTGGAATCATCCAGGCTGAATCTTCACGAACAAAAAAGGCAATGGGAGCAATACTTGTAGGAATTACTCGACGCCCCAGGCCGCTTTGATCTTCGTAAGTCGAAGGGTGCGGCGAAAGGCGGCCCCAGCCGACCGCTCCGGTGAGGCAAAGGCGATCGAGAGCTTGCGGATCGTAATTTGCGATACGCCTGCTGAGAATTTGCCGCTCCCACGCATTCGCCGGCGCCTCGTAACCTTGCAACTGCTGCAGAATTTCCAAAGTACCGGGTTCGCCGAGAACCTGGCTGCCAGGCGCAACGCGTTGCCAGCGCAATAGCCAGCGCATGAATTGAGCGGCCGTGGCAGGCTGAATCTGACTACGCAACGTGCCGAGCGTCATGCGATGAATGCGCGAGAGCAAACGGCGTTCGCACCATTCCGTTTCTTGGCTTGCGCCCTCGGTGAAGCGGCCGCGCAATATGGTTCCGCTTGCTTCCAAGCGCAAGAAAATCTTGTCGATGTCGGTGAGGGCTACATCTAGGAACTCGCTTAAGGCCGCGGCCGTAGTGGGTCCAACATGCGCCATCCACCCGGTGATGCATGCAAACAAAGCATCTTCTCGCAACCTAGCAGGAGTTTCGATTTCAGGAACCGCACAATCAAAATGCGCTTCAGGAAATGCGGCCGCGAAAGTTAGGGCTTTCTCAGCCGCGACCCAATAAACCCGGTGGCCGACAGATGCCCGGGCCGCTCTGCGAGCTTGTTCCAACGGGGCGAAGTATTCCTTCCACTGCTCAACCGAATTAGCCGCACGTTGCTTCAGTTGCGACGAGATGCTCGTCACATTTGGTTCCCATGCGTTGGGACTCGAAGATTGAGGCAGCGGAAACGCGATCAGTGTCTGCAGCACATCGTGAAGTTCGTCGGCATCCCGCACGTCCGGCCAGGTTTCTTCACGAACCTGAGAAATTGCGGCTGGATCCAGGCGCCCAATTTCGGAAAGCACGGCTTCGGGCAGCATGCGACGCATTTCCACAGCACGTGCACGGCGTTCTTCGAGTGGCGCGTCGTCAAGATATGCGTACGGATTTGCATTTAGAATTTCATGAGAGAACTGCGACGGAACCGGCGTCTCTACGGCTAGACACCGAATGCTGCCGGAAGCAATTCGATCTAAAACATTCTTCAGACCTTCGAGGTCCATGGCCTCCGTTAGCGCGTCTTTCATCGCCTCGCGAACCATGGGATGTTCCGGAATCTTAATTTCGCCTTCGATATTTTCCTGGCAAGCCAGCGCTTCAGGAAAAACCGCGGCTAGAAGATTTTCAGAGCGCATGCGCTGGATTTGCGGCGGAACTTTCTTTCCGCCCATGAAACGCAGCAGGGCCAGCGCGCGACCGGCCACCCAGCGCCAGCGGGTGTTAAAAATTGGCGATGCCAACACCGCTTGCTCGAGCAAATGCTCGACGCTCGCAGACTGCAAAAAATGAAATACATCGGCCAAAGGAAAGCTGTGCTGGTCACTTAGGGAAATGTTCAGGCCGTTATCGGTGGCAGCAGCCTGCAACTCGAAATTGAAAGAGCGGCAGAATCGTTTGCGGAGCGCCAAACCCCACGCCTTGTTGATGCGGCCGCCAAAAGGCGCGTGAATCACAAGCTGCATTCCGCCGCCTTCATCGAAAAAGCGCTCTGCGATTACCGTGTCTTGCGTAGGAACTGCGCGCAAAACGGCGCGCCCCGTAACAATGTATTCAACCGCCTGTTCGGCGCCTGACGGGTCGAGCCCGCACTCCTGTTTCAGCCAATCCACTGCCGCCGTCGCTGGAGGAAGAGTCCCGCGAACGTAGCCGGGCGAAAGACCGACGGTGAGTGAACTGATCTTCTCTCTTAGTGCGGCGATCTCTAGGGAGAGTTCCATCGTGCGCGAGGGCGCTTCACCGAGCCAGAATGGAATATTGGGAGCCGCTCCCTTGGCGTCTTCCACGGAAACGGAGCCGGACTGCACGCGGCGAATGCGCCACGACGTGTTTCCGAGAAGGATGATGTCTCCGCGCAGGCTTTCCACCGCAAAGTCTTCATCGACCGTGCCCACAACGATGTGTTCCGGTTCCGCGATAACGGTGTAGAGCGAGTTATCCGGAATTGCGCCACCGCTGGTGATTGCGGCGAGCCTTGCGCCCCGGCGCCCATGTAAGCGATGGTTCACTTGATCGCGATGGAGATAAGCTCCGTAGCGTCCGCGGCGCGCGGCGATGCCGTTCGAAAGCATCTCGATGATTTCATCGAAATCTTTTCGCGCGAGATTGCGGTATGGGTGAGCCCGGCGAACCAACGCGAACAGATCGTCTTCCAGCCAATCCTCGGCCGCGCAGGCCGCCACGATCTGTTGCGCCAGAATATCGAGTGGACATTCCGGAATCATGATGCGATCCAGTTCGAGACGGTTGATGGCGCGGACCAGCGCGGCGCATTCGATCAGTTCGTCGCGAGTGGTGGCAAACAAGCGGCCTTTCGGCACCGCGCCGCGCCAGTGGCCGGCTCGTCCAATCCGCTGCAATGCAACTGCTATCGAGCGAGGTGAGCCAATCTGACAGACCAGATCAACCGTGCCGATATCGATACCCAATTCAAGAGAAGCGGTGGCGACCAGCGCGCGTATCCCCCCAGACTTCAACTTTCCTTCCACCGCCAGCCGCCGCTGACGAGAAAGACTGCCGTGATGCGAGGCCACCGCGTCCAGGCCGAGAATAGAGGCAAGATGATGGCCGACTCGCTCCGCGAGCCGCCGGGTGTTGACGAAGATCAGCGTAGAGCGATTTGCAAGCACGAGATCGGAGATGCGCTTGTAAATCTCGTCCCACATTTCGTTCGAGGCCACCGGGCCAAGCTCGCTGGCAGGAACTTCAACGGCCAAATCCAAATGCCGGCGTTGCGAGACCTGAACGATTGCCGGGCCGGGCCGTGCGTTTCCGGCAAGAAAATTCGCAATCAACTCGATGGGCTTTTGGGTCGCGGACAGGCCGATGCGGGTTGAACGCCGTCCCGTAAGTGCATCGAGGCGTTCGAGGGAAAGCGAAAGGTGCGACCCGCGTTTGTCGTCTGCAATGGCGTGGATCTCGTCCACGATAATGGTTTTTACGGTTCGCAGGATTTCGCGGCTCTTCGCGGCCGTAAGCAGAATGTAAAGAGACTCGGGGGTAGTGACCAGAATGTGCGGCGGGCGTTTCTGCATGGCGCGGCGTTCGTGCATCAGGGTATCGCCGGTCCGCACGGCGGTGCGGATTTCCGGCAGCAGAAACCCGCGTTGCTGGGCAAGTTGCAGGATTTCGCCCAGCGGTGCGTCGAGATTTTTTTGGATGTCGTTGCCTAGCGCCTTCAGCGGCGAGACGTACAAAACTTCAGTCTGGTCTTCCAATTCCGCGGCGAGCGCCTTGCGCACGAGCCGGTCAATGCAGGCCAGAAACGCGGCCAGCGTCTTTCCCGAACCGGTAGGAGCGCAAATAAGCGTGGTTTTATCGCCGAGAATGTGGGGCCAGCCTTGTTCCTGCGGTTCCGTGGGAGTGCCAAACTTGTTGACAAACCACTCCTGAACCAATGGATGCGCCCAGGCAAGGCCAGTCGGAGGGGAAACAGTGTAAGCGGTCTGACTCACGAAATTCCTGGGAAAACAGAAGGGTCGTCAAACTGAGTACATCTATATTGTGCCCGAAAACCTAACTGTATGCAAAATCAGTGAACCTGCGTGATCTTCTTCAAATCCGCGATGAATCTCTTCATTTCCTCTTCTTGCGTGGCTTCGTCTGGAGCGCGCAATATGGAAGAAGGGTGGACAGTCGCCATCACATGCGGAGCGAGATTGGACTCCACAAACTCGCCACGATGCTGGGTGACGCGAAAATCGCGGCCGAGCAGAGCCTGTGCCGCAGTAGCTCCCAGACAAACAATCATTTTTGGACGCAACGCTGCGATTTCAGCGTCAAGCCAGGGCCGGCACGCCGCAATTTCCGCGGCATTCGGTTTTTTGTGAATACGCCGCTTCCCGCGCGGCTCCCATTTAAAATGTTTCACCGCGTTCGTTACGTAAACTTTTTTTCGATCGATCCCGGCTTCCTCCAGCGCGACGTCCAATAACTTTCCCGCCGGCCCGACAAATGGTTTGCCTTCGAGGTCTTCTTGATTACCTGGCTGCTCGCCAACCAGCATGATTTTCGCACCGGGCATTCCTTCGCCAAATACGGTCTGCGTGCCGAGCTTCCATAGATCGCAGGCCTTGCAGGCTTGGGAAGCTTCGCGCAATTCCTCCAAAGATGCATGCAAGGGGAACAAAGTTTTTTCTGAATCACCGGGAATACGTTTGGCCATGTTTCTTAGATGCAAGATGGATTCTCGCCGGCACATAGTGGCGCGGAACTTTACTAGGCGAGTGGTTGACAAGGGCAGGGAGTTCGTAGAGAATCCCGACTAGGCGAAGAAAAAGCGAAGATAGAGTATAGCCTTCCCTTTTCCTCTTCGGGCCTGTTATGGCTGTAAATCTCGCTACTTTGCGCTCCAACGTCGAACTTGCCCTGGCCGGGCGTGTCGCCGCTCCATTTTCGTATCGCGACCGCCATGCGGTTGAAATAGTTTCCACCGGCATCGCGGAAATCGATTCATTGGCGGGAGGTTTGCCGCGTGGAGCGTTGACCGAAATTTTTGGCCCGGCCTGTTCCGGGCGGACAACTTTGTTGCTTTCCGCTTTAGCCGCAAGAACCGCTCAGGCAGAAGCCTGCGCGCTGATTGATGGATGCGATGCTTTCGATCCACATTCTGCGGAAATCGCCGGCGTGGAACTGAAGCAATTGCTGTGGGTACGCTGCCGGAACATTGAGCAAACTTTGCGCGCCACGGATCTGCTTTTGCAAGGCGGTGGATTCGGTTTCATTGCGCTCGATCTGGGTGATATGCGCGCGGATGTACTACGTCACGTTCCGCTGGAATCCTGGTTTCGTTTTCGGCGTGCGGTAGAGGATACGCCGACCATCCTGATGGTTTTGGAGCCGGAGTCCAATGCCAAAACCTGCGCCTCGCTGGTCCTGCGCATGGAAGCGGAGCCGGCGCGATGGTCAACCACGTCGGAAGCTCAGGCAACGGATTTTTTCAGGTATCCGCCTTCCTGGTTGTTGGAAGGCTTCGGCATTCGTGCGGAATTGCTTCGTTCCCGCTTGCAGCCGATTGCGACGAACAGTTTTCAAAAACCTTTCGCTTCAGCGGACCGCTCAGAGCTTTTCGAAACAAACGTACTGCGAAGTTATCTCCGTGTTGCGAATGGAATCAGCGCCGAAGTGAAAGCAAGAATTGCAGAGGAATTTGTTGCTGGCTAAAACCGAACTTTTATGGCATTCGCTTCCATTCACGTCCCCCATTTCCCCCTGCAAGCTGTGGTGCGTGCAGAACCCAGCTTACGCAATCAGGCCCTCGCGCTTGTGGACGGAACTCCTCCAATCTGGAACGTAGTCGCGGCCAATCAAGCAGCTCTGCAGGCTGGCATCGAATTAGGAATGGCAAAATCGCAAGCGGCGCAATTTCACGCGGTGGAAATTCGCAACCGCTCTCGCGTGCAGGAAAAATCCGCTCACGCAGCTTTGCTCGATCTGGGAGCTTCTGTTTCGCCGCGCATGGAAGACACCGCGCCGGACACGATTATTCTGGATATTTCCGGCCTCGCTTCCTTATTTGGAAACGAAGAAACCATCGCTAGGCAGTTGATGCAGCGTGCATCCAGCATGGGTTTGCACGTGCACGTTGCAGTTTCTTCCAATCTGGAAGTTGCTTTGCACGCTGCGCACGGTTTTCCCGGCATTACTGTGATCCTTCCGGGTGAAGAAGCGAAATGCCTGGCCCCCCTGCCTGTGCGCGCTCTTTTACCCTCTGCTGAAATTCTGGGAACTCTGGAGCGCTGGGGTGTGCGCGACTGCGCCGCTTTGGCGGCGCTTCCTGTGCTGCCGTTGTCGGAGCGACTGGGACAGGAAGGAGTTCGCCTTCACCAATTGGCACGCGGAGCGCGTTTGCGTTCGCTTGTGCTGGCACGGCCGGGAGTGTGCTTCCAAGAAGAAATGGCACTCGACTTCGCCGTTGCCGAGCTCGAGCCGCTTTCATTCCTGCTAGGCCGATTGCTTGATCAATTGTGTGCGCGGCTGGAAGCGCGTGCGCTGGCGGCTTGCGCGATTCGTACGCATTTTGATTTAGAGGATTCCTTCGAAAAAGATTTCCAGGTTTTCAGCGAGAATTCTCCTCCCCAGCTCGCTTCAAAAACTTATGAAAAGATTCTGAGTTTGCCCGTACCTACCAGAAATTCGAAAATGCTTTTGAAACTGCTGCGCCTGCAATTGCAGGCGGACCCTCCCCACGCAGCCATTCTAAAAGTTATTCTCGCTGCTGAACCGGCTCGTCCGCGCGCGGCGCAAGGAGGACTGTTTCTTCCCAGCTGCCCGGATCCGGAAAAACTAGAGCTGACCATCGGACGATTGGCGAAACTGGTGGGCCATACGAACGTTGGTTCGCCCGAATTGATCGACACGCACCGTCCCGGCGATTTTCGAATGGCCCCTTTCGCGCCGGTAAGCGATGAATCGAAAATCCCGCAAAAACATGCAACGGCTGTCGCCCAAGGGTCTAGAGAAACCCCCTTAACTGCATTCCGCGTTTTCAGGCCGGAAATACAGGCAAATATTGAACTGCAGCAAAACTATCCCACGCGTATTTATTTTCGCGGCTTGCGCGGAAATATCATTGCAGCTTCAGGGCCGTGGCGCACTTCCGGAGATTGGTGGCGGGAAGACATTTGGCAGCAGGATGAATGGGACGTGGAAATCCGCTTTGATTCCGTGAGCGGGCAAAGCCAGAAAATCTCCAGTCCGCGCACGCAAGACGGACTTTATCGCATTTATTATGACTCGCTTCGCGAAGCCTGGTTCGCCCGCGGCCGCTACGACTGATGTACACAGAGCTTCACGCTCGCTCCGCTTTCAGTTTTCTCGAAGGCGCATCTTTGCCTGAAGAACTGGCGGCGGTGTGCGCCGAATATGGAATGCAGTCGATGGCTTTGCTCGATCGAGACGGAGTGTACGGCGCTCCTCGTTTTTATCTTGCCGCGGATAAAAGTCAAATTCGTGCTCACATTGGAGCCGAAGTTACTTCCGCCGAAGGCTGGCGTTACCCCTTGCTCGTGGAATCACGCGGAGGCTATCAAAATCTTTGCCGCTTGATCACGAAAATGAAATTGCGCACGTCGAAAGGCAAAGGAGATGTTTCAGGCGCGGAAGTAGCCCCCTACGCTCGTGGACTTGTATGCCTCACGGGAGGCCAGGAAGGTCCTCTCGCCCATGCTTTGGCAAATGGCGGAATCGAAAACGGGAAAAAGTGCGTTCAGCAGCTATGTGAACTATTTGGCAAACAGAATGTTTATGTTGAGTTACAGCGGCATTTTCTGCGTGAAGAAGAAGTCAGAAATCATGCCGCCATCGAGATTGCGGAGAAGTTAGGCCTTCCGCTGCTGGCCACCAATGGCGTACGACATGCTTCACCGGAACGGCGCGAAGTGTCAGATGTCTTCACCTGCATTCGGCATCACCGCACACTCGCAACTGCTGGCCGTCTTCTAGCGCGCAATTCCGAACTGCATATGAAAACGCCCGTCGAAATGGCGCAACTTTTCTCGGATGTTCCCGAAGCGATCGCGAATACACAGGTCCTTTCTTCGCGCTTGAACTTCAGCTTGAAAGATTTAGGTTATCGATTTCCAAAATATCCGGTACTCGACGGCAAACCGGAAATCCATTTTTTGCGTCAACGAGCGCACGAAGGCATGATCTGGCGCTATGGATTGAATAATGAACCTGCGCAAGCGCAAATCGGGCGCGAACTCGACCTGATCGAAAAACTGAATCTGGCAGGCTACTTCCTGATCGTGTGGGACATCATTCGCTTTTGCCGCGAACAAAATATTCTGGTGCAGGGACGCGGTTCCGCTGCGAATAGCGCGGTCTGCTACGCGCTGGGAATCACCGCCGTCGATCCGGTAAGAATGGACCTTCTCTTCGAACGCTTTCTTTCAGAAGAGCGCGGCGAGTGGCCGGACATCGATCTCGATCTCCCCAGCGGTGACCAGCGCGAACGAGCGATTCAATACGTATATGAACGCTACGGAAAATTGGGCGCGGCCATGACCGCCAACGTAATCACCTATCGTGGCCGCTCCGCCGCTCGCGAAATTGGCAAGGCGCTGTCTTTTAATCCTGAAACATTGAGCCGTCTGACTAGCCTGGTAAGTGCGTGGGAATACAAGGATGCGAATGACACTCTCGCGCGGCAGTTTCGCGACGCTGGATTCGACATGCAGCATCCGCAGATTCGTAAATTTTTTGAGCTTTGCCTGCAGTTTCAAGATTTGCCGCGTCATCTGGGCCAGCATTCCGGCGGCTTAGTGGTGTGCCAGGATCAGTTGGACTCAATTGTTCCACTGGAACCAGCCACCATGCCCGGTCGCGTCGTCGTGCAGTGGGACAAAGATGATTGTGCGGACCTGAAAATTGTGAAAGTGGACCTTCTGGGCCTGGGGATGATGGCCGTGCTGGAAGATTGCCTTCAAATCATCCGGAAAGATTACGGCGAAGAAATAGATTTGGGAAAATTACCCGCAAACGATCCAGTAGTTTATGACACCCTGCAAAAAGCGGACACCATCGGGATGTTTCAGGTGGAAAGTCATGCGCAAATGGCTTGTTTGCCACGCCTGCGGCCCGAATGTTTTTACGATATCGTCGTGCAGGTGGCCATTATCCGGCCGGGACCGATCGTCGGGAAAATGGTGAATCCTTTTTTGAAGCGTCGCCAGGGCCGCGAAGCCGTGGATTATCTTCACCCCTCGCTCAAACCGGTTCTTGAACGCACTCTAGGAGTTCCGTTATTTCAAGAACAACTATTGCGGA
>Ga0308309_10001944_pt1 | contig 12304 bp, 10 predicted proteins | sample HubBroMetageWFT5_FD_192491 | JGI IMG/M metagenome (GOLD analysis project Ga0308309, IMG submission 192491) | Warmed and freeze-thawed soil microbial communities from the Hubbard Brook experimental Forest, New Hampshire - Hubbard Brook CCASE Soil... | ecosystem: Environmental > Terrestrial >...
CCGCTACGTGACGCCGCACTTCCAGGACTCGGCGCGCACGACCACGGCGAGTCGCGACTGGGCGGCCGAGAACCGCCCCGAGTTCATCGGCGCGGCGGGCAGCGCCATCATGTCCGCCATCCAGAAGCACCATGACGAGAAGGCGGAGAAGGCAGCCGCCAAAGAGGGTGCAAAGGTGACGCCCGGTGGCTGAAGTCACGCACGAACAGGTCGCGACGAACGGCGTGGAGCTCCACGTGGCGGTGGCCGGACCGAGCGAGGGACCGCCCGTGATCTTGTGCCACGGCTTCCCCGAGTTGTGGTACTCGTGGCGCCACCAGCTCGCCGCGTTGGGCGACGCCGGGTACCGCGCCTTCGCCCCCGACCTGCGCGGCTACGGCGGCAGTTCGGCCCCGAGGGAGGTGGCCGACTACGGCTCGGACAAGCTGACCGGCGACCTCTGTGGCCTGCTCGACCACTACGGCTACGACAAGGCCGCGTTCAGCGGGCACGACTGGGGCGCCATGGTGGTGTGGGAGATGGGGCGCCTCCACCCCGAGCGGGTCTCGTCCATCTACGCCATGAGCGTCCCCTACTCGAGTGCACCCGGGCCGCCCACCGAGATCTTCCGCCACATCTTCGGCGACAAGTTCTTCTACATGCTCTATTTCCAAGACGTCGGACCCGCCGAGGCGGAGTTCGACGAGAACCCGCGGCTCTACGTGCGCACGATGTTGTACTCGGCCGGGGGTGAAGGGATGGCGAAGGGCCGCGCGCTCGTCGGCGACGCGCCCGCGGAGGGGACCCGGTTCCTCGACATCCTCCAGCCGGCCCCCGTCGCGCTGCCGGCCTGGCTGACCGAGCACGACGTCGACGTCTACACCGAGGGGCTCACGCGCAGCGGTCTCTTCGGCCCGCTCAGCTTCTACCGGAACCTCGACGCCAACTGGGGACGCTCGAAGGACCTGCCGGCCTCGCTCTACACGATGCCGACCGGCTTCCTCACCGGATCGCTCGACCCCGTGGTGATCATGCAGCCGCACGGCGTCGACGTCATGAAGGAGCAGCTCCCGGACTTCCGCGGCGCCACCGTCGTCGACGGCGCCGGTCACTGGGTGCAGCAGGAGCGCCCGGCCGAGACGAACGCCGCGCTCTTGTCGTTCCTCGACGCGACCCGGTGAGCCGCCGGTCGAGCGAGGTGAGCGGGCTCGTCCGCCTCCCGCCCCAGCCCGCCGGCGTACCCTGGCCGACCGAAACGTGGCCCGAAGGAGAGCTTGCGCCCAGCGAGGCAAGGGCGCTCGCCCCGCTGATCGACGAGGCGTTCGACGACGCCAGCCCCATCGCGACGACCCACGCCGTCGTCATCGTGCAACACGGTCGGATCGTCTTTGAGCGCTACCACGGAGCGCTCGACCACTTCGACCGCCCGCCGACGCCGATCACGGCCGACACGCCGCTGCTCAGCTGGTCGATGGCCAAGTCCATGCTCCACGCCGTCGTTGGGCTGCTCGTCGGCGACGGCCGGCTCGACCTCGATGCCCCGGCGCCGGTCCCCGAATGGGCCGACCCGGCCGACCCGCGCCACGCCATCACGCTGCGCCAGCTGCTCGCCATGCGCGACGGGCTCGATTACGTCGAGGAATACGACTCGGAGGACTCCAATGCTCTGCGGATGCTCTTCGGCGACGGCCAGTCGGACATGGCCCATTTCGCCGCAGACCTGCCGTTGGCGGTGACGCCCGGCACGCGGTTCAACTACTCGTCGGCAACGTCCAACATCGTCTCGGGCGTCGTAGCGCGCACGGTCGGTCCCGGCGAGCCGTACGCCCGCTTCCTGCACGGCCGTCTCTTTGCGCCGCTCGGCCTGTCGAGCGCCGACCCCGAATTCGACGAGGCCGGGACCTGGGCCGCTTCGTCGTTCCTGCGCGCCAGCGCGCGCGACTATGCGCGCTTTGGACTCTTCTATCTGCGCGACGGGATGTGGGACGGTGTGCGCGTCCTGCCGGCCGGGTGGGTGGACTACGGCCGCACCCTGGTCTCGACCGACGAGAACGGCCAGCCCTTCGGTGCCCACTGGTGGGGCCTGGCCGGTGCCAACCCGCTCGGCACGTTCCGCGCCGCGGGCTACGAAGGCCAGTCCATCTCCATCTGCCCGCCGCTCGACCTCGTCGTCGTGCGACTGGGCAAGACGCCCGTCGAGCGGTCGGACAACCTCATCCCGTGGCGCATCGCCATGGTCGAGGCGTTCGCCCAAGCCGACTGAATCGCCGGCGGTTCAGCCCCCGTCCACCGGCGTGGCGAGGAAGACCGGGATCTGGCGCGTCGTGTTCTGCTGGTATTCGGCGTACGGCGGGTAGGCCTTCACGGCGAGCTCCCACCACTCCTTCTTCTCGTCGCCCGTCAGCTCGCGCACATGCACCCGTAACGGTTCCGGACCGTCCTGGAGGTAGACCTCGTCCGGGTGCTCGACCATGTTGTGGTACCAGGCGGGGTTGTCGGGCATCCCCCCCTTGGACGCGACGAGCGCGTACTCACCGTTCTGCTCGACCCGCATGAGGCCGAACTTCCGCACCTTGCCGCTCTTCGCCCCACGGGTCGTCACCACGATGATGGGCATTTCCGTGTCCCGCAGCGTGTTGGCCCGCTGGCCGCCCGAGGCCTCGTACTCGGCCACCTGGTCGCGCACCCAGTCCCAGGGGCTTGGCTCGTAATCACCTTGCAGAGTCGTCATAGGGGCGAGCGTAAAGGCGCGCCGCTAACGTCCGTGCCGTGCCCCGAGACCCGATGGCCACCGCTGACGTCGTCGCTCTGCACGGCAGTCTCTCCAACTGGGGACGCTGGGGGCCCGACGACCAGCTCGGCGCGCTGAACCTTGTCACTCCCGAGGTCACGGCCGCCGCCGCGGCCACCGTGCGTTCGGGCCAGACGGTCTCGTGTGCCCGGCCCCTCAACACCGAGGCGGCGGCCGACAACCCGGCCCCGGTGGCGCACCACATGATCGGCACCGCGACCGAGGGCTGGGGGGCGGACTACTTCGCCCTGGCGCCCCACGGGTTCGCCACCAGCCACATCGACGCGCTGTGCCACATCTTCTACGAAGGCAAGCTCTTCAACGGCTACGCCGCCGACACCGTCACCGCGCACGGCGCCACCCGCCTCGGGATCCACCACCTGCAGGACGGGATTGTCACCCGGGGCGTGCTCCTCGACATCCCGTCCGTACGCGGCGTCGACGCGCTCGAACCCGGCGAAGCGATCTTTCCCGAGGACCTCGAGGCCGCCGAGGAACGGGCGGGCCTGCGGGTGCGGCCGGGCGATGCGCTGCTGGTGCGGACGGGCCGATGGGTCTGGCGCGCGACGCACGGCCCTTGGAACGTCGCGGCGCAGGCCGCCGGGCTCGATGCCGCCTGTCTGGCCTGGCTCCGCGAGCGCGACGTGGCCACGCTCGGCTCCGACGCCGTCTCCGACGTGATGCCGTCGCGGGTCGAGGGCGTCGGCATGCCGATCCACGAGATCGCCATCGTGGCCCTGGGCTTGCACCTGATGGACAACCTCGACCTCGACGCGCTTGCCGCGGTCTGTGCGGACGAGGGCCGCTGGGGGTTCCTCTTCGTGGTGGCGCCACTGGTGTTGCGGCGCGGCACCGCCTCGCCGGTCAACCCGATCGCCGTCTTCTGAGGACGTTAGGAAGAGAAGGAGACCCATGCCCGTCGCGCGCAACGGTGACGTCGAGATCCACTACGAGCTGTTCGGCGATCCCGCGCGCCCGACCCTGCTCCTCGTCAACGGCCTCGGGTCCCAGTGCATCAATTACGCCCCCGAATGGTGCGAGATGTTCTGCGACGAGGGCTACGCCGTCGTCCGCTTCGACAACCGTGACGTCGGGCTCTCGTCCAAGCTGCCCGAGGTCGACTACACGCTGGCCGACATGGCAGGCGACGCGGTCGCTGTCCTCGACGCGGTCGGCGTCGAGCGAGCCCACGTAATGGGGTGCTCCATGGGCGGCATGATCGTGCAGCGGCTCGCGATCGACTATCCGGACCGGCTGCTCTCGGTGACCTCGGTCATGTCGCGTACGGGCGAGCCCGGGTTCGGCGAGAGCTCCGAAGAGGCGCTCACCCTTCTCATGACGCCGCAACCGCCGGAGCGGTCGGCCTACATCGAGCGCCAGGTCGAGGCGCACCATGTCTACGGATCGAAGCCCGAGTGGCTCGACGACGAGGCCATTCGTCGGCGGGCGGCCGCAGCCTACGACCGCTGCTTCTGCCCCGACGGCATCGTCCGTCAGATGAAGGCCGTCGGGCGCGACGGCTCACGGACCGAGCAGCTGGCCAAGGTCGACCTGCCCGTGTTGGTGCTGCACGGCAGCCGGGACACGCTCATCGACCCGAGCGGCGGGCGCCGCACGGCGGAGCTCATCCCGGGAGCCCGCTATATCGAGATCGAAGGCATGGGCCACGACTACCCACCGCCGGTCTGGCGGCAGTGGGTCGACGCGTGGGCCGCGTTCGCACGGAGCGCCGCCGCTTAGGAGGGCGCCCCGCTCACCATCGGCTTGTTCAGGACAAGGTTGCCGGCCGAGCCGTAGAACCCGGCGTCGCCGTAGTTGAAGATGCCGCCGTCAGAGGCGACCAAGAAGTAGCCCACACCGTCGAAGGTGCTCATCATCGACACGATCGGCTTGTTCAACTTGATCGCCCCCGTCGAGCCGTAGAACTGGGCGTCGCCGTAGGTGAAGATGCCTCCGTCGGAGGCGACGAGCCAGTAGCCCTGTCCGCTGGCAGTGGCCGCCATGCCCACGATCGGCTTGTTGAGCGGCTGGCCCCCACGCGAGCCGAAGAAGCCGGCGTCGCCGTAGTTGAAGATGCCGCCGTCGGCCGCGACCAGCCAGTAGCCGTGCCCGTCGGTCGTCGCCGCCATGCCGACGATCGGCTGGTTCAGCTTGATTGCCCCGGTTGAGCCGTAGAAGGGCGCATCGCCGTAATTGAAGACACCCCCGTCCGCCGCAACGAGCCAGTAGCCGCCCCCATCGGGGCTGGCCGCCATGCCGACAACGGGCTTGTTCAACTTGAGGGCGCCCGTCGACCCGTAGAAGGGCGCGTCGCCGTAGTTGAAGATGCCCCCGTCGCTGGCCACCTCCCAGTAGCCGCCGTTACCAGGAGTGGCCGCCATCCCGACAACCGGCTGGTTCAGCTTCAGGTTGCCCGCTGAGCCGTGGAACGTCGCGCTGCCGTAGGTGAAGACCCCGCCGTCGGACGCGTTGGACCAGTAGCCCTCGGGGGGCGTGTAGGCCTCGAGGAGTCCGAATGTGTTGCCGGGATCGGAGTAGCTACCCGCCGCTTCGCACGACCCACGGACGGGGCACGAGACAACTGCGAGACCCGATGCCGCGGTCGCTGGTGGCGCCGCATTGGACGGCATGGGCGCGATCGTATTGGTCCAGGCACCTCCGGACATCGAGTCGAGGAGCGCAACGCTGTTCGGAGAAACCGTGTTGGCATAGCCGCCCACCGCGGTGCACTGGTTCAACGACAGGCACGACACGTCGTTGAAAAAGCCGTTGGATGCGGTCGCAATGTCAGCCGGTTGCGGGCCTTCGGTGGCCGTCACGCTCCCCGAGCCACTGATCGTGTTGATCAGTGGTCGGGAACCTGTCGAGGAGTCCTCGTACGATCCCACGGCCACACAGCCGTCAAAGGTGCACGACACGCCGTCGATGGTGGCGCTTTGGTTCGTTCCGGTCCCCTCGTTGGACGACGGCTCCGGTGATGGCGTTGCGCTCCACTGCGTCCCGTCGAACCGGTCGAGAAGCCCAACACCTTGACTTCCGGTGTTCACGTAGTGGCCGCCCGCAACACACACGCCTGTGGCGCATGAGATGTCGAACGTCTGACTGAACAAACTGGTTCCCGTTGCCGCGTCGGATGGAAGCGGTGCGGGCACCGCGGACCAGGTGCCGCTGGCGGACTGAGTGAGGAGTTCGGCTTGCCCCCTCCCGTTCCCGTTCGTGTAATTCGCGGTGGCGGCACAGGGTCCGGTGGCCGGGCACGAAACGACCTGGTCGATCACGTTCTGGTGGACGGCGGCGTCGCTCGGCTGTGGCGCCGTTAGCGCGGTCCAGTTCCCATTTGCGAGGGTGTCGAAAAAGCCGACGGGGTGGCCTGAACCGGCGGCGTTCTTGTAATTGCCAAACGCGACGCAATCGCTGCCGCTCTGGCAGTCCACGGACTTGAGAAAGGTGAATGCCGACGTCTCCGGCTGGGCGTCCGGCGGCACCGGAGCTTCGGTTGAAGTCCACGACCCACCCGCGAGGATGTCGATAAAGGCGTCCTGTTTCCCGGAAATGTTGTCGTAGACGCCGACGGCAGCGCACCAGCCCGTGGTCGGACACGACACCGACTCCACCTTCGAGAAGGAGCCGGGTTCGGCGTTGTGAGGAAGAGGCGCTTCCGTGCTACTCCAGGTCCCGCCGGACAGGATGTCGAGAAGTCCGCGTGAATTGCTCGACACGTTGTTGTAGGTGCCGCCTGCGAGGCAGAACGTCGAGGTTGCGCACGACTCGTCGCTGATGCCCACCTGCGGGTTGGTCGCCGGCGGGTCCGGGGTGCTCGGCAACGGCGCCTGCGTTGCTGCCCAGCCGGTCGACGGTGCCATCGCCGATGCCGTTCCGGTCGTCGTTGCGAAGAGTCCCCCCAACGCGCCCGCACCGATGGCGAGAGCGCCGTCGGCCGCCACGACCGCAGAGCGTCGCAGTTTCGATGGTGTCACTCGACCAGAGCCCTTGCGAGTGTTGCGCGCCCTCACGCCGTTCGACATCAGTCACCTCCGCGACTCGCCAAGATCTCGACGTCTGCAATCTAGAGACTGCGGACGCGAGGGGCAACGACCTCTTTCACAATTTCTCAGGCTCCTTCGTAGGGGAACCCAAGGTCCGGCGCCGTGAGGACTGCACGAAACGGTAAGCCCTCTGCGGCCGCCATGGCTTCGACCGTGCCGCCCCGGTCGACGAGCGCAACGAGTAGGACAACGTCCGCGCCAGCGTCCTGTACCGCGTGTGCAGCCTCGAGGAGTGAAGTGCCGCGCGTCACTGTGTCTTCGGTTACAACGACCGTGTCGCCAGGATCGAGCGCGCCGGCGATCCGCCCACCCGCCCCATGGTCCTTGGCCTCTTTGCGCACGCTGAAAGCCTTGAGCAGTCGTCCTCGGGTTGCGGCCACCCCAGCGGTGACAAAGGCCACGGGATCGGCGCCCATAGTGAGACCGCCAATAGCTGTTGCCTCGGGCGGAAGGACCGAGAGCACAGCGTCGGCCACCAACAACATCGCCTCGGGCCGGCACACCGTCTGCTTGGAGTCGATGAACCAGCTGCTCTTGCGGCCTGACTTGAGGGTGAAGTCGCCCGTCTTCACTGAATGCTCGAGCAGGTGGGCGCGGAGCTCAGGGTACGGCCCCTCGCCGCTCATGCGTACCGAACGCCGGACCCGGCCGAGACCTCGCCGATCACGGCGCCGGGCAGGTCGGCTTCGGCCAGCGCCGAGAGCACACCGTCGACTCCTGCTTTGCCGACAACCAGCACCATGCCGATGCCGCGGTTGAACACGCGATCCATTTCGTCCTCTTCGATGGCGCCGAGCCGGCGGATCTCGTCGAAGATGCGAGGCTCCTCCCACGCGGACCGTCGCAGAATGGCGCCCAGGCCCTCGGGCAGCGCCCGGGGAACGTTGCCGACGATGCCCCCTCCGGTGATGTGCGCGCACGCGTGGAGTGCGTCGCCGCTCGCCCTGCGAGCGGCCAAGACGGCAGGGGCGTAGATGATCGACGGCCGCAGGAGCTCGTCGGCCACCGTGACGTCCGCCCCCTCCCACGCCGGATCGCCGAGATCGAGCCCGGCACGTTCGAGGAGGACGTGACGGGCGAGCGTGTAGCCGTTCGAACGCAGGCCCGGTGAAGGCAGGCCGATGACGGCGTCGCCCGCGGCGACCCGCTCGGGCCCCAACTGCGTCCCGTCTTCGACCGCCCCGACGGCGAAGCCGGCGATGTCGAGCTCGTCGGGCGCCATGACGCCGGCGTGTTCCGCCGTCTCGCCGCCGATCAGCGCACAGCCGGCCTGCGTGCAACCATGGGCGACGCCGGCCACCACGGTCGCAATCCGCTCGGGATCGACCTTGCCGGTGGCGATGTAGTCGAGCATGAAGAGTGGTTCGGCGCCGACGCACACGAGGTCGTCCACGCACATCGCGACCAGGTCAATGCCGACAGTCTCGTAGCGTCCGGTGGCGCGGGCCACGAGAAGCTTCGTGCCCACCCCGTCGGTGGACGCGACCAGCACGGGCCGCTTGAAGCGGGTGACGTCGAGAGGGAACTGAGCACCGAAGCCGCCGATGCCGGCGACCATCGAACGGAGCCGCTCGACGGCGGCGTCACCGGCGGCAATGTCCACGCCGGCGGCCGCGTACGTGGCGCCGCCTTCGCTCACTGCGCTCAGACCCCGGGCAGCGCAGCCTGGTGCGCCGACGCGACGGGCTCGGATCGGCCGATCACCACCGGTGTGGCCGCCACCGGGACGGTCGTCGGGTAGTCCCCGGTGAAGCACGCGTCGCAGAAGCCGCCGTCGGCCCCGATGGCCGCCCGCAGGTTCTCGATGCTGATGTAAGCGAGAGAGTCGGCCCCGAGGATCGAAGCCATCTCGTCGACGGTGTGGTCGGTCGCGAGGAGCTCCTCGTGCGAGGGGGTGTCGATCCCGTAGAAGCAGGGCCAGCGCCAGGGCGGCGACGAGATGCGCAGGTGGACCTCGGCCGCCCCTGCCTCGCGGAGCATCTTGATGACCGAACGCTGCGTCGTGCCGCGCACGATGGAGTCGTCGACGACGACGAGACGCTTGCCCGCAATGGCGTCGCGCAGCGGGTTGAGCTTCCGTCGCACCGCGTCAGCGCGCTCCTGTTGATCCGGGGCGATGAAGGAGCGACCGATGTAACGGTTCTTCACGAGGCCTTGGCCGTAGGGGATCCCGCTGGCGCGGGCAAAGCCCTCGGCCGCCGGCACCCCCGACTCGGGAACACCCATCACCATGTCGGCGTCGGCCGGCGCCTGTAGCGCCAGCAGCTCACCCATGCGGCAACGGGTCTCGTGGACCTCGCGGCCGTAAAGGCGACTGTCGGGCCGCGCGATGTACGCGAATTCGAAAATGCAGAGGCGGGGCTCGACCTCGCGTAACCAGGGAATCTCGATGCTGCGGGGGCCGTCCTCGTCGATCACCACCATCTCACCGGGAGCCACTTCACGGACGAACTCGGCGCCGATCACGCTCAAGGCAGGCGTCTCGGACGCGAGCACCCAACCCTCGGGCGCCCCGGCCGGGCCCAGCCGCCCGAGGCAGAGGGGACGGAAACCATAGGGGTCGCGCACGCCGAAGAGGCGCTCGGAGCTCATGAGGACGAACGAGAACGCGCCTTCGACGATCGGCAGGACCGCCTGCAACGCAGTCGCCAGGTTCTCGGTCTCGGGAAACGACCGCGCCAGCAACTCGGCGACGACGTCGCTGTCGGTGGCGATCGAGCCGGGCAGCATGCCGACCTTTTCGGCCAGGGCCTCCGTGTTGGTCAGGTTGCCGTTGTGGCCGAGAGCGAAGCCGGCGCGGCCGACGGGACGGTAGACGGGCTGCGCGCCCGCCCAGTCCGACGAGCCATGGGTGGAGTAACGCGTGTGCCCGACGGCAAGATGGCCGAAGAGTCCCGACAGGGTGCGCTCGTCGAAGACCGTGGCGACGAGGCCCATGTCCTTGACCACGGTGATGGTGTCGCCGTCGCTGACCGCCATGCCGGCCGACTCCTGCCCCCGGTGCTGCAGGGCAAAGAGGCCGTCGAAGGTGAGGTTCGCCACCCGCTTGCCAGGTGCGTAGACCCCGAAGACACCGCAGGCTTCCTTCACGCGCCACCCATTCTCGCACAGGCCTGCGGCGTCACGAGTCGCCCAATGCCCTGGTCAGGTTCCCCTCGAAGGCGTCGCGCACGGCCGCCAACGGGAGGTCGACCCAGTCGCCGAGCGTCAGACGGTCGCCGTGCGCACGCCCGAGCACGGCCGCCGCGATCCCCTCCTCCGCGGCCCGGGCGCACAGCTCGTCCGGGCGTGGTGTCGCCACCAGGAAGCGAGACGGCAGCTCTGTGAAGAGCTCGGCGGGCCTGCCGTCCACCTCGAGGACACAGCCGACCGGCGATTGAGCGGCCATCTCCGCCGCTGCGACCGCAAGCCCGCCCCCCGACACGTCGTGCACCCCACGCATGAGGACGTCCTCGTCTCCCGCCACTCGCGCGGCCACCAGTGCGGCAACGAAGGCACATACGGAGCGGTGGGCTGCGAAGTCGACGGTCGGTGGCAATCCGATGCGATGGTCGGCACACTCGGTGGCCCAGCGGGTCCCTTCCAACGGGAACGAACCGTCGCTCGCCGAACGCACTCCGAGCAGGACGATGGCGTCACCCTCGTCCCACGCCAGACCCGGCGGCGGCGCCTGGACCTCGTCGACGAGTCCCAGGACTCCGAGCACGGGCGTCGGGTCGATGTCGGCACCGCCGCTCTCGTTGTAGAGGCTGACGTTGCCACCGATCACCGGGAGCGAGAGAGCGCGACAGGCATCGGCCATGCCGTCGATCGTCTCCGAGAGCTGCCACATCACCTCGGCGTGTTCGGGGTTCCCGAAGTTGAGGCAGTTGACCACCGCGGCGGGCGTCGCACCCACGCAGGCAAGGTTCGCGACCGCTTCGGCGAGCACGAGTGCTGTGCCGCCTCTCGGATCGAGCGCGCAGGCGCGGGGGTTGGAATCGGTCGTGACGGCAACGCCCCGGTTCGAATGGGGCAGGCCCGGCCCCGCGAGCCGCAACAGCGCGGCATCGGCCCCGGGCCCGACCACCGTGTTGAGGAAGAGCTGGTGGTCGTACTGGCGGTAGACCCAACGCGCGGAGCGCAACAGGGTGAGGAGATCGGCCGCGGGGTCGGCCGGCGGCCCCGGCGGCGGGGTGGTGCGCCGCTTCGGGGCGCGACGGGGCCGGTCGTAGAGAGGGGCGTCGTCCGAAAGCGAGGCCGCGGGCACGTCGGCGAGGACCGGTCCGTCGAGACCGTCGCGGATGCGCAGTCGCCCGCCGCCGTCGGGATCGGGCGCGGTCACCGTGCCGATCATGGTTGCGCGCACCTCCCACTTGGCGCAGATGGCTGCGACCGCCGGCCACGAATCCGGCGTGACGATGGCGAGCATGCGCTCCTGGCTCTCGCTCGTCATGACCTCCCACGGCTCCATGCTGTCCTCGCGCCGCGGGACCGCGGATACGTCCACGTCCATGCCGACACCGCCACGTCCCGCCGTCTCGCTCGTGGCGCACGCGAGGCCCGCACCGCCCAGATCTTGGATGCCCACGACCAGCTTGGTGTCGAGCAACTCGAGGCAGGCCTCGATGAGTCGCTTCTCCTCGAACGGATCGCCGACTTGGACGCTGGGACGCTTGGTGTCGTCGGCCGCGCCGGCGTCGTCGCCACTGAACCCCGCCGAGGCGAGCACGCTGACGCCACCGATCCCGTCACGGCCGGTGCTCGAGCCCAAGAGCACCGCCAGGTTCCCAGGGCCCGACGCGATGCCCAGGACCAGGCGTTCGGTCGGCAGCGCGCCGAGACAGAGGACGTTGACGAGTGGGTTCTGGGCGTAACAGGGGTCGAACGTCAGCTCACCGCCGACCGTGGGGACTCCCACCGAGTTGCCGTAGCCCGAGATGCCGCCCACCACTCCCTCGACGAGCCAGCGCTGGCGCGCGTCGTCGGGTGGCCCGAAGAACAACGGGTCCATCACGGCGAGCGGTCGGGCGCCCATGGTGAAGATGTCTCGCAGGATCCCGCCGACGCCGGTCGCGGCGCCCTGGTAGGGCTCGATGGCGGACGGATGGTTGTGGCTCTCGATCCGGATGGCGACCGCGATGCCGTCACCCGCGTCGATGACGCCCGCGTTCTCGCCCGGCCCGACGAGCACTCGTGGGCCCTCGGTCGGCAGGCGGCGCAGGTGGAGGCGCGAGGACTTGTACGAGCAGTGCTCGCTCCACATGACCGCGTAGAGGGCGAGCTCGAGGTGGTTCGGGGAGCGCCCGAGGATCTTTCCGACGGCCTCGAATTCGTCGTCGGTGAGGCCGAGGGCCCGGTGCAACGGCTCCTCGGCGGGGGCGTGGTCGGGCGCCTCGTCCGAGGAAAGCATGATGCCTTCCACGATAGAGGCCACACGCCTCTGTTCTGGCAATTCCGGGCCTTCGCCCAGTGGCTATCGGGTGGCTGTGGACGTCCGGTCGGCGCG
>Ga0308309_10001945_pt1 | contig 12299 bp, 13 predicted proteins | sample HubBroMetageWFT5_FD_192491 | JGI IMG/M metagenome (GOLD analysis project Ga0308309, IMG submission 192491) | Warmed and freeze-thawed soil microbial communities from the Hubbard Brook experimental Forest, New Hampshire - Hubbard Brook CCASE Soil... | ecosystem: Environmental > Terrestrial >...
ACTCTTCGTCGGTGAGCGGACAAACGGTGAGACGCGTGTTCTTGAGGAACTTGATCTTGCGCAGCAATTTATTCTCGCGCAACTCGGCGAGCGTCACTTGGCGCGGCAGCCGCTCGATGGCCCGCAAATCCATCACCATTTTCTTCGGGTCGCTTTCGTGCGGATCGGGATACGGATCGCGGCTCACTTCGGCCAGCGCGTAGAGCGCGTGCTCGGGCTTGCCATGGTACGCCAGCGCACGGTCGCCTTTGTGAATCTGCTTCAGCTGGCGAATCGCGTCTGGACGATGCCCGGCGTGCCGCCACATTTCCTTGCCCTTCACGAAAAGGGTGTCCCAATGGTAGACGCGCGGGTCCACAGCCAGCAGCCAGCGTCTTGGTTTGTGGGGAGGTTGCGTCATCCGTCAAAAAGTGTCGGGCGAACTATACACGGAAGACGCTAAAAATTGCGAACTTTGTAGCGGGAATTTTGCGGGCGGGGGTGGATCGGACTGGCAGACCAAAAGTGCGCATGTAAATCGGCAGCTAAGTCTATTGTTAACCGATATCTACGTAGATGTCTTCGCCGCGGACCTCAACCCCGTAGCACTGCACCCCTACTGTCGGATTTGTCGTCAGTTTCCCGGTCGTCACATCGTATTTCCAACCGTGCCACGGACATACGACTACTTGGCCCTCCAGCTCGCCTTCGCCCAACGGGCCGCCCCGATGCAAACATATGTTATTGATTGCAAAAAACTTACCTTCAACGTTGGCCAGTGCGATGTTCTTGCCGTCTATTTCGAATTCGCGAATCGTTCCGGGGGGTATCTCGTCCTTCTTCGCAGTCCGTAGAAAGGGCATCGCGTGGTCTTCTCCAAGCCGGCTGTTACGCGGCGATTTTCGGCGACAAAGGCCGCCGCCGCTCGCGGTTCTTAATTCACTACCGAGGTGCGGGCGACTGCGCCACCATCACGCCCTCTTTGAAACTTTCCACCATCTCCGGCTTCAAACGCACTGCCGTCGGGCGCTTCGCCAGGGACATCTGGTCGATCTTGTCCTGCAACTTCAGCAGCGCGTAGAACAGCCCTTCCGGTCGCGGCGGACATCCGATCACGTACACGTCCACCGGTACGATGCGGTCCACACCCTGCAGTACGGAATAGACGTTGAACGGCCCGCCTACGCTCGAGCACGCGCCCATCGAGATACACCACTTCGGGTCCGGCATCTGGTCCCATACGCGCTTCAGCACCGGAGACATTTTCAGCGTTACCGTGCCGGCGACGATCATCAGGTCCGCCTGGCGCGGCGAAGGACGAAACACTTCGGCGCCGAATCGCGCAATGTCAAAGCGCGAAGTGGTGGAAGCGATCATTTCGATGGCGCAACAGGCAAGTCCGAAGGTCAGCGGCCAGATGGCGCTCTTGCGCGCCCAATTAAAAACGTAATCAACGGTGGAAAGTACGTAACTCCGTTCAAAGCGATTGTCGAGAACCCCCATCACGTCTCCCGGACCCCGCAAACTCGGCGAGTATAGCGGTGGGTGTCGCGCGAGTCAAACGGCTAAAGCCGCCGGCTTTTTCGTTCCTACTTACTTCCGTAGACCAACAAAGCGCCGATCTCGCGAAAGTCGGCCAGCTCCTTGACGTCGCGGAACCAGCGCCCGGTGTACTCCGCAGGATTGGGCGTTGGATCAGGGATTAGGCGATGCGCGACGTCCATGAACCCTGCGTCGCGAAACAGGGCTTCCCACTCGGCGGCGGAAAGCAATTTCGTCGGCACCTCCAACTTTTCGCCCCACTGGTGGCTGTAGGGATTATCGCGATAATAGTTGATCAGAATCCACGCGGAGCCGCCTTCGGCCAGCACGCGGTGAATTTCACGCAGGCCTTCGACGGGATCGGGCCAGTAATACGACGACTCCACCGAAATCACGCGCGTGAAAAAATTCGCTTCCCAAGGAATCTCATCCACTGAGCCCACGACGAAAACTAGATTTTCGTGGTTCACGCTCGCCTCGCGCGCGTGATAGATCATCTCGTCGGAAATATCCATGCCCACCACGCGCCCTTGCGGCACGCGCTGCGCCAGGATCCGCGAAAGCCATCCGGCGCCGCACCCGGCGTCCAAAATATTGTAGTCCGGCTCGATCTGCATCAGCCCGAGCGCCGGCTTGGTGATGGGCCAATGGTCGTGCTCCATCGTGTCGCCCTTGCCCGCATCGGCCCAGCGATTGAATTCTTCGCGAAGATTTTCGTCGGTTGGGGAGTTGGTCACTCGAGCACTTCGGTCCTGGAGATTACAAATGTCTGCCGCAAGCCCAGCAATATTGCGCTCCAACGGGCTCCATGGCGCCGCAGCGGCAGCTGTAGCGAAACGCCGCGCCGGCGGGCACCAGCACGGTGTGTACGCGCGGGTCCGATGCGCAAGCCCATAGCAGCGCAACGAACCACCCGATGCCCGTCCATCCCGCCAGCAAATTGAGGATGAAAATCCCCGTGGAATCGCGCTTGTTATGGCCGATGATCGCTGGCAAAAAATAGAGCAAAGTCGCGACGAGAAAAAATGTCATGTCCGCACCTCTGAAGCGATTGATCTCGCGGGGCCAGAAGCCTGGTTTTCCGCCCTACACAAAGATACGATCCGAACCGCGAGTTTGTTCCGGCCTTACCTCAACTTCAGGCGGATGATATCCCTTCATTCCGCCACTCTGACCACCACCAGACGCCTCGCCGGAAAAAAATAAAAGCGCCGCATACCAAGCACATCGAGGCTGCGATCACCAGGTAGCCGCTGAGATCGTCCGGAACACGAACGTGGGATGGCAAATGCAAGAAAACAAATGCGCTTGCGCGCTGAAACGATGCGAACCCTACGCGAGGCCAGCCGTAGCGCACGCCAAAAATAGACAGCCCCGCGATCATCAGATTCACCCCGAGTCGGGGCTCATCCGGAAGATCGTCAAGTTCTCCCACAAATCGTCCCCACGAAAACACCCGCGGTCTCCTGTTCAACAAACCGTGGACGCAAGATTTCTCCGAGAACGAGCGGTCCTCTACCGTCCGGCAGTTTTGGATCTGGTCGATTCGTCGCTGACTTTCGCCAGCAACTGCGTAAATTTCTGCTCGCGCTCTTTCTGATCGAGCCCCTGGTACGCTTCGGCGATCTGCGTGGTGTTCATCGAGCAGAATTTCGGCCCGCACATTGAACAGAATTTCGCTTCTTTGTAGAAATCATCGGGCAAAGTTTCGTCGTGCATCTTGCGCGCGGTTTCAGGGTCGAGTGACAGCTCGAACTGCTTGTTCCAGTCAAAAAGAAAACGCGCATAGCTGAGCGCATCGTCGCGATCGCGCGCGCCCGGGCGATGCCGCGCCACGTCCGCCGCGTGCGCCGCGATTTTGTAAGCAATCACGCCCTGCCGCACATCATCCGCATTCGGCAGCCCCAGATGTTCCTTCGGCGTCACATAGCACAGCATCGAAGCGCCGTGCCAGCCGATCATCGCCGCGCCAATCGCGCTGGTGATGTGGTCGTATCCCGGCGCGATATCAGTGACCAGCGGCCCCAGCGTGTAAAACGGCGCCTCGTAGCACATTTCGTTTTCTTTTTTGACCTGCAGCTCAATCTGGTCCATCGGAATGTGCCCCGGACCTTCGATCATCACCTGCACATCGTATTCCCAAGCCTTCTTGGTCAGTTCGCCCAGAACTTTTAATTCCGCGAACTGCGCTTCGTCGCTGGCATCCGCCAGGCATCCGGGCCGCAAACCATCGCCCAGAGAAAAACTCACGTCATGCTTTTGGAAAATTTTGCAAATAGCGTCGAAATTCTCGTACAGGAAGTTTTGCTTCTTGTTGTAGCTCATCCACTGCCCGAGCAACGCGCCGCCACGGCTGACGATCCCCGTAATCCGGTTGCGTACTAGCGGCAGAAATTCGCGCAGCACGCCCGCGTGAATCGTCATGTAATCCACGCCCTGCTCGGCTTGTTCTTCGATCACTTCCAGCAGCAGTTCGATCGACAAATCCTCGGGCCGCCGCACGCGGGAGAGCGCTTCGTAAATCGGCACCGTGCCGATCGGCACTGGCGACGCGTTGATGATCGCCTTGCGAATCATGGGAATGTCGCCGCCGGTGGAAAGGTCCATCACGGTGTCCGAGCCGTAATGTACGGAGCGGTGCAGCTTCTCGAGTTCTTCATCCACGTTCGAAGTGGTGGCGGAATTTCCAATGTTCGCGTTGATCTTGCAGAAGAACGCGACGCCGATGCCCATCGGTTCCAGGTTGCGGTGATTGATATTGGCGGGAATGATTGCGCGGCCGCGCGCCACTTCGTCGCGCACCAGCTCCGGCGTAAGTTTTTCGCGCTTGGCGACGTACTCCATCTCTTCGGTGATCAGACCCAAGCGCGCATAATGCATCTGCGAAAAATTCCGCACGCCGCCATTCATCGCCGCAGCGCGCTTTTCAATCCATGCATCCCTCATCGCCATAAAGCCCCCGTGTACACCAATCCTGAAACGGCATTCCCGCCGAATGCAGCATTATTGCACTGCGTTGGATGCACAGCAACTTGCGAAGGTGGCGCGCGAAGCCGCTCCAATCAGGGCGCGGATGCCGTAGCGTGAACAGAGCCGAGCAATGCTTCGAGCTTCGCGGGATCGGAAACGGGCGGGTGGCAAATTGTTTCGACGCAGACCGGCGCCTGCGCTTTGGCGGCATCGAGATGCGGCAGCGTTTCCGGCGTGGCGGGGAGCGACTTGTACGTTCGTCGTTACTGCTGTTTGTGCACGATTATGGCGTTGCCTTGCGCGTCCTGCTTGATCACCACTGTGGCCTTCTCGTCCGCGGGTTTCGACGCGCGCTCATCTTGCGCCACCTCGCCCAAAGAAGGCGTTGGCGCCTGTTTTTGCGCAGCTTGTTGTTTACCGAGAGCCAAAGCCTGAGAGAAATTCATGAACGTGCTCGGTGGACGCTGGTAATCCGTGGGATTGATCGCAGGCTTCAGGTCCGCCCATTTCACCGGCCCCGAATCGTCATTAAGGTAATTCTGATTTTGGGCAGCTCGTACCTGCTGGATCAAATCCAGCATCTGCTGCACCAAAGCGGACTTCGCTTCAGGCGTGGGCGCGAGCGTCACCTGTTGCTGGCCCGTGGATAGCGCTTGCGAAAACGTCATGTAGTTCGATGATTGCCAATCAGGCCCGCCATGCGCCCCTACGTTCGCGTATGACGGGGAGGAACTTCCGGAGTCGTACGAGGTCGAACCAAATCCGGACGAAAAACAGCAAGCGTCACTGAAGTTGGTACGCGCGTGAAAATTCCGCGGCGCCTGCGATTGGCTTTGCGGAGGACGCTGAAACACCGGCCGCGAAGCATCGGTGGACGGCTTAGATTGCGCGAAACTCGAAGTGGAGAGTACTGCAACGGCGGCGAGCAAGAGCCAAGTTCTCATGACCGTTCTCCTTTGGCGCGCAGCTGACCGAAGGGAAATCGTCCGGTTAACCCTACCTTAGCCGGAACATAGGCTCCGGTAAATGGTACCTATAGGAAGGACGTTGCGTATTCAGCAACGGTTTCGGCTTAAACGTAACGCTGTACAAGGAAGCAACTTACGCGCCGCGATCTTCCCTCTTTCGCAACAGACTGCCAGCGGCAAATTCGTTGTCATTAATTACTTGCGGGCTGCTTCCACGGCGACTTCGGAGAGTAGTGCCTTCAGCTTGTCAGAATCGGCGACGGGAGGATGGCAGGAGGTTTCGACGCAGACCAGCGCCTGCGCTTTGGCGGCATCGAGATGCGGCAGCGTTTCACGCAACGCAGGTGCGAGCGACGCGGCAGCCAGCGTTTCGGGTGTGACGCGCAGAACCGCCTTGCCGAAGCGATAAATTTCGTTCGCGGATGTTTCGAGCTCCGCTGCTCGCGGATCGCCCGCCGCACCGAGTATTACCACCTGCAGCGGATGGCGTGCGTGCAGCAGCGCCGCCAGACCATACGTGGCGGCATACAATCCGTATTTCGGCACCAGTCCGACGAAAGCTTCGAGCGTCTTCTCCGCCCACTCGCGATAGAGTTTCTCACCTGTGAACGCATAAAGGCGATCGAGCACGATCACCGCGACGGAATTCGCGCCGGGGGTCGGCGAATCCTGCAGCGGTTTGCGCCGCACGTCCAGGCCGCCCATCGGCGCGGCATCTTTCGCGCGATCAAAAAATCCGCCGCCATAGGGGTCGCCGTAGCGTTCCGCTGCGAGACGCACCGCGCGTTCGGCGATGTCAAAATAGCGCTGGTCGAGCGTTGCTTCGTACGCATCCAGCAGCGCTGCGGCCGCGAAAATCTGATCGTCGAGCGAACCTTCCAGGCGCGGCCCACCAAGGCGATGGCGGAAACCCTTCGCTTCGTCCCACGCCTCGGCCAGGATCCGCTCCAGTGTCTTCAGCGCGAAGGTGCGGCAATCGTCGCGGCCCAGCACGCGCGCCGCTTCCAGATAGGCCGAGACAAACATCGCATTCCACGCCACATAAATCGTCGTGTCTATCGCCGGCGTCGGATGCCGTTGCAAGCGCGCGGCCAGCAACTTTCCGTTTGCGCGCGCGAGAAGCAGCGAAACATCCTCTGGCGTCGCTTTCATTGCTTGCGCAATTTCCTGCAAGTCCGCCGCCACCCACAGCACATTTTTCTCCGGGTTGTGATGCATTTCGCCGCGCGGTCCCACGTCGTAACGCATTTCGATCGCGCGCGATTCCTGCGGCGATAGCACCGCCCGAACTTCCGCGAGCGTCCACGTAAAATAATCGCCGTCGTCGTCCAGCGTTTGATCCGCGTCCTGGCTGCCGTAAAAGCCGCCGCGCTGGCGATCGGACAAAACTTCGCCGACCCATTCGATTATTCCTTCAGCGGTTTCGCGGAACAGCGGCTGGCGCGTCACCTGATAGCCGTGCAGAAAATTCTTCAGCAATTCGGAATTGTCGTACGTCATTTTCTCGAAGTGCGGCACGCACCAGCGCTCATCCACCGAATAGCGATGAAAGCCGCCGGCCAGCTGATCGTAAACGCCGCCCGCGGCCATGCCAGTCAGCGTGCGCTCGACAACGTGCAGCAATCGCGGGTCACGCGACGATTGATAACGCTCCAGTAGCAGGTCAATCGCGCTCGAGTGCGGAAATTTTGGCGCCCCGCCGAAACCGCCGTGTGCCTCGTCGAACAGATGCAGCGCCGATTCCACGACGGAATCGACGACGCCCGCATCGAATTCGCCGCGCGCCGTGTGAAATACTTCCGCCTTCGCCACGGCCTCTTCCAGCGCTTTCGCTGAGCTATCCACCTCGGCGCGCCGCGTCTTGAACGCATCGGCAATTCCCAGCAGGATACGCTTGAATCCCGGCCGGCCCATCGCGTCTTCTGGCGGAAAATACGTGCCGCCGAAAAATGGTTTGCCGTCGGGCGTGAGAAATGCCGTCAGCGGCCAGCCGCCCTGCCCGGAAATTGCGCTGATCGCCGATTGATAGCGCGAGTCCACGTCCGGCCGCTCGTCGCGGTCCACTTTCACCGGCACATAAAATTGATTGATCATCGCCGCGATCTCGGGGTTCTCGTAGCTCTCGCGGTCAATCACGTGGCACCAGTGGCACCACACCGCGCCGATATCCAGCAAAATCGGTTTGCCTTCCGCGCGCGCGTGCGCAAAAGCTTCCTCGCCCCATTCGTGCCAGTCCACCGGCTGATGCGCAGCAGAACGCAAATAAGGGCTAGCGGAATTCTTGAGCCGATTTTCAGTGGTGTCAGTCACAGTTCACTCTCGACACTTTCCACCCTACCACACGCCCCGCGCTGGCACACCTGTCTGGAACTCAAAGTCGTGAGTCAGTTCCCGGCGACGCGGCAAATCACGAGTTCCCAGCCTCTACCGTGATAGATTCCTTTCATGATGAGTTACAACACCGTCTTCGAAATTGGATTTCGTTCGTTTCCCTGGCTCCAACTGCTACAGCCAGTTCTCTTCGTCCTTCTTGGAACGGCCCTGTTCAGATTCGGGAAGCGTAAGCAAATTAATCAAGTCTTGGGCATAATTATGGCTCCGCTCGCAGCGATCTTCGTCGTGATCGCAGCAATAAGTCTGATACCCAAGTTCATCGAGATTCGCCACAGCTACAAGAGCGGCAACAACTCAATCGTGGAAGGAGTAGTCGAGAATTTTCATGCCGCGCCGGAGCTGGGCGCTGCAGAAGAGTCTTTTTCTGTTCGAGGAGTCAATTTCTCGTACAACGCGCTCGACGCGACGTCGTGTTTTCGTAACGCGCCCTTTCACAAAGGTCCGATAAGGTCGGGCATCGCCGTCCGAATTTTCTATCACGATGGATGTATTCAGCGGATCGACATCCGAAAGTAGATTCCATTAGTTCGCGGTAGGAACCAGCAGCACAGCGAAACTACTGCACAGGATTGTTGTAACCAGCGTCGCGGGGGTCAATCGGCTTGCGTCCGGAAAATCCTTCGTCCTGGCGGTGATAAAAACGGATGCGATCTTCGCCCAACTTCCAGCAGAGATATACTTCCTCATCGTCAATGCGCGCCGGAAAATCTAGCAGGCCCACGTCCAAGTCCTTCACCACGCATCCGGTTTCTTGAATCTGGTCCAGCGCGGATTGCACGGATTCTTCCAGCCGGTTGCGTTCCAGGCGCGTCTTGGCTGCGCTTTCGTACGCCACGGCCAGGCCGCCGGAGCGCTGGATGCGTTCCGCAAGCGAATTGATCCGCTCGTCCACATCAATCATCTTGCGGCGCGATTCCATAGCTTCAATCAGCAGCGGCTCCAGTTGCGAACGCAGCCGTTCCGCTTCCGTCAGCGAGAAATACTTGGACTCCTCATCCGCCATGTTGCTTTGCTCCCAGGCCCAGCGCTCGATCAGCCGCCAATATAAACCATGGTGCGCGAGGGCGGAACAAAATCCGGCTCGTTGATGCGGTGACTCTTTTCCTTCGTCTGCACCATGGCCACAATCGCGTCGCCGATTTCGCGGTCGCCCATGCCGCTGCGCAGCAAACTTTTCAGATCGTGATCTTCCTTGCTGAAAAGGCAAGTCCGCAATTTTCCGTCCGCGGTCAGCCGGATGCGCGAGCAATGCCCGCAGAACGGCTGCGTCACTGGCGCAATCAATCCGATTTCGCCGCCGCCGTCCGCAAAGCGGTATTTCCGCGCGGTCTCGCTGCGCTCGTGCACCACTGGAATCAGCGGCCACAACGCCGAAATGCGCCGGTGCACTTCCGCCGCCGGCACTACCATGTCGCGAGTCCACGCGCGGTCCGCGTCCAGCGGCATGAATTCGATGAAGCGCATGATGATTTCCTTCTCGCGCGCGAATTGCGCGAACGCTTCCACTTCGTCGTCGTTCAACCCGCGCACCAGCACCGCGTTCACTTTCACCGGACGCAGCGGCGAAGCCTGCGCCGCCTCAATTCCTGCCAGCACTTGATCAAATGTTTTCGTGCGCGTCACCTTCTCGAATTTTTCACGATTCAGTGAATCCAGGCTGATATTGATGCGATTCAAGCCCGCCGCCACCAGCCGGTCGCAGCGCTCCGCGAGCAAGTGGCCGTTCGTGGTCATCGAAAGGTCCTGCACGCCAATCGCTTTCAGCCGCGCCACAAAATCTTCCACGCCAGGACGCACCAGCGGCTCGCCGCCCGTCACACGCACTTTGCGAATTCCCATGCCCACCAGAATGCGCACTAGCCGCTCGAATTCGTCCCATTCCAGCAGCGCGTGCTCCGCCATGTGATTTTCCGGATCCGCCGAACGGCAATAAACGCAGCGAAAATTGCAGCGGTCCGTCACCGAAACCCGCAAGTCGGTGATCTGGCGTCCGAATTTGTCAGTCAGTGCCATGCCTTCCTTGGATGCTCCCAAGAATAAAATAGCCCAATCCAACTTCGGAATTGGGCGAGGACACCAGCGGCGCAGCGCGCTCGAATACCGCGCTCGCTGGATGCTCTCCTTTCCAGATCCGGGAGGAGCGGGCGTTTCCGCCCAATCCCTCATCTCCTGGAAATACCAGGAGCATCGCCCCCACGCCTTGAGTTGTCTCTCCGTTAGGTCGAGTGGGTCGGAGATATCACTGCCGATGATACGCCTCTAGTCAAGACGGAGCAAACAATCGTGACGTCGCGAATTGACGGAACCGTGGCGGTCCGCACGTCCAGCTGGCTAAGTATTCTTCGGCGCCGGAAGGTGTCCAATAAGTAAACATACGGATGCGAGGTGTGCCGTTTTGAACAGGTTCGCCTGCGCAATTCCACTATGGTTGTCACGGTTGCTTTTGGACCGTTTCCGGGGGCCAGTTCGCGAAGGGGCTGGCTCTCGCTAATCGAGTGGACGTTACAATGCCTTCAGCCTCACGAGATCGCGTCAAGCAGGTGGAGTTCCCCGTAGTCATGAACGGATCAGCAAACAGAAGGCTTCCCCTCCGTATCCTGTTTATTCACAGGGATATAGCGGACGTAGAGCATTGCCTACAAGAGCTAGAGAAGGCCCACTTCAAGGTCAGCGCAGACGTGGTTCTCACGGTCGAGCAGTTTGCCATACGCCTGAAGGCAAAAGATTACGACGTGGTGCTGTCCGAATACCCGTCGCCGAACTGGCAGGGAAGGCGCGAATTGGAATTGTTACGTCTGCGCGAAAGACAGATTCCCTGCATTTTCCTGATTGATACTACGCAACCCGAGATCGCGGCGGAACTCATTAGCAACGGAGCCGCCGATTGCGTTGGCATGGACCACCTTGGGCATCTGCCTGTGGCTGTCCGTCGAGCTCTCAGTGAGAATCATCTGCGCGAAGAGCGCGATCGAACCGAAAGAAGGCTGCGCCATTCAGAAGCACGCTACCGCGCTCTGGTGGGAAACCTGATCTACGGAATCTGTCGCTGCAATAGCAAAGGCAAGTTCCTCGATGTCAATCCGGCGCTGACAACCATGCTGGGTTACGCGTCCCACGAAGAGCTGCTGGCGGTGAACCTGGCGGCTGACGTCCTCGGTGATCCCTCCAAACGAGCACAATTGCTGGGTCAGTCCGTGGAACAAGGTGGCGCGGATCCCCTGGAAACTGAATGGAAACGGAAGAACGGCGCGATCCTGAAAGTTCGTCTCAGCGGACGCGAGGTCAAGAATGCAGGCGAGACGGACAGTTACGAACTCATCGTTGAGAACATCACGCAACAACGCAAGCTTGAGGATCATTTGCGTCAACAAGCGGCCAAGGATGCCCTCACGGGTCTCGCTAACTACCGCCATCTGGTGGAAACGGTTGATAGTGAAATCGAGCGCTCCGAGCGCACCACGCGTGGGTTCGCTCTGCTGTTCCTCGATTTGGATGGCTTGAAACAGATCAACGACCACTTCGGCCACCTGGTTGGCAGTCAAGCGCTTTGCCGCCTGGCCGATGTCTTGTCCATCTGCAGTCGCAAAGTAGATACCGCGGCGCGTTTCGGCGGCGATGAATTTGCTTTGGTGCTGCCCGAGACGGGACGAATGCCGGCTAACCTCGTGGCCCGGCGCATTTGCGACAGTCTTGCGAACGACGGCCGCGAGCCAAAGCTATCGGTCAGCATCGGCGTTGCTATTTATCCTGACGACGGCGCAAACGTAGATTCCCTCCTGGGCGCGGCGGATGCGGCTTTGTACGCGATGAAAACCAGAACGCGCGGCGCGGATGCGAGCACCCAAACGAAGTCCGTGGAACTCCGCAACACAGCGGTGGCAGGCGGCAAGACGAACTAGGTGACCCCATGAAGCACGAACCCAAAGTAATCAGCATCCAGCGTGCTTCTGCTTTCCGGCTGGACGCAATTTTGAGCGGCGAAGAAGCAATCGTGCTGCGCGCTCTTGCGGGTGGTCTCACCGACCGACAGGTGTGCAACCAACTCGGTATGAATCCGGATACCTATCTGCGCATGATGCGCGACATGCGCGACAAAATCGGAAAGTCGGATAACGCTTCTCTGATCGCATGGGCGAAAGAACGGATCGAGGGCGTTGACCAGCGCATCGACACGGCCAAAGGACGCACACGACTTGCGTGAACTGGATTGATTGCCACAGAACTGCGCGGCTGCTACCAGAAACACTCCCCTGTCATCTTAGTTTTCAGCTTGGAAAGCTGTGCTCCGGACAAGCCGGTGAGCTGCACTGCGCTGCCGGTGCACATCCGGAAAGCCCAGGCTATGCCCGCGCTTCCCCGCGCGGCGAATATGATAAAGTTGCGAACCGATGCGCATCTTCGTACTGGGAGTGGGCGGCGCCGGCTCCTTGCTTGCTCAATTGCTCG
>Ga0308309_10001946_pt1 | contig 12299 bp, 9 predicted proteins | sample HubBroMetageWFT5_FD_192491 | JGI IMG/M metagenome (GOLD analysis project Ga0308309, IMG submission 192491) | Warmed and freeze-thawed soil microbial communities from the Hubbard Brook experimental Forest, New Hampshire - Hubbard Brook CCASE Soil... | ecosystem: Environmental > Terrestrial > Soil...
CGGAGTCTGACAATTTGATTGTTTTGATCAACTGTGAAGGAAACTTGGTTGCCGCTACTGTCTGTACCAGTGCAATTTCTATTGCCCGAGGAGTCTGGCGGACCGCACGAAACATTTGAATACTTCACTGCGTCAGCCAATCCTAACGGGTCTGTAAGATTCATTGGGTCATTTAGGACATACGAATAAAGATTGAGGCTCTGCGGACTCGAAAAATCCGCCGCAGCCATATCCATTGGATCAACCTGCGTGAATCGCTCTTGCGAGTCGTAGTCCCTATTGACAGCATAATCCAATCCTGTAGAAGAGTTTCGATCGTAGCTGGAAAATATCGGATTGATAAGGCGAGCCGTTTGGCCGGGAAAAGGGGTACCAAACGGCAAGCTGAATTGTTCACTTGCTGTATTGTCAGCCGCGTTCGTGATCAGGCGCGTGCCCAGGCGGTCCGGGTGATGATAATAGACTAGATCCCCTGACTGGCCCTGAACGACCGTCGCAAGGATCCGGCCCCCCATATAGACCTTAGACCTCGACCACACCAGTTTTGGATCAGGTGCTAACTGTTTGTATTCACCAATGACGTTGGTACCTTCCCAGAAATAAAATATAGTCTCGCCAGCATTCGCGGCAGTCAAGCGCCTGCCATCGGGTGCGTACGCGTAGGACCCCAACAATTTCCCTGCGTCGTCTGTCACCTGTGCCAATCGTCCGGCTTGGTCATACTTGTATCGCAACCACGAGCCATCTGCCCGTTGTGCGCGAGTCTGATTGCCGGTTGCATCGTACGAAAAGCCAGTTGTGGTAACGCGGTTCGACTTAGTGTCGTAGGTGAGTGACGGCAAGCCGTCAAGCGGGAGAGGAATTGTGGAACCGTTTACTTCGCCGGAAGCGGCTACGCTGGTTCGGTTTCCGTACCGATCGAAGATATATGCTTCGCCCCACTGAGAACCGTCAGGTTCGGTCCCCTTCAGATACCACAAGCGTCCAAGCTCATCGTAGCCATAGTTAAACTGCCTGCCACCCTCTAATAGCTGCATGAGCTGGCCGTTCGGATAGTACCGGTAGGTAAGGTCCAGAAGCGTAGTGCCGGAGCGCTGCACCTGTTGAGACTTTAGAAAACCCGTCGCCGGATCGTAGTTGTAGCCTTCCGTTGTTTGCTGCGTCCCACTCGGGCCTACAGTGATCGAAGTGGTTTGGCCGGCGGGGTTATATACCAACTGCGAAGCGTAATCGGTGCCGTCCACCTGAAGCCTCGTCAACTGCCCGCCAACGCCATAGAAATAATCAACCTTCTTGCGAGGCTGTGATGGCATCTCCAGCTCCGCCGGATAAGTCTCCTCAACCAGCCGATTCAAAGTGTCATAACTGTCGTAGTCCAATTCCAGAGTCGGGTTCCCCGGATAAGTAAGCTTCTTGGAAGCTAGCCGCGCTTGCGAGTCGTACCCGAACTCCAGCACTCCCCACTTCTGAGTTCCTTGCAACATCGCGACCTGAAACAGGCGGGTCACATCGCCGGTCGTCATATATTGATAGGTGACCGGCAAGGTCGGCAAAATGGATGCATCCAGGTGAGTAGACTTGTATTGAATTCCCTGCAAACGATCCAGAGGATCGCTCGCATAGTCGTAAACTGTCCTGACGCCGCGCGCATCGAAGCGCGCCACCAGATTCGATCGGTCGTCGTACGCGAAGACGTCGCTCCATTGGCCGCCCGGTCCCACATATGCTCCCGCCGTGTCTAAGGTTGCATCCTTCTCTGCAAGGTGTTGCGCAACAAGCCTTCCTAAAGAGTCGTAGCGAAAATTGCGCACTTGGTTGTCAGGTCCCTGATCGACGTGCACCAGCAGTCCCAATGCGTTGTATGTATAGCCGGTGTCCGTATCGCCGCTAGCAGAACTGGATCCATACGCCGCGGGCTCCAGAACTTCGACAAGTTGTCCGAGGGCGTCGGCGCGAAACCACCTGTCTCCACCGTACGCTGGGAAAACCTGTACGGTTTGTCCGGCGGCGTTAGATGCAGAACTCGGACGGCTCGGCTGGTTATAGAAGGCCTTTGTTTGGCTCCCGTCTGGATTCTGGACCGAGGTCACGCGACCCAAAGCGTCGTAGGAAAAAACAGTCCAAAACATCGGCGTTGCCTGATTAAGTTGGTACGGTTGCGAGCGCTTCCATACCCTGCCTAGAACATCGTACTGTACCGATGCAGCGTTCCAGATATGGCCGTCGGTCAGAGTCTCAACGCGCTGAGCCACTCCCAATCCGTTAAAACGCGTCACCGTCTGGCCCGCGAGATTTGGCTGACACGGACTGGCCACCGTTCCGACAGTTGCCACGATTGTTCGCGTAGGAATTGGGTGCTGAACCACGCACGACACAACGGGTGGAGTGTAAATGGTCTGTGTCGCTGACATGCCCGCGTCATCATAGGTGTAGTCCACAAATGCAGAAGTAGGAAAAACAACCTCCTGCGTGCGAAGTGTCGCTGCATCATAGCTCGTTCGGGTCGTCAGCCCATTCGGATCCGTGCTGCTGGTTAGCCACCCGGTGTTGAAATCATAGGTAAACGACTGAGTCACATGAAGCGGCGAGTTCGGATCAGCCGCGCCTCGTGTCACCGTAGACGGGTACGCATACTGCGTGTCGAGAGTGTACGAAATGCTGGTCTGTTCGCAACACATGCCGGAGATGCTTACCAGGTTTCCAGTGATATCGTAGCCGCGAGTTTCAACGATAGGCCCGGCCACGGCAGCAGCATTTTTGTACTGCGTGACCTGGGTAACATTCCCGCGGAGCGGCCCGACTGCTGTGTATGGATTGAAATCTTGGAAGGCACCAATCACGTTGGGCGTGTCCTTCAGCGGCTGCTGGTCATAGGAATATTCCGTTCTCGCGGCAACGGCGCTACCTGGACCACGCGTAATTACAACTTTCGGCAGATTAAAAATGTAGCGAAGCGGGTAGCCTGTACCTAACTCGTAGTCCGTATCGATTTCGCGAAGAACTGTTTTTCCATCGTAGTCCAGCTGTTGCACCGATGTGACTTGGTTCGTCGCCGGAATTTCTGCCGGATATTGCGAAGGCGAACGGTAGCTATACGCCGTGGTAGTGGTCTGTCCCAGCTGGTCGGCCACCTTGATGCTGGCTATACGCGGCGATCCGTAATCGCCCCCCTGCCAACTCGTCGTAACCTGCCGCATTTGATTGCGAGACGCATCGAAGGTGGTGGTCTGGTAAAGCAGTCCGTCGTCGTATTGATTCGGGTGGTTGTACATCAATTGCGTCACGCGTGTGCCGTTGGGAGCAACGGTATCAACTTCTCGCGGATTTGCGTCCATCTGGGTCGTATAGGTGGTCACCGCGGGCGGGACATCCATCCCCGCCCACCTTTCGGTCATTTTCGTGTAGGTCGGAGCGTCGGCGAGGGCGAAGTCCAGCCCACCGGGATAGTTGTAGGCGCGCTCTCGCGTCATAGTGCCTGCTGTAAGTGTGCCTTGCTCCGTGAGGGAATTCGCCTGGAGGGCCATGCCCCGACGGCTGCTCACGGTTGAGATCATTCCGTAGTTCGAGTAAGAACGAGTGTCCCCGAACCAGTACCCCGTGGACGAACCCGGAAAGTAGATTCCATCGATTGCGTTCTGAGTGCGAGGGTTTCCAGGGTCCGGCATGAAGCCCTGTTTAAACGCAAAATCAGCTGGCCGCTGAGCATAGTGGAACCGAACGAGCGTCCGTGTTCCACTGCCTAGTCCGGGAGCGGTTATGGCGGTGAGCAGATTGTTCGAGTCGTAGTGAAATTCGATGACTCGACCAAGGGTATCCTCGATATACGAAATAGCCGGTCCCTGGTTGTTGCGATAGGAAATTGAAATAAAATTTCCGTTTGCGTCGGTGATGGTGGTTGGGTAGATGGCCCTAAGGCCGGAGGCCGCGTTCGGGGCACCATAAGTGACAACTTTCCCGTTTGGATATTTCACCTTACCCGCAAATATGCCCGCGAAGTTAAACTGGTAAGTGAAATCAAGCAGCGTGCCGTCGGTCGTATGACCCGCATTCATCCTGCCGTAGTACGAGTATCCAGCAAAAGGATGAAGGGTCCCGTCCGGATCTTCTACGGCACCACCAGATGATCCCATCTGAACGACTTTGCCAAATCCCAGCGACCACCCCGGGGCTGGCCACCCGATGTCCTGATCGAACACCATATAGGCGATAGGCTCTTCCGGCCCGCCTGGCGTGGAAATCTTGGTCCACACTTTCGAGTTATAGAAAAGACCAAGCGAGATGCCCATTCCCCGCCCGGGAAGGTCTAAGACCGGAACGGCTAGCAAATAGTTGCCACTTCCAACGTCTTCATTTGAAGTCATTTTGAAATTGTGGCGGCGCCTAGTCGGATCGTGTCCACGGCGATTCTGGATTTCAAATGCCTGGCGGAAAGTACTGTCGCCCCACCCCCTGGCAACGAAGGGTCCTTGTTGTGAACCCGGTGGTAGCGGTCCGAGATCCGGGCGGGACGAGACGCTGATGGTTTGCGAGGCCAGTTCTTTGGCATCTTGCGTGACATCTGGCAGCACGCGCACTGTTGCGTGCCCTACGGTATGCGCCGCCCTTGCTGTGATTTGGAATTCGCCCGAAAGACGCGCAGTGAAGATCCCCTCGGATGAAATAGGTGTGGTCTGACCTGTTGCTACGTTTTTGGCTTGCCAGATGATCTTCGGTGATTTCCGGGGTTTACCTTTCGGCCCGAAAAGAGCGGCGGTAAATGCAACGGTCTGATGGATGCTGAGCGTCACGTCGCCGGGCTGGATGCGCAACGACTCTTGCTCGCAACCAATAAGCGGTATGAGCGCGAGGACGAATAGCGGCAGCAGCAGGAATCGCCTCAGTCCGGTGATTCCATTGGCGGATGAAACTGCATGGGTGCTTCGATTTATTGAAGAAGAGGGTGTCCGCACGGGAGGCCTCAATGCGCTGAAAGAATATGGCCTTATTACCACTCTCGATATCTACTGTCAATAAAATCGGACCGGCTGAGTTACGCTCGATCGGTACGCTTGTGTGTGGATGGCAGAACAACGACTAGCGCAGAGTCAACTAATGAGGGTCATGCTACAGCTCGGAAGCGGAGCAGCCTGTCTGGACCAACGTGGGAACTCTTAATTCTGGACGCATTTGAAAGAAATTGCGGTAACGACGAGACTCGAACCCGCAGCCTCCTGTGTGACGGGGAGTCGTTCTAATTCTGAACTACGCTCCCGCAAACCTGAACCTGCGATTCGAGAGCTGAAAACGTTCGGATGAGTACCCGGAAGTCGGCATGGGGGAAGTGATCTCCGCGCTTGGCATCGATCCTGGACGGATTACGGGCAATCCGGAAGTAATCTCCTACCCTTTGGTACAACGGTTTCAAACACCGTTGCACTCCGAGCGCAACGGTTGCACAGACCGCTGTAGGGAAAGACCTAGCCAAATCATTCAGTGGGACTAGCTCTCATCTGCGTTACATTGTTGTGACAGCACCACACAAAACGATCCAGATTGAGCCGAATAAGGCTACGCGCTTTCGGCTTTCAACCGAAGGGTTTGGTGATGTTGGCGACCCGCACGCTAATCCTAACAACGGTTTCCAAGACCGTTGTATCCGATTGCGGACCTAGAACCACTGCTCACGAGGTAGGCTCGCCGCCCTGCGAGGGCATCCCACCCCACAACTTTGCCGGATAGTCGGGTAGCGCGGGTCGTGGAACCAAATGAAGATGTGAGTATTTGCGCTGACGTGTGACATCAAATCAGACCTCGCTTAACGAGCTCGTCCACTGCGCGTTTGAAGGCCGGTTCCGTCAGGTAACGACGTGTCGTTACCTGGGCCGGGATCACTCGATATTGCGATGGGGTCAGTTCCGGCGCTTCGTCTTCATCATCTGTTTGCGCTGCAAAACGCATCGGTGGGCGAAAGCCCCAGGTCTTGATCGCGATGTCGTAGCGCGTCCGAAACCAAACATCCGATTCGTACCGGCTCGACAGATCTTGAGCAGATAGCGACCCAAACTCCAGCATCTCTTCGTTCGTTAATGGAATGCTCTGGGCCTGGGCAACCGCGTCGTTCATCCGTTGCTGCGCCTGTTGTTCCGCTGCACGCTGATCGGATGCTGCGGATCCACCATCAACTCGGCGCAAACCCAATTCCTTGACCGCGCGAAGTAAGCTGATCTTGCTAGGAATGAACTGATGCTTCAGCTGATGGTTGATGACCTTCTCGAAGTTCGACGCGTTACCATATTTGGGCCAGTCGCTGTCGGGGCGGCTCATCACCGCGGTGTAATCACTTTTGCTGTACATTTTGTTTCCTTCGAGCTTCATCCTGCTCGGCTATCTCATCCAAAACGCTTTGAAACCCGGGCTCACCTGCTGTCGGCCAAGGGTTCTTGATTTCTTGTAACTCGTCGAACGGAACGTTCTTTTCTAGATACAGAAGACAGGCAACCAAAATGTTCGTCTGAACTGTTCCTGGCGAAAAGTATTTCTTGGCGAACAAAAAGATCTTTTTCACGTGTTCAATGTCGCAAGGATATCCAGCCAATAACTCAGGCAAGAGTGCATCCGGCGATGTATTTCGTGCCGCGTCCAGCATTCGAAACATTTCTTTTGCAATGATCTGGTCCTTGTCGGGTTGATTGGCTAGAAGTCCCACGGCGTTGTACCTCCTGGTACCGGCGTTGGTGCAACCGGTTCTGTCTGCGATTTGCTCCCGCGTTTTGTCTTCGCAGGCAAGCGCTTCTCTTCTTCCCGCTGCTCGCGGCGACGTTCGAGCTTCTCTTTCGCCTTTTCGACCTTCGCATCAAGAAAATCGCAACGCTCCTTCTCTTCAGGGAAGCGATCGCGAAATTCGTTGATCCGTGCCTGCGCCCAGGAACGGTTTATGCGAGAGAGCATTCTGAGCCCCAAGAACTCGAGCATGTTGTCATACAGCAGTTGGAATGCGGGTTCCTTACTCTTCACAATTCGCTGCTTTAGCTCGGCGACTCTTGCTTGGTAAATCGTTCTGGCCATTGTTATCCCTCTAAAATGGAAATGGCTCCGGATTGGGAGCCGTTCGTTGTTTTATAGATTGTTTGTTGCGCTTAGAACGGAACTTCCAGCTGCGTGTTTGGATCATTGATCGCTGTGTCCTGATCGGCTTCACTCTTGCTGGCTAGGTCCAGAATACTGATCGTTCCACATTTCCAGGTCTTCTTGCCATTTGGCCCACCGGGTCCTGTTTTACTCCAGCCATCACTCACCATGTGGCGGTTGATGGAAGACTTGGTAAAGTTCGTTTGGTTAATACGGTTCAGTTCCTTGGTAATATCTTCCACGATCATTTCTGGATTCTTGATGAGAATCCGGAACAAGGCGTCCTTCGTGTTTGTCATGACTTCTGATTCGTCTTTGATAAGAAAGTCGTGATGTTCAGCGAGAACATCGACCATCTTTCCTGTCTCATCCTTCATCGTGGAGATGAGCGTGAATGGTTTCGGCGCCGGTGAAATGTCGCGCGGTTTCGTACACACCACCAGGACCTCCAAGGGCCCGTTTCCGTCGTTGTAAAGAGCTTGATCAACTGCCAATCCATACGCTGACTCTGCCATCGCCGCGTAATCACCAGTCCCGCGCAACGAGTTTGCTTGGGTCAAAGCTTGCCCAGCTGAGGACTTGGTAGCGTGATGGAACGCAAACACTCCAACAGCACCTGCCACGATCAATTCGCGAATATCATCGACCAGTTTCCTATTCTGTGATGCTGAGTTTTCATCGTTTGCGGTTGAGAAACGAATCGCCGTATCCAGGAACACGACCGGTTTCATTTCGCGAACCGCATTGAGAAGAGCAGGATGATCCAGCATCAGCGTCTTGCCTTCCGAGATTGTCCGACAAAGGAATCGTTTTGGATCGTCAGGGATCTCCATTTGCACAAGGCGGCGCTTGAATGCGCGGCTGCTCGTTTCCGGAATCATGTAGATAACCGGAAGAGCTTCTGGGACATTATAGCGTCCGAGAAATTTCTTTCCTGTCACCAGAGCTTTCGCAATACTAAGTCCGAACCAAGTTTTACCGGTGCCAGGAAGCGCACCAACGAATGTCGTTCCTTCCGGAAACAATCCTTCGATAAGAAATCGAACTCCTCCGTCCGGAAGCTGCCCCACCGATTTGAAATAATCGAGATAGTCTTCACTCTCCGCCACTGCAGCCTTTTCTTCGACAACCTTTTTTATTCCGCGTTCTAGAAATTCCTCCGCTTCCTTTGCCCCAAGTTTCTCAACAAGATTGATGGCGGTGTCCACAGCATCCGGAGAATGCAGAGGTAATCTACTCACCTTCTCAGCCAAAGAGACTTTCTTCTCGGGCACGATGTGTGGCTTAGAACGCGAAGCTTCAAGCTGCGCTTCCCACTCCTCCCGTGTCAATTCCGGTTTACGCTTTGTGACGATGGCCATCTCAAACTCCCTTTGGTGCGATCTCAATTCGCATGGTCGCGCTTGGATAATGTCCGCTGACTCCGCGAACATTCAAATCCCAATCAACCGTGTCCAGCGTTTCAATCAGCTTCCGCAAATCCTTTCCGGATACACCGTACGGTTCGCTGACAAGAACGTCGCGACCGTCTGGCTTCTCTATCCAGCCCCAGTGATCGAGGTAGCCGTGCGCCGCGGATTCAAACAAAGACACAGCCCATTCTTCCTGCAAGCTGCAGTATGGAGCCGTGGAGATTTCATTCAGCTGCTCATCGCTGAGATCTTTGTGGGCTTCAATCCACTCTTTGGAGTGAAACGTCAACAAGCGTTCGCGCGTCCGAGGCAGCAAAAGTTCATCCCAGTTTTCGTTGGGGAACAATGTTTTGACACCTGCGACGAACCACGAAGGAACGTTGTCGAACGGGTCGCGTGGGCAGTCAGCTGACTGAACCCGGATCTTGCGGTTCTCGTCGAACTCCCCATCGATATTCCTAGGCAGAAACACCACAGGTTCCGCAGATCCTGGATCTTTGCCAGCAAAGAGATCACGGGCACTCGAGTCCAGAAGGCTCAGTGGCAGGCTCAGTCCGGCAATTGCCCTGCCGAGGAGGACGCCATCCGCGATGGTCCCCATCGAGGCTGTGACCTTGCCGACGCCTTCTCTTCCCACCGGGATGTTGAATATGGTTTCCATGTCTCGCTCCTGGAGCTACCTGCTCCTTACACTGGTGGCGCGAGACTGGTGAACCGTACCCTGTTTCCGATTCCGGCCGTTCCTGTGGGCACCTCTTACACTGTTGGCGCCAAACTGGTGAACCGTACCCTGTTTTGGATTAGGCTGCATCTTCCTCCTGTGATTCCGCGATCGCCGCGACCAGGGGAGACCGCAGGTCGAAGATGTAGATGTTGGCGGGATTAAAATACTCAGCGTACCGAACCGCGATCTTCTTGAACTCCAAAGCTGCTTCCGGCTCTTCTTCGTTCGACCTGGGATCCGTCGTATCCCGCTTGTAGATCGGGATTCCGGTTACGCGGCACGCCTCCCCAAAGCTTCGCTGGAACACCTCGTTGATCGCGTCCTTATATGTCTGGTGCCGGTCCAGGTCGAGCTTGTACCACCTGGGCTTGTCCATCCTGACGTGGACGAAGACCAGCCTACCATCGTGCGCGTTCAGATCGTCAATCTGCGCCTTCGTAAAAGGTGTAGTCGGGCATTCCTTTTTCATATTCAGATCCTCCATTTCCTTTTTTCTTTCGGTTTCGTGGCTCAAGCCGAGTTGTTCGTGCAATTCTTCCAGCGTGTCATAGTTCCGGCGGTGCTTATCAATCTCGACCATGATGCGCTTGAAAGTAGGGTTCGACAGATTGATCTTTACCTCTCCCTTCGGGGTAGAGAAGATGCGCGTATCCTCTTGTGGATCCCATGGTGACCACGCCTTATCCGCCAGGATGAGCGCTTCACACTTCTTCCGCGTCGCTTCCCACTCATCATTGGTGGTGGCACGCGTTTCCTCTGTATCGGGCTTGCGGGAGCCACGTGTAAATGTTCGATCGAAGCCCTCCGGCTTTATTTTCGAGTCCTTTCGGCCGTGTCCACCCATGGAGCCTGGAAAGGTGGTGAATCCTGGTGTGCGCGTTTCAAATATCTGTCGGTACTCGGCAGTTCCTTCAATGATGGTCCTTACCGGAAGTTTTGCTGGTGGGCCTGCGGCGGCTACGCGGAGCGCATCCCGATGAAAATCTCCCTTGTCTGCGTCCACGAAGAATCCTTCGTCTGGCTGCGCCGGGAACACAATCCGACCTTCATCCTGGCGTGCCGGCCGAAGTGCTCGGGCGTGTTGCGCGATCTTTGCCGCGGATCCCTTCAGACCTAACTTGCCGTTGCGTGAATGTGATTTCAGCGCGGATCGGTCACCGCCGTTCAGATCTTTGTCAAACGCAAACGTCTGGAAGCTGACATCCGGATCCGCGGGTTCAAGTGGAAGAGACGCATAGCTGATCCGCACCGTTGGCTCCGGTCGTGACGCGTCGCGAATAATCGGCTCGAGCATCCGCGCTCCGCGGAATGATTGGAGCGCTGATGCATCAACCAGGACATCAGGCGACATGTCATCTGGAATGAACGCCATGACCGGCTCGAGCAGTCGTGCTCCGCGGAACTCGGATTGTGCTTTTACGTGTACTGGAGCAGTACTGAATGCGGTTGCGGTCAAGATTCAGGCTCCGAACCGCCTTTCCGATCAGGTGTGTTGGTATCTGTCACGCGTTGTGCGTCGTTGTCTGATGGACCCTCTGGTGCCGCGACTTTGGTGGTCTTCCCGACCAGTTCGCGTATCTTTTGAATCCGTTCGCCCCGATCGGAAATCTTACGAATCTCCGCGCGCTGCTCTCGCGTTAGTCCAGAGAGCGTTGGAATTCCATTCGGACCAGCTGCCATCTTGCGGCGTGACTTAACATACAACCGGATCGCCGCCCTGATCTCATACGCTATGGTGCGATCGTCAAGTAGCGCATACTCTCGCAGCGACTCCAGATCATCTTCGTCAAGCTTCAAACCGATCTGTTTAACCCTGGCCATCACTTCCTACCTCGCGTTGCTTCTTATTGCCGTCCGCTTTGACATACACTTCGAACATCTTCCCTTTCTCTCTTACCTTGTCCTTCTTGACATACACTTCGATCACTTTCTCTTTGCACTTTTTGGTGCCTTCCTTGACATACGCTTCGATCATCTTCTCTCCCTCCGATTCTAATCCTCGAGAAACATACCATAGGGTACTCACAGTTGTCCAGGGTTATTCATATTAGAACTAAATACCTTTGTAATAAGAGGTTTGAACTTAGGAGTCTCCAAGGGCTGTCTCTTACTCCTGTTATGGGTTGTTCACTGGTTCCGCACTTCGATCGCGCCTGAGATGCGGCTTAGCGCTGCGGGGTTCCATACCGTGGCGCCGGCAATTTGAGGTGCATGGCGCCGGTGGGTCCCGCGTTTGGGGAAATGGCGCGCGGCCCCAGCGGGGTTGGTAGCTTGACCCAGTCCGCGGACGCGTGAATCGCGACGGACGCGCGGCGCGGTAAGAATAAGGAATGTAGCAAAATGACCCATTCGGAGGCCCCATATCTTCATCCCACCCTCCGTATCCTAGATACTACGGAGTGGGATGGAGATTTTATGGGCTATCCCGGTCAAAAATGAGATGGGATGGGATGGGATGAAGAAATGGGATGGACTTCTTTCGGGCGTAAGTGGAACCTTGTTCCGGCCAAAAATTTGTAACCCGACTCCTGGCCCACAGCCCAGATAGGACCCAGTTCGATCGCACTTCCCGCCCCCGGGTGTAGCAATTCCGGCAGGATCTTTCTTCGCCTCATTCAGTGTCATTCAGCCCTGAAATTTTATTTTCACGAAGAAGGTCGGTTGATCGGTCAGCCTGCCCCCACCCCTGGAAATCCCCCCACGGAAGGATGACCTCCTAAAAGACACTACTTTTCGACAACAACAGTCTCCAGCAACTCTATCTATATCAATAACTTAACATGGTCTATGGCTAAGGCGTACCCGATTCCATCGCTGACAGTGAGAGACTGACCGCAACTTTAGCGGCTCGCGGCAGGGATGCGACCGCCCACCAGCTAACCTATAGACACGACAAGGCTCCGCACGAAATATACAGAGGAAAGCGGAGAAGCTCCCATAGTTGGGCAGCACGGGAGTGTGTCGGACTGGCAGAGATGTGCGCGAGTCACGTTCTGACAACTTTCGTCCCGCAACGCTGACAGGTTTGGTCAATCGGACGCTCGTCCTGTCGGATT
>Ga0308309_10001947_pt1 | contig 12297 bp, 10 predicted proteins | sample HubBroMetageWFT5_FD_192491 | JGI IMG/M metagenome (GOLD analysis project Ga0308309, IMG submission 192491) | Warmed and freeze-thawed soil microbial communities from the Hubbard Brook experimental Forest, New Hampshire - Hubbard Brook CCASE Soil... | ecosystem: Environmental > Terrestrial >...
AATCGCCGAGCGGGGCGGGATGCTCGCCGCCGTCGCCGAGGGATTCCCGCAGCGCGAGATCGCCGAAGCGGCGTTCCGCTATCAGAGCCAGCTCGAGACCGGAGAAAGAGTCATAGTTGGCATCAACGCGTTCGAGCAGAGCGTTGACACCACTCAGCCGCCGACGCTGGTGATCGACCCGGAGGTCGAGGTGGCACAGGCGGCGCGCCTCAAGCAGCTTCGCGAGCGTCGCGACAACACCAGCGTCGCGACCCGGCTCGACGCCCTCCAGGAGGTCGCGCGCGGCACCGACAACCTGATGCCCGCGATCATCGACTGCGTGCGCGCCCGAGCCACCGAGGGCGAGATCGTCGAGGCGCTGCGCGCCGTCTTCGGCACCTACCGGGAGACACCCGTCTTTTGACCTTTCCTTAACCCCCCCATAAATGGGAGGGGAATAGGCTCAGCCCGTATCGTGGGAGCCAAGCACATCCTGGTGGTCGAGGACGAGGAGGTCATCCGAGAGACCCTCCGCTTCAATCTCGTGCGCGAGGGATACCAGGTGAGCCAGGCCGCCAATGGGATCGAGGCCCTCGACAAGGCGCGGGAGCTTCGGCCCGATCTGATCGTGCTCGATCTGATGTTGCCCGAGCTCGGCGGTCTCGAGGTGTGTCGCATCCTCCGCCAGGAGACCACCATTCCGGTGCTGGTGCTGAGCGCGCGTGACAGCGAGCTCGACAAGATCGTCGGTCTCCGCGTCGGCGCCGACGACTACATGACCAAGCCGTTCTCCCTTGCGGAGCTCACCGCTCGGGTGATGGCGCTGCTGCGACGGGCGCAGCCTGCCGTTGAGGAACGGGGGGTCGTGGAGGTCGAGGAATTCGGCGACTTCCGGTTCGATCGCGGCGCGCGGTCGGTGCGAGTGGGCCAGGACGCGCTCCGCCTCTCGCCCAAGGAGTTCGACCTCCTCTCCTTTCTGCTGGCGAACCCGGGGCGGGTGCACTCGCGCGAGCAGCTGATCCGCCGTGTGTGGGGACCCAAGTTCTTTGGCGAACGCAAGACCGTCGATGTTCACGTGCGCTGGCTGCGTGAGAAGTTCGAGTCGTTCGAGGCGCTTCCTTTCAGGATCACCACGGTCTACGGCGTCGGCTACCGGCTCGATCGCATCCTCGAACAACGCGATCCCGCCGTGCCCGACGTCGCGGTCGGCGAGCGCGGCTGACTTCGCCGGAGTTGGCCCTGCCTATACTTGCCGCTCCCACCCGAGCACGGACCAGGGAGAGGGTCGCTTTGGAAGCTCCGCTTGCCGTGATCGACATCGGGTCGAACTCGGCTCGAATCGCAGTGCTGCGTCTCGACCCGTCCGGCCAGCTCGACATCATCGCCGACGCGCGGACGTCACTTCAGCTCGCCCGTCGCATCGACTCGCGGGGCCGGCTGGAGGCGAGCGCGGTCACCGCGGCGATCGGAGCCGTACGCGATTTCCGTGCGGTCGCGGCCGCGGCGGGCGCTGAGCGGACGGTCGCGGTCGCCACCGCCGCGATCCGCACCGCGACCAATCGCGACAGTGTGCTCGCCAAGCTCGAGGCCGACACCGGGCTGACCATCAAGGTCATCGACGGCGAGGAGGAGGCCCGGTTCGCGTTTCTCGGCGCTGTCCACGGTCTCCCCATCGATACCGGTTTCCTGATCGACGTCGGCGGTGGGAGCTTCGAGCTCGCCTACTTCGAACGCCGGCGCGCGCTCCGCTGGTGGACCTTCGAGCTTGGTGCGCTGGTCACCACCGATCAATTCCTGCGCAGCGACCCCCCGCGGACTTCCGAGATCGCCGACCTGCGCGACCACGTGTTCCAGACCCTGGCTGACGCGGGCGTCCCGGTGCTTCCCGAGGACGGCGGCATGGTCGGCACCGGAGGCACGGTGCGGAACCTCGCCAAGATCCACATGCGATCGGTCGCTCACCCGATAGCACGAGTCGACGGGTACGTCCTGCAGCGGCGCGAGGTGCGCGAGCTCACCGCGCGGCTCACGAGCCGGACTCGCTCCTCGTTGCGGACCGTGCCCGGGTTGTCCACCGACCGTGCCGATTCGATCGCCGGCGGCGCGCTGGTCGTGATCGCCGCCATGGAGGCGCTGGGGGCTCACACCCTCATGGTGTCCGGGCACGGTCTCCGTGAGGGCATCGCGCTCGCCGACCTCAATCTGCCGCTTCCCGAGGTATGGCAGGTGCGCCGCGGCTCGGTGGCCGCGCTCGCGTCACGTTTCTCGACTTGGGACGAGCGCCGGGCGGCGCGGCGCGTCGAGATGGTCCGGGCCATACTCGGCGTGGCCGACCCGACCATGACCGCAGAGATGCGCGAGGTGCTCGACCATGCGACCACGCTCCTCGATGTCGGTCAGAGCATCAACTATTACGACCGCTGGTCCCACGCAGCCGGGGTGACGGCGTCGGCCGACCTCCAGGGCTTCACCCACCGGGAGGTCGCCCTGATAGCGACCACGCTCGCCCGCCTCGGCAAGGCGCGGAGCAATCTGCCTCGCTACGCGCGTCTGTGCACACGAGACGACATCAAGCGCATCGACCGGCTGGCCGTCATCATCGAGCTCGCCGACGAGCTCGACCGCCGGGTCAATGGCGGGGGACCTCCCACCTTCCGATACGACGACCGGCGCAACCGTGTGGTGGTCTCGACCGGTCTCCCCTATGCGTGGGAGCCCGAGGATCTCACCCGGAGGTTTCGAACCCGTCTCGGGCGAGCACTCAGCCTGCGTCCGGCAGAGACTGCGGGTGACCGAACGAAGGGGGCTGACTCCCCAAACGGTCGATCGACTGGTAGAGGTCCTCGACGAGCGTGAGCAGAATCGGCGGTGAATCGCAGGCGAACATCAGCGCTTCGATGGTGGCCACCTGGCGGCGTAGCCCGTCGACTGCGTCGATCCGGTCAGGAGCCGCCGATTCGACGTGCCGCACGACTTCGAGTATGCCGTGGGGCCGGACTCGAAGCGATTGTGAAATGACTATGGTGCGGGGCTGATGTGATGGTGGCCCTCAGGGACACTAGACTCGCTTGAGATGAGCGAGCCATTGCTGCACCCGCATCACACGACCCTCGTGGACGAGCTGGCCCACCTGCGCCGGATCGTCGCGGACATGGGGGAGCTCGTCGACACGGCCATCACCCAGGCGACGAGCGGGCTCGCCGAGCGAGACGTGAGCCTCTGCGCCCGTGTGATCGCGGATGACGCCCTGGTCAACGATCGGCAGCGTGAACTGCGCGAGCTGTCCTTCTCGCTGATCGTCAATCAGAGCCCGGCGGAGCGGGAGCTTCGCGAGATCATCGGGCTGCTCAACATGTCCTCGGAGCTGGAGCGCATGGGCGATCACTGCGTGAGCATCGCCAAGCTGGCGCGCAACCTCGCGGACCTGCCGCCCCTGGAGACATACGTCGACGTTCCCAAGATGGCCGCGTACTGCAGCGACCAGGTGCGCAGCATCCTTGCCGCCATGGTCTCGCGGGATGTCCTGCAGGCGCGCCGCATCGCTGCCGGGGATGACCGGGTCGACCGTATCTATCACCGCCTTTTCGACGACCTGATCCAGGTGATGACCGAGGACAACACCACGGTCTTCCGGGCCACCAACCTGGTGTTCATCGCCCACCACCTCGAGCGCATCGCAGATCGAGTGACCAACATCGCTGAGGATCTCGTCTTCCTTGACTCGGGCGCCATCGAAGAGCTCGGCTGATGGCGCTCTCCGAGCCCGCCGAGGCGACCGGGGATGCGGCGCCTGCAATCCCCCGCGCGCAGGATCACGCAGCCGACCTTGGCGGGCGGCATCGGTACATCAATCGCCACCTCAGCTGGCTTGATTTCGACACCCGTGTCCTCGAGCTCGCCGAGGACACCGCGCGCGCCCTGCTCGAGCGGGCCAAGTTTCTGGCCATCTCGAGCAGCAACCTCGATGAGTTCTTCCAGGTCCGTGTCGGCGGTCTGATCGAACAGCGCCGCGCCGGAGTGGCCGCCCTCAGCCCCGATGGGATGACCGTGGATGAGCAGCTCTCGGAGATTCAGCGCCGGGCCATCGATCTCACCGCGCGCCAGATGCGCTCGTTCCAGGCGATCGTGGAACGCCTCGGCGAGGTCGGTCTTCGCTTCTCGAACTACGCCTCGCTCGATCACGACGACCGCGCGCATGTCGATGCGGAGTTCGAGGAGCGGATCTTCCCGGTGCTCACGCCGCTGGCCGTCGACCCGGCCCACCCGTTCCCGTACATCAGCGACCTGTCTCTGAACCTGGCGGTGGTGGTAGGCGCGCCCCGAGGCAGCGAGCAGCGCATCGCTCGCGTGAAGGTCCCCCCGCTGCTGCCACGGTTCGTGGTCATGCCGGACGGCGAGCGCTTCGTCCCGGTCGAGCAGGTCATCGCCGCGCATCTCGACCGCCTCTTCCCGGGCATGCGCGTGATCGGCCAGTACCCGTTCCGAGTGACACGCAACGCCGACCCGGCGCTCGAGGAGGAGGAGGCGGAAGACCTGCGCACCGCTGTCCAGGAGTACCTGCAACGCCGCCGCCGCTCTCCCCAGGTGGTACGCCTCGAGATCGACGAGAGCATGTCGGAGGAGGTCAAGCAGCTGCTCATGCGCGAACTCGAGCTCTCCGGCGAGGACGTCTACACGGTCGCCGGACCGCTCGATCTCAGCGGCCTCTGGGGCCTCTATGACCTCAACCGGCCGGACCTCAAGGAGCGCCTCCCCGCCCCGGTGATCCCGCCTGCGCTCGCCAAGGTCCCCGGCGACGAGGGCGAGGTCGACATCTTCCGGGTGATCGACGAGGGAGACGTGCTCGTCCAACACCCCTACGAGTCATTTGCCAGCAGCGTCGAGGCGTTCATCGACCAGTCGGTTGACGATCCCGACGTGCTCGCCATCAAGCAGACGCTCTACCGCACATCCGGCCCGGACAGCCCGATCGTCCGTTCCTTGATCCGTGCCGCCGAATCCGGCAAGCAGGTGGTCGCGCTCGTCGAGTTGACCGCGCGTTTCGATGAGGAGGCGAACATCACCTGGGCGGCAGAGCTCGAGAAGGCAGGCGTCCATGTCGTCTACGGCGTCGTCGGTCTCAAGACGCACGCCAAGGCGACTCTCGTCGTGCGGCGCACCGGTACGGGGATCCGTCGCTACTGCCACATGGGCACCGGCAACTACAACTCTCAGACCGCCCGCCTCTACGAGGACATCGGCCTGCTCTCATCCGACACGGAGCTCGGCGAAGACCTGACCGACCTCTTCAACTATCTCACCGGCTACAGCCGCCAGCGCCAGTACCGGCGGCTGCTCGTCGCCCCGGTCACGCTGCGCAGCGGGGTCGTCGAGCTCATCCGCACCCAGACCCACGCCACCGGCCGGATCATCATCAAGTGCAACCACCTCATCGATCCCGAGGTCATCGAAGCGCTCTACGCGGCGTCGTGCGCGGGAGCGCGGATCGACCTCATCGTGCGCAGCTCGTGCGGGGTGCGTCCCGGAATCGCGGGGATGTCCGAGAACATCTGGGTGCGCTCACTGGTGGGTCGCTACCTCGAGCACTCCCGCATCTACCACTTCGGCGACGACCGTTGGTACATCGGATCCGCGGATTTGATGGGGCGCAACCTCGATGGAAGGATCGAGACCATGGTGCCCGTGATCGATCCCCGCCTGCAGGCACGGCTGGCCGAGGTCGTCGAGGTGCTCCTCGCCGATGACGTGCTCGCGTCCGAGCTGAGCGCCGACGGCAGCTGGCACAAGGTGCCGACGGTTCGCGGACTCGACGCCCAGGAGGAGCTGCACAGGCTCGCGGTCGAGCGCGTCGCGCAGTGACCGGCCCGGCGGGGGTCGAGCCCGGGCACTGGCGCCGTCTCGAGGTGCCGATCACGTTCTCGCCGGCACCGCTCGAGGACATCGACACCTCCGCCGCGCTCATCTCCGAGCCGGTTCGCCGGCTGCGCACCACCCACTGGGATACTGCCGATCTCCGTCTGGCCCGCTGGGGCGTCGCGCTTGAGCACTCGGCGGACCCCGGCTGGGTGCTCCGGCTTCCCGCGACCAGCGAGGGCATGGCCGCGCCGGACGGTGCCGAGTTGCGCTTCGAGGGCGGGCCGGAGCGGCCGCCCGAGCCGGCGCTGCACCTGGTCCGGGCCTACGCCCGCCGAGCGCCCATCGAGCTCGTCGCGCGCCTGGTCACCATGACCGCCGAGGCCGTTCTTCTCGATGCCGAGGGGGCCGCCCTTGCGCGTCTTGTCGATGACACGGTCTCGGTGTATTCCGGTCCTCGCATCACTCAGCGGTTTCGCGAGATCGGCGTCTACAGCGACAGCGGTCCGCTGCTCGATCTGATCGCAACCAGGTACCAGTCTGCGGGCGCCCAGCCCGCGCTCCCCCGAGCCCTGGTGGCCCGAGCTCTCGGGCTGGTGGGCACACCCCCTCCGGAAATCGCCTTGGTCACGCTCGGGAGCAGCGCGACCGCCGGGGACGTCGTCCTCCGAGCGCTGAGCCTGTCGGTCATCCGCCTCCTTCGCCATGATCCCGGGGTCCGGCTCGGCCACGACGCCGAAGACGTGCACCAGGCACGGGTCGCCACACGACGCCTGCGCAGTGACCTGCGCACGTTCCGTCCGCTCCTCGATGAGGTATGGGCGGAAGCGCTGCGCGACGACCTCCGCTGGCTCGGTGGCGAGCTCGGCAGGGTCCGTGACGCCGAGGTCCTCCGCGATCGCCTCCGGTCTGCGGCGACGACGCTGCCCGCCGCCGACCGCCGCTCGGCCCTGGCTGTGGTCGCACCGCTGGTCGCGCAGGTGCGCGCCGCCCGCCGCCATCTCCTCGTCGCCATGGACACCGAGCGCTACATCGAGGTCATCGATCATCTGGTCGCGGCTGCTCGCGGCCCCGTCCTGACCGAACTGGCGGCGTCGCCGGCGAGAGAGGTGCTGCCCGGACTGGTGCGCAAGCCCTGGCGGTCCCTCAAGTCGGGGGCGATCGCGGCTCGTGGCGACGTTCCGGACGAGCAGCTCCATGACCTTCGTATTCGCGCCAAGCGCTGCCGCTACGCCGCCGAGGCTGCCGCTGCCGCCACCGGCAAGAACGCCGCGAAGTTCGCCCGGGAGGTGGCCGCGCTCCAGGAAGTCCTCGGAGAGCTGCACGACGCGGTGGTGGCCGAGAGCTGGCTCCGCGAGCGATCCGGTGCGCCGCGGATTCACGAGACCGCCCTGTTCGCGGCCGGCGAGCTGGTCGCCCTCCAGCGGGACGCCGCCGAGCGGGCTCGGACCGGGTGGCCCTCAGCCTGGGAGCGCGCAGAACGGGGGTGGGCCGGTGCCTGGCGATGAGGTCACCAGCTTCCTGGTGCGCCACGCCAAGGCGGGGTCCCGCGAGCGCTGGACCGCGCCCGACCGCGACCGGCCGCTGACCGCGGCGGGACGGATCCAGGCCGTCGCCCTGGCAAGCCTTCTCGGACCGAGCGCCCGGGTGGTCATGTCGAGCCCGTACGTCCGCTGCGTCGAGACGGTCGCTCCCCTGGCGGAGGCCCTGGGCCTCCACGTCGAGGAGGAGGATCGCCTTGCCGAGGCGGCGGATCCGGGGTGGGCAATGGCCCAGCTCGCTTCCGTGGCCGGGTCGGTGCTGTGCACCCACGGGGACGTCATGGCGTCGATCGTGACCAGCCTGGCCGACGCCCATATTCCGATGGCCGGTGGGATGCAGTGGGCGAAGGCCGGCACATGGGCCCTCGACATCACCGGCGGGCGGATCACCGCAGGCCGCTACCTGCCGCCTCCGGGTTGAGGCTCCCAGGGGACCCCGTCGCGGTCTCCGGCCACGCGGATCAGCACCCCGGACCAGGTTCGGAAGGGGCGCCAGGCATCGGCGATGGCCGAGATCTCGCCGGGGGTCGCGACGTGATCGAGCCCGTAGAAATGGCGGACGTATGACTTCATCCGCGGCTCCCCGAGGGTCAGGATGTCGGTCGCTCCGGTCGAGCGGAGCAGGATCAACCCCGCGTACATCGGGCCGATTCCAGGAAGCTGCTGCAGATGGATCATCGCCTCCTCAGGCGCCATGGCAAGCAGTCGCGCCGGGTCGAGCCGTCCCTCCAGCGCGGCCCGAGCCACCGAGTGAAGGCGGTCGATGCGCTGTGCTTCCAGGCTGGGGAACGACTCGACCCGGAGCAGCTCCTCAGGCGTCGGGAAGGCCTCGAGCCGGCCACCGGGGAGGGTGAAGACCTGGCCGTGCTCCGCGGCGAGCCGCCGTCGCACGGCGGTTGCCTGGGTCCGATGCCTGCGCTGGCTGAGAACTGACCAGGCGGCCGCCTCGTAGGGTGAATGGAAGAGCACCGGACGCAGGCCGGGGAACTCCGACTGGAGCCGGCCGATCACCGGATCGCGGCCACCGACCTGGGCCCACGCGGAACCGGACTGGTCCAGGGACAGCACCCGGCGCACCTGGGTGACGACCCGATCCGGATCCGCCTCACCGAAGACGCGGCACGTGAGCACCCCGGCGGCGTCCTGGGTGACGAAAGCGGCGGCGTGATGTACCAGATCGTCCGCGACGAACGCCAGCGACATCGAATCTCCGTCTGGCTTGGGGCGCCCGGTGTTGGGTCCAAATCCGAAGCTCGCCGCAGCCGCCAGCGAGAACGCCCCATCGGGGGTGATCGCCTGCTCCCGCTTCGCGGCCTCGGTCACCAGGCGGCTCGCTACTGGCGCAGACGGACGATCAGGTTGATGACCACGGTCAGGACCACGCTCACCACGATGCAGAAGACGACCGGGAAGAAGAACGAGAAGTTCCCGCCGCTCACCGAGATACTCCCGGGGAGCTGGGTGACACCCAGCCGGGTCAGCAGCACGAGCACCCCACCGAGCACGAGGATCACCGCGCCGGCGATCAGCAGCAGCTTGCCGACGTCACCGAGTGCCATGACGACACTCTAAGGTAGAGTCCGCCAAACGCATCCACTTCAAGCAGGTCCGGAGAGGCCGGCAAGGGATCGCGGCGCCGCCGCGCGGCCGCCCTTGCCCGAACCCGCCCGGGCTGGAGGGCGAAGCCCTATGACGGCGACCACCGCGCGAAACCGGACGCTCGGCCACGTGATCAGCGCCGAGCAGTTCGATCGCGAGTTGCTCGACCTCCTGTTCCTGCGCGCCACGGCGCTGGCGGATGTGCGTGACGACCGGCTGGCGCACCGGGTGATGGCAACGCTGTTTTACGAGCCGAGCACGCGAACCAGATTGAGCTTTGAATCGGCGATGCTCCGCCTTGGCGGCGCCGTGATCGGCACCGAGGCTGCGCACACGTTCTCGAGCGCGATCAAGGGTGAGACCCTCGAGGACACGGTTCGCATGGTGTCGACGTACGCGGATCTCATCGTGCTGCGTCACGACGAGGCCGGCGCCGCCGCTCGAGCGGCTAGTGTCGCGTCGGTGCCGGTGGTCAACGCCGGCGACGGGCCGGGCGAGCATCCCACCCAGGCGTTGCTCGACCTGTATACGATCGAGCGCGAACTCGGCCACGTGGAAGGGGTGAGGGTCGCCTTCTGTGGCGATCTCCGGTTCGGCAGGACGGCACGGTCGCTGGCGCTGCTGCTCGCCCTCTACCCGGGGGTACGCCTGGCGTTTGTCGCGCCCGCGGTGATCCAGGTGGGTGGCGACATCCTCGCCCGGCTCGAGGCACGCGGCGTCGACTGCCGCCTTGCCGAGCAGCTCACCGATGTGCTCGACGACGTCGACGTGGTGTATCAGACGCGCGTGCAGAAGGAACGCTTCACCGATCCGCTCGAGTTCGAGCAGGCGAGAACGGCGATCCGCATCGACGGCGCGATCATGCGCCAGCTCCCGGCGAAGGCGATCGTGATGCATCCGCTGCCCCGCGTCGATGAGATCGCGCCTGAGGTGGACGCCGATCCGCGGGCCGCCTACTTCCGCCAGGCGGCGAACGGTGTCGCCATCCGGATGGCGCTGCTCGAGATGCTGCTCGCATGACGGTCACCACGTGACCGGCCTCGCGCAACCACTCGACGCCAGCCCGCAGCTGCTCGACGCGGGTGCGGTGCAGCGCATCACGCTGCGGCTCGCCCACGAGATCGCCGAGCGCCACCCCATCCTGGACGGCGTCGTCCTGGTCGGGATCCCGACTCGCGGTGTCCCGCTCGCTCGCGCGGTGGCGCGCCAGCTCGCGAGCCTCGGGCACACCGCCCCACCGGTCGCCGTGCTCGACCCGAGCGCGCATCGCGACGACCGTCCGCGCCCGGCGCTGCCGCATCCGGCGCTTCACGACATCGACGGGGGTCCGGCCCGGCGCATTGACGGTTCGGTCGTGATCGTTGTGGACGATGTGCTCTTCACCGGCCGGACGCTCCGAGCGGCGCTCGACGCCCTGGTCGACTGCGGCCGCCCCGCCGCGGTCGAGGTGCTGACCCTGATCGATCGGGGGCACCGTGAGCTGCCGCTGCGCGCAACCTACGTGGGCAAGAACGTGCCCACCGCGTCCGGCGATCGTGTCCACGTGCGCCTGCGCGAGGTTGACGGCGTCGACGGCGCGTGGCTGCACCGGAGGGTGCCGTGAACGCGATCCTGCGCGGCGTCCGCGTCATCGACCCGCTCGGCCGCCTCGACGCGGCCGGCCAGGATGTCTGGCTCGACGGGGGCAAGATCCTGGCCATCTATCACCACATCGACGCGGCCGGCGTCCCGGTGATCGACCTGACGCCGCACAACGGCGCCGACCCGTGCGTGCTCTGCCCCGGATTCATCGACCTGCACGCCCACCTGCGTCAGCCCGGTGGTGACCAGGCCGAGACGCTGGAGAGCGGATCGCGTGCAGCCGCAGCGGGCGGGTTCACGCACGTGGTGGCGATGGCCAATACCGTGCCGCCGATCGACACTCCGGAGCGGGTTGCCGAAGCGCGCCTGGCCGCCAGCAACCTGCCGGTCTCGATCCTGCAGGTCGCCGCGCTCACTCGAGGACTCGAAGGCGCCGAGCTGGTTGACATTCGCAAGTGCATCGAGGCGGGTGCCGCTGCCGTCGGCGACGACGGACGCAACGGTGTGTCGCCCCGCCAGCTCGCCATCGCGCTTGCGGAAACCGCGCATCTCTCGCGTGCGGTGTTCGTGCACCCCGAGGACGAGGAGATGATCGCGCAGGCGAATGCAACGCAGGGCCCGGTGACGCGCAGCCCGATTCGCCACGTGGAGACCGAGACACGCGCGGTGAACCTCGCGATTCGCGCGCTCTCGCACGCGCGGTCCGGACACCTGCACCTTCAGCATCTTTCCGCCGAGGGTTCGGTTGCGTCGCTCCGCCGGGCGCGTCAGCAGGGCCTTGCCGTGAGCGCGGAGGTCACGCCCCACCACCTCTCGATGTGGCTGCCGGTCGAGCAGGAGCCGGATCCTCCGGCGCTACGCAAGGTCAACCCACCGCTGCGCTCGGAGAAGGATCGGAATGCGCTCGTGCTCGCGCTCCGCGAAGGCCTCATCGAGGCGGTGGCGACCGACCACGCGCCCCACCCGGCCGCCGAGAAGTCACTCGCGTACGACGACGCCGCGCCGGGCGTGATCGGTCTCGAGACGGCGCTTGCGACCTGCATCACCATCGGAGGTATGGGCGGGGAGTGGCTGGCGGTGCTTGTCGAGCGAATGACCGTTGGGCCACATAGGGTTCTCGGTCCCGGGTCCGGCGTCCCCGAGCCGCGGCTCAGAATCGGCGAGTCGGCGACGTGCACGCTCTTCGACCCGACCGCCGAGTGGACCGTCGGCGCCGCCTCGCTGCAATCACGATCGCGCAACACACCGCTCCTCGGCGCGACGCTCCGCGGCACCGTGCTGCTCACCATGGCCGGCGGCCGCGTCATCCATCGCGACCCGGCGCGGGTGCCGATCACGTCGGAGCAGGTGGCGAGTGCCTGACGTACGCGGGCGTCTCGCACTCGAATCCGGTGCGACGTATGAAGGCATCCTGTTCGGGGCGCCAGTGGAACAGGCGCACAACGGTGAGGTGGTCTTCAACACCTGTATGACCGGGTACCAGGAGGTGATCACCGACCCTTCATACGCCGGCCAGGTGGTGGTGATGACCTACCCGCTCATCGGCAACTACGGCTGCCGCGACGACACTGCCGAATCCGCCCGGGTGCAATGCCGCGCGCTGGTGGTGCGCGAGCTCTCCGCGGACATCGGACACGCGCGGGGCGAGCGCACGCTCGAGGCAGAGCTGCTGCGCAACGGAATCCCGGGGCTCCGCGGCGTCGACACGCGCGCCCTGACGCGCCATCTCCGCGATCACGGCACG
>Ga0308309_10001948_pt1 | contig 12296 bp, 10 predicted proteins | sample HubBroMetageWFT5_FD_192491 | JGI IMG/M metagenome (GOLD analysis project Ga0308309, IMG submission 192491) | Warmed and freeze-thawed soil microbial communities from the Hubbard Brook experimental Forest, New Hampshire - Hubbard Brook CCASE Soil... | ecosystem: Environmental > Terrestrial >...
CGAAGCCCACAGCGACTTCCAATTGATCGTCGGCACCAACCGCGACCTTCTCGCCGCCGTTCGCGAAGGTCGCTTTCGCGAAGACCTCCTCGCTCGCATCAATCTTTGGACCTTTATTCTCCCCGGATTGCGTTCCCGCCCCGAAGACATCGAGCCCAATCTGCAATTCGAGCTCGACCAGTTCGGCGAGAAGTCCGGTCGGCGCATTACCTTCAACAAGGAAGCGCGCGAAAAATTCCTGGCATTCGCGCACTCCTCTTCCGCGATGTGGAAAGGAAACTTCCGCGACCTCAATGGCGCGGTGGTTCGCATGGCCACGCTAGCCCACGGCGGCCGCATCACCGCGGAAGTCCTCGAAGAAGAAATCAACCGTCTGAAAACCTCCTGGAGGAGTCCGGAAACAGACGGCGAAGAAGAATCTCTAGCCGAATTTCTCGGCGTGGAGGAACTCGCGAAGATAGACCTTTTCGACCGCACCCAGCTCGCGCGCGTAATCCAAGTCTGCCGTTCTTCGCGATCCCTCTCCGACGCCGGCCGAATTCTGTTCAACGCCTCACGCGAGCGCAAGAAAAGCTCCAACGACGCTGACCGCCTCCGCAAATACCTAACTCGCTTCGGCATCGAATGGAACCAACTCCAGGGCTAGCCACGCCATAGCTTCCGGGATTTTGGGTTGGGGGTGCTTCTGGGATTTTAGGGTTGGGGGTGCCCCACACGTCGGTTTTACGTGTGGGGATTTTGACATTGCTTTCGATTTTTCCGTTCTGTTTTTCTTTGTTTCCTATTTCTCTAATCTTCGGGGATTTTCAATCCATGAAATCGATCGGTACCAATCCTCCCTCTCCCTTTTCGTAAGACAAGAAACTGCTCCACACCCAATCACGCGAATTTCCTGCCAGTCCCCGTTTCACCGGATTGGCGTGCATGTAATCGAGTTTCTCTCGAATCTTCTTGGCGCTATATACGTTAAAGTCGTAGAAGCGAGGCTGCCAAAATCGCCGCAGCTCCGCGTCGCCCTCTCTAAATGACAGCCGCATTTGTCCCGCCGGCACGCGGCGTCTCTGCTTTCCCAAGTCGCGCGAAACGCGCTGCTTCAGAACTTTCAGCACTAGCGATGGTGTACATTTTGGAGTTTCACTGATGAGCAGGTGAACATGCTCGGGCATCACGACGTACCCAAGCAGGAGAAAGTGATATCGCTCGCGTATTTTTGCCAGCGCCGTGACGAACACATTCCTGGCCCGCGCTGTCCCCAAGAGTGGCAACCGCCGGTAGCAGCTAAACGTCAGAAAATGGAGATGGCCCTGTCCGTAATAACGCTTAAGCCCTTTCGGCATCGAACCACTCCAAAACCCCCACACGTAAAATCGACGTGTGGGGCACCCCCAGCATCCTAACGCTCCTTTCACCTATGAACATGGTATATTCGCCAGGATGATCGCAGTCCACCCGAAAAAGAGACCACGAAGGTGCGCCCGGGCCACCCGCCCAGGTTTAGGTTCCTCTTCCGGCCGCCCAACTGATAGAATCACGGAGGATAGATCACATGGGGTCCTATGATGCCGTACCAGTCCCTTCCGTAGGACCCTCCGACGCCTTACGACTTATCCGGGCGCGCTTTCCAGAACTTTCGAAGCAATTCGGCGACCCGGACAATATCGATCCCGAAACTCCAGAACCTTATTACTCTTACGGGTTACTTGTCAAAGAGGTGCTAAAGCGGGAAGACGAAGCTCCCCTTATTCAGAGAGTTATCGACTTCATTAATGAATTGGCGCTCAGCCGAGAGAGCCTTCTCGAAGATCTTGTCGGTGTAGAATTGTTGGAAGGCTTGGCACAAGATCGCAAAATGGCCGCGACTCTGTATCCCAGGATAGTCCCGGCGGCGCAGAAAACATTGAAACTAATCGAGCAAGAGACTTACGGCCGAACAAATTAGTGCGTACCTCTCCGATAATCGCTACAGCCGTTCAATGCTCCTAATGACCGTTCAACCCCGAAATTCGACCATTCCATGGAAATGATTTTACGCTCCAGTACTTCTCCTGCTACCATTCCCCATGTTCTGTTCGCCACCAGCCACTTCTTCCCCGAATCGCCCCTGCGCCCTCGGCCCCAACGCACTTACCTCCCGTTCTCCTTTGCATCCCAACATTCCAACCTTTGAACCTTCCAACCTTCAAACGACGAATCTTGACGCCGCGTCAAGCATAAGTCCTTTGTTTGCCACTCTTACAGAAAACACCCGGGGGTGGGTGTCAGCCATCGTCAATTTCTTCGCGGCAGAGACGGAATCTAACCCGGCGAAACCAGGAGTCTGTTCTCTTTTGAGACAGTCCACGTCGGAGAGGTCGGAAGCGAAGGATCCGCAGGAATCGAAATATCTCGCCTTCCGTCCAATAGCCAGTGACGAGTCACCAGTCACGGCCTCGGCTCTTTTTCTTCAACCAGCCACGAGTCGCCAGTCACAAATCACTAAGTCCTGTAGAATCCGCACTTCCGCAAAACGCGCCCGTAACTCCCGTAGAATCCGCACTTCCAAAACACAGGACTTAAAACCCTTTAGAATGAACACTTACAGGAAAACCGGGGAGGGGGGCGGGGATCCCGTGCGGCCGCTATCCCAACTTGTCATTCCGAGCGCACCGAGGGATCTGCTTTTTCACTGTCAGGCGCCAACTCGCTTCCTACTACTCACTGCCCACTATTCACTACTCACTTCGACTTCACCGGGCAATCGTACTCAGGAAAGGATAGTGGCTGGCGGCGGCCATGAAAAATAGCATGGGAAACGATAGCCAAAACGAAACCCGCGCGGTCAGAAAACCCCAGCGCATCATGCGCTCGGCTTCGGGCGGCATCGGCACACCTTGCTCCGCGCTCGCACGCGCCCACTTGATCAGTTTTTTCTGGACGCGCCACACCACGCCCCAGGTGTTGAGCAGCATGACGAGACCCAGTCCCCCGCCCACGCTGATCGCCAAATGCGCGTTGGAAACAGTTGGTCCGCCATTCAACGCCATCACCAGCCACGACGCGGCGGCCACCACAATCGCGATGCCGATGCCGCGCACCCAGGGACTATCGAGAAATCCTTTTGCAGGGAGCTGCAACGCGTAAATGAAAATGTATGCGACGAACCAAACGAGCAGCCACCAACCCAGCCACTGAATGGCCAGCGAATGACGGCCCGCTGCATCCGCGTCTGCAAAAAGATGCAGCTGAAAATAGCGAATCCCCACGAGGACCGTCACCAGCGCGGAGGAGCGAAACCAACCCATCGCCTTCGACATCAGCGCCGGATAAACTTTCACGCGCGCCGCTGGGTCGACTTGCTTCATCGCCGGCGTCAGAACCAGGTTGAAGAAGTACAGCAGCCCGATCCAGATGATGCCGAAGATAAGATGCATCCAGCGCAAAACCATCATTTCGTTGGCCAGCGGATTTTCAAGAAACGAAAAGTGAGGTTTCCACGCAGGAAAAGTGAGCGCCAAGAGAAAGCAAAGCATCAATGACCTCCGGCTTCAAACGGGTCAAGCGGATCGAGCCCATCGCATGAATCGCGGTTGCAGAAACACCGTACCGGATTGCGCCACAGCCCGTCAATTTCGCGAGTTTTGAAATCGGAGGCTCAGTGGAGAAAGTTTTTGGATCGCAAACAAATCGGCAGCGCCCTGCATTTGAAAAGCAGCCGCGCTGAGATTGTGCAGCGAAACTTTATTGATTGGCTGACGTGTTCGACGCCGAGGCGTTTCCGATGGCCGCGCCGTTGACGACAAGTTCGACACGGCGGTTGCGCTGTCGGCCGTCGGCGGTATCATTCGTAGCGACCGGCTGCGTTTTTCCGAAGCCGCGCGCGGTGATCGATGACGCGGACACTCCCTGCTCCGCGAGAAAATCGCGCACGGAGTCCGCGCGTCGCTCGGAGAGCTGCTGATTGTAATCATCGGTACCCACGCTGTCCGTGTGGCCTTCAATCTGCAAAGTAAGGCCAGGATGCGCCAGCAAAATTCCTGAAATTTTCGCCAGCTTTTCACGCGCGCCCGGCTTGAGCGTGTAGCTCCCCGTATCAAACAACACGTCCGACATATTTACGATAAGCCCGCGAGCGGAATCGCGCGTTTGCAAAATCGAATTCAGCTGATTCAAAAGTTGCGCGCGCAATTCTGCTTTTTCGGATTCGGCTCTTGCGGTGGCCTGACGCGCTTTGTCCGCTTCGGCTTCCGCGGCGCGCTGTTGATCGACGGCGGCGGCTTTATCACGCGCGGCTTGTTCGGCAGCGGCCTGCGCAGCTTGCTGTTGCGCAACCGCGGCGGCGGTGGCTTGCTCGGCTTCCTGTTTTTGACGCGCGGCATCGGCGGCGGCTTTTTCCGCTTCCTGCTTCATTCGAACGGCTTCGGCTTTGGCGGCCTCGGCTTGCAGGCGAGCTTGCTCGGCGTCCTGACGGCGTTTTATTTCGGCGGCAGCTTGTTCTTCGGCGGCTTTTTTGTCCGCTATGGATTTTGCCTGCGCGTCCAGTTCTGCTTTTTGCTTTACGGCCATCACGCGCGCTTCTTCGGCGGTTTCGACGACTTCGCGGGCGGCGGCTTCGACGGATTTTTTCTCGCTTTTGCGGCTGTAAACTTCTTCGGTGTTTTTGAGTTGCTGTTCGGCCCTGGCTAGCGAAGAGGCGGCGTATTTGTCGGCTTGCGCGATGCGGGCGATTCGAACGGCGTTGCGCGCTTCGAACAGTTCGAGAGGCGTTTTGCGGTCGATGCCGAAGATGGCGTTTTCAATTTTGGTGTTTGAAGAGGAATAGATGCCGCGTCCCAGCAATTCATATTGGGCGTCAATGTTTTCGACTTTGCCTTGCGTGCCAGCGCCAAGAACATTTTCGAGGACAACCATGTTGCCCGGTTGCGTGACTGCAAAATACGGCTCCGCGGTAACGATCATGCCGAAGGTTTGCATGTCGGAGATGGCTTTTACCTGGCCGCTGCCATTTTTCAGGGGCAGTTCACCGAGGTTCACCGCCCGGCCTTGCGGGGAGACGGCCCAGAGAACAAAGGTCAGATATTCGAGGCCAAATTTGGTGGCGTTTTCGAAGCCGGTAAATTTTGCTTCAATTTCCATGCGATTACTTTTGCTATCGACCCTGGCTTCGCCAGAAGCGCCTTGCATGAGTTCGGTGCCGCTGAAATCGATCTTGGTGGAGCCTCCCGCACGGCGAAAGTTCACGGCCTTGGTGGTACGGGAAACGGTGCCTGGCGCGGAAGCCGGCGAACTTGCAATGGCCTGCGAAGCGGCAGCCTGGCTTTGAGACTTCGCCGCTGGAGGTGCTTGGCCGAACAGGGGCGCGGCCAAAATGCCGAGCAGGGCCGCGATTGCGAGATAAAAAGATGCCTTTTTCACGTCAGACTCCTCGGTCGCCGTTGGTGGCGACATGCTCTAAACAGACGACGCTCGTTTGCTGGGCGAGCGTTTCGAACTCCAAACAGGAGGTATTTCCCAGGTTCTTTTTATCGTAGCAAGAAAGGGCGGAGGGGAAAGGGCGCGGAAAGGCGTTTTTGTACAAGTGATTACGGGGATGGCCAATGGAACAGGTCGGTTACGCGCCCGAAAGCGGATAAAGAGGGTGATTTGCGATTGGATGGCGAATCCGAGAATTTTTTTGGGTTCGTTAGTAGAGTAGTAGCTCCACTCCATGGCCATAAACCCCGTCAATTCCACCAATTCGCCTTCGATTCCCGCCGCGCCGTCCGCTTCGAGCAAGAAGCTTCTGCCGTGGCTGGTGGCGGTGGCGTTTTTCATGGAGTCGCTGGACACGACGATTCTCAATACGGCGGTGCCGGCGATTTCAGAGGCGCTCAAGGTGACGCCGCTGAGCATGAAGTCCGTGCTGGCAAGCTATACGCTGAGCCTGGCGGTTTTCATTCCGATCAGCGGATGGATGGCGGATCGCTTTGGAACACGGCGGGTGTTTGCATCGGCGATTGGACTCTTCACGCTTGGATCTTTTCTCTGCGGGATATCGAACAACATCCATTTGCTGGTGGCGTGCCGCATCCTCCAGGGTTGCGGCGGAGCCATGATGGTGCCAGTGGGCCGGCTCACGCTGGTTCGAACGTTTGCGAAGTCCGAGCTTATTCAGGCGATGAGTTTCGTGGCGATTCCGGCGCTGATTGGCCCCATGCTGGGACCGATTGCGGGCGGACTGATTGTCGGCTACCTGCACTGGCGATTTATTTTTTTCGTGAACATTCCGATAGGGCTCATCGGTTTGTTGATGGTGTATCTGCATCTGCCCGACTACCGCGAGGAAAATACCAAGCCGCTCGATATTGTCGGGCTCATTCTGTTTGGTTCCGGAATCGCGCTGCTGTCTTACGTGCTGGAGATTTTCGGCGAACATACGCTCGGTACGGGTGAAATACTGGGGCTGCTGGCAGTTTCTCTTTCGCTTATAGGCGGCTACCTGTTTCATGCGAGAGAGATTGCTTATCCCTTGCTGCGGCTGAGCCTATTTCGCATTCGCACGTTCAGTGCGGCAGTGAGCGGGGGCTTTTTCACGCGGCTGGGCATCGGCGGAGTGCCATTTCTTCTGCCGCTTCTTTACCAGGTGGGACTGGGGTTCACGCCGATTCAGTCTGGATTGCTGATCATGCCGCAGGCGCTCGCTTCGATGACGACGAAATTCCTGCTGCCGAAGATTTTGAACCGCCTTGGCTACCGCGGCGTGCTGGTTTCAAACACGGTGATCCTCGGTCTTCTTCTGCTACTTTTTGCGACCGTCGGGCTGCATACACCGGTCTGGGTCATCGTCATTCAGGCGTTTTGCTACGGAGCCTTCACTTCGCTGCAGTACACGAGCATGAACACGCTTGTCTACGCCGACGTGACCGAAGAAGAGACGAGCAGCGCGAGCTCGATTGCGAGCACGATGCAGCAAATGTCCATCAGTTTTGGCGTGGCAACAGCGGGCTTGGCCACCTCGTTTTTTGTTCCTCGCGATCATTCCAACCCGGTGGAAATGATTCATGGCGTGCACAAGGCGCTTGTGGTGCTTGGGATGTTCACGATTTTGTCCACCGTCATCTTCAGAAAGCTGAGAAGCGGCGATGGCCAAAACGTGAGCCAGCAGAAGGCTGTTCACGCCGAGTGAAAAGCGTTTTACTGGCCGGGTGTACGCGGCCGCTAATTATTGGGCGGCTGGCGCAACGGTTCGCAGGTCCGAAGCCAAGTTGTGCGCTTGGTTGCGACTGGGGGCGCGTGACTTCCTGGTGGGCCGTCAACCTGGAGCAATCGCTATCATTTCCTGCAAGCTGACTTGTAAGGACTAATCCCACGGTACAAACGGATGCTGCACACATCTCCAGGAACAATGCGCCTCTATTTAAACACAGGGTCATAAGTAATTGCGCACTGGAAGGAAAGGTGTTCTCCTGCAACCATGAGACTCATTCCGGTGTCAGGAACCCACGTTCACAATTTTTCCGATCCAGTTTGGTTCATCTGTCGCTGCACGAAGCAGGCAGTCGGCACAATCGTCAAAGGAAAGCGGAACGAGTAGCGGAACTCGTGCTGACGGACCTGCCGTATAGCGTCCCTTCGCCGGCTTATCTATCAATACGCTCGTGGCATCAATGCCCCGCTTCAAAAAGCTCCGTCGCGGACTCCAGCACTTTGCTGTGGGCGCGTGCGCTCAATCTGCGGGCCACCTGCTAAATCTCGATCTTCGAGAAGCGCCACGCGCCGAGACCAAGCAGCCCCACGGCGACGACCGCAAGCACCACAGCATCCACAATCGCGCCAAAGTGCGACGTGCCAATGAGCACAGCGCGCAATCCATCCACTCCATACGAGAGCGGATCGAGTTTCGTCACAAACGACAGCGCCTTCGGCAAATTATTCAGCGGAAACAGCGCTCCCGACAAAAAGAAAATCGGCAGCACTAGAAAATTCATGATCAGCTGGAATCCCTGCATGTCCTGCAAGCTCGAACCGATGGACGTCCCCAACGCCGCAAACACGATCGCGATCAACGCCATAAAGGCGAATCCCAGCGGTATCCCGAGCAAGCTCACCGGGCGGAATCCCGCAATCAGGCATACCACTACGATCAGCGTGCCTTGCAGCATCGCCACCGTGGCGCCGCCCAGCGTCCGCCCGATCATCACGTAAATCCGCGGCACGGGCGCCACTAGCGTCTCTTTCAAAAATCCAAACTGCCGGTCCCACAGGAGGGCGATGCCGGAAAACACCGAGGTGAACAGCACCGCCATTCCTACAATACCCGGCGCCATAAATTGCAAGTAGCTTCCGCCGCCAGCTTTCTGATACACGGGCCCGAGGCCGAAACCCAACACCAGCAAATACAAAAGCGGCTGGCCGAGCGACGCGATAATTTGCACTCTCGACCGGCCGTACTTTTTTACCTCACGCAGCCACAAAATATAGATCGCGTTCATCGGCGGCCTCCCCCACGAAACATCTGCGCTACTTGCCGCAACTGATCTTTCGATGTCGCGGACTCGTCGCGAATCGTTGAGCCCGTCAGCGCCAGAAACGCCTCTTCGAGCGATGTTGCATTCGTTCTTTGTTTCAATTCGTCGGCGGTTCCGATCGCTACGATCTTGCCGTGATCGATCACCGCAATCCGGTCGGCCACGCGTTCGGCCTCGTCCATGTAATGTGTTGTCAGGAACACCGTCACATGGTCCGCTTCATTCTGCCGCTTCACGTGTGTCCACAACTGGTTGCGGCTTTGCGGATCGAGACCCAGCGTCGGCTCGTCCAAAAACAAGATCTTTGGCGTATGCAAAAAGCCGCGTGCAATTTCAAGCCGCCGCCGCATTCCACCGGAAAATGTCTTTACCAGCGCGTCTTTCCGCTCCCAAAGCTCGAAGAGTTTCAGCAGGGTTTCCGCGCGCTCGCGCCGCACCTTCCCCGGCACGTGATAGAGCACGCCGTGCAAATCCATGTTCTCCCAGGCCGTCAAATCCTGGTCCAGGCTCGGATCCTGAAACACAATTCCAAAGCTCTGCCGCACTTCGTTCTCGTGCGTCGTCGGATTGCGCCCGTCCACTTCGACCGTTCCGCTCGTGGCCTTCAGCAGCGTGGTGAGTATCTTGATCGTTGTCGTTTTTCCCGCGCCGTTCGGTCCGAGGAACGCAAAAATCTCCCCCTTAGGTACCTCAAACGAAATATTGTCCACCGCCGTAAAGTCCCCGAACTTCTTCACCAAGCCATCCACCCGGATCATTACGCTCACTCCCGCCTCCCCGCCGCTGATTTCTTGGATTCAGCAGTCTAAACGGTTTAGTTTAGGTCAATCTCTAACGCGCCAAACGCCTGGCACTTGCCGCGACGCGGCGCCTTGCGCACTCCAGGCAAGCGCATTCTCCCGGACTGTTCATCGCGCGATGGAAGTTCTTTCACCAGGGAAATCGCGTCCAACGCGGCCACCAACCAAGTATTCAACCAAAAAATATTGAGCCAAATTTCCTCCGCGGCGTCCAGCATTTCGCGCATCGCGCTGCGAAATAAATCCGGCAGGGAATGCGAACGCAACGTGTTATACTGTCTTTAGGAAAGCTGTTTTATCTCGGTTTTTCTTCCTTTTTTCAGGCCCTATAAGATACCCAGAAAACCCCACGTAGTTTGATTTATGCGTTCTGGCTTTGGAGTCTCTTCCCAGCAGCCCAAGACATGGCAGGTCCGTAGTGACGCCTAACGTCAGTCGTTGCGATTGCCAAATCTCCTTTGTGTTAGAGCTGGACCGCCTCTAGACTGCTGCAATCAGCCGAGCTTCTCCAGGTTCTGAAACAGAAGCCCGCCAAGCCGGCCGCCCAGAACATGAAGTGGTACGCCGCCCTTGTCGAGCCTTCCGAGTTCGCAAAGCCAAGCTGAGTTGCTACAGCCGCGACAGTTGCGCTGGCATCGGTGTCATTGCTCGATATGAACACGGCCTGCCGCTGCCCCTCCACGGACGGATTGAAGGCCAGTCCAGCCTCTTGCCGACAAGAAGCCGTAAAAAGAATCAAAGCCGGGAGCGATTGCGGACAGATGACGAGCAACCCAGAAGTTACCAGGTCGCCGGTCGGTTTAGTACCGACAAACGCGCTTGTATTGACTGGTCTGGCCAATTGCCGGGTGGTCGGCAATCCGGAAGTTGGGAGGGTTGCTAGTTACCTTCCGAGCAGGGGGAAAGGGGGGCGCCATCAATGGCGGTGAGTGCGGCCGAGATGGGCCCCGAGTTTATCGACCGTTATTTTCAGAAAATGGTGAAGCGGCGATGGCCAAAACGTGAGCCAGCAGAAGGCTGTTCACGCGGAGTGAAGGGCGTTTCGCTGGCACCGATGCAGGCGACACCCCCTTGGCGGCAAGTTTTGCGCCTGGAGCACGATTGGGGGGCATAAGTTCCGGGAGGCCTGTCACCTGGGAGAAACGGCCCGGTGTCCTATTCCGACGACGAGGTCCAGCGCATACCGAAAGCCGCGGTGGGCTTATAGAACTCACGCTGAATGGGGTAGATTCCGCTGCCTTGGTAAAATCCAAAAGGCTCGTTACTGAGGTTCAGTCCGTATGCAAAGAAGCGGAGTCCTTTGTATATACGATAGCTGCCCTGGATATCGAACTGGGTGTGAGCATACAAATAGATATCGCCAGTGGGGCCTTTCAAACCAAGGATCGGGTCGTTGGGAGTGGAGTTTTGCTGAAAAGCATATTGGAAGATGCTGGTGTCGTTGTGGCTGACGGCAAAACGCATAGCGAAGCGAGACTTATCGTAGGTGAGGCCGACATTCCAGTTATTGGGGGCCTGGCGCTGTAGAGCAGGGTGATCGTTTCGGCCACCGGAGAAGTTCGCCGGGAAAGTGGCCTGCGAGGCGGTATAGCTGTAATTGGCGGCGACGCCCAAGCCGCTGAGGTGGCCAGGAAGGAAAGAGAAGCGCTGCTCCCAAGCGGCTTCGAAACCAGTGATGTGGGCACTCGGTCCGTTGACCGCCTGGTTTTGGAAGAACCCCCCATTGGGCTGTCCCACCGGGATGATGATGGAGGTTTGATAGATGGGGTCCGACAACTGTTTGTAGAAAAAGCCGGCTTGGAGAATGCCGAGGGGCTGGAAGAAATGCTCGACGAGCAGGTCATAGTTGTTAGCCCTGGTCGGCAAGAGGTTGGGATTTCCGAGCGTCACGGTGCCTCTGTTGCTGGTGTTGGGGTCTACGATGGTTGTGGGGACCAAGTCTTGCAAATTGGGACGAGAGGTACCGATGCTGTAATTCGCGCGAAGGTTGGTGTTTTTCTCCAACAAGTATTGGACCTGCACGCTGGGCAGAACCTTCACGTAGCTGGAACTCTGACTAAAGGGCGTGACAATGGGAGTGCCGGTGACGGGGTCGACGCCGGTCGAATCCACATGATGAGTCGTGAAGTCCGTCTTCGTACCTTCAAACCGAACACCAGCCTGGAGGCGGAACTTGCCAATGGAGATGGCATTCTGGAGATAGCCGGCATAGACGCGCTCGTTGGCGTCGAAGAAGGCTCCCTCGGACCGTTGAATGCTCGACAAATTCTGCAGTTGGAATTGACTCAAATTCGCTTCCGTAGTCTGGATGATCTTGTTGTAGTCGGAAGCGGGCCCATAGGACTGCCCACCAAACCTGAAGTAGTTGTCATAGTAGGTCGGATTGGTAAAAGTACCGACGACGGAGGTGAGCCCAATGGGCGCGCCCGAATTGAAGTTATAGAACTGATCGAACTCTCTTTGTGTGGATTGGGAGTTTCGGATCTTCATGCCAATCTCAAAAGTGCCAAAATGCGAGTGGGCGGAGTAGCGGCGGGACAGCGAAGCGGCCCCTTGAAAATTTAGCTGGGTGGCGTGATATTTGGTAAAGCTCGTTTTAGACATCGTGTATTGCGTCGCATCGTAAATGTTGCTGTTGTCCAAAGGAAAGAGCTTTGGGCGATGAGGGTCGCTAAGATTGAGCGCGAGATCGGCCCCTGTGGAGCCCGGCTGCAAATTCCCAGCGGCGTCATAACTGGCTGTGGGCGCATTAAAATTGGTGGTCGCAAAATCCTGACCGCCAATGTTGTGGGAGCGAGAACCGGCGAATTCGTAGACGATTAGAGTAGAAGAAAGGTCGTGCCTGGCCCCGGTCAAGATGTTAAAGATTTGCTGATCAGGACGGCGGACGTAATGCCGATATTGATAGGAACCCGGAGAGCAGGGATTGCTGTTAGGGGTCACAAGATCAGCTGCCTGGTTAACCGCCACGCAATCCTGTGCATTGTCAAACGTGATTGTTGAGCCGTTGACA
>Ga0308309_10001950_pt1 | contig 12291 bp, 13 predicted proteins | sample HubBroMetageWFT5_FD_192491 | JGI IMG/M metagenome (GOLD analysis project Ga0308309, IMG submission 192491) | Warmed and freeze-thawed soil microbial communities from the Hubbard Brook experimental Forest, New Hampshire - Hubbard Brook CCASE Soil... | ecosystem: Environmental > Terrestrial >...
ATTCGGATACCCATCGCGGCACTGCTTGCCTACGGCGCCACCGCGACCCTGTCTCCGTGGGAGCAACTGGTGGCTACGGTTGCCGGTGGCGCCATCGCGCTCGCATCCCATGGGGGCAAGACGGCCGTGCGAGCGGCAGTAACGCCATCGCCGGAGCCGTTCTCGAATATAACCTTAAGTCTCGGAGAAGATGGACTCGCCGTCTTTCTCACCTGGTTTGCCACCCAGCATCCGTATGGGGCGATCGCCATCGTTGCTGGGATGCTGGCCGTCATTGTGGTTCTGACGCGTTGGATCGTGCGCTCCATGCGCGCCCTCTTTCGGGGAGCGGAGCGCGAAGTGGCGAGGTAGGTTGACAATTCTCTTACAATTTCGTGGAAAGGGCTTTGCTACAATCGCATCGTAATGACTCCACAATCGGCATTCACGGATGTCCCCACCGCCATCGAGGAGATTCGCTCCGGCCGCATGGTCGTAGTAGTCGACGATGAGGATCGCGAGAACGAAGGCGATCTCACCCTCGCTGCCGAGAAGGTCACTCCCGAACTGATTAACTTCATGGCCAAGTACGGCCGCGGCCTGATCTGCCTGGCGATGACCGACGAGCGGCTCGACCATTTACGCATCGGTCCCATGACCGCCGAGAACACCTCGAACTACGGCACCGCATTTTGCGAAGCCATCGATGCCCGCGAAGGAGTGACCACCGGAATTTCAGCCTATGATCGTGCCCGCACCATCCAGGTTGCAATCGACCCCGCCACGCGCCCTTCGGACCTGGCGCGTCCCGGACACGTGTTCCCGCTGCAGGCCCGCAAAGGCGGCGTCCTGGTCCGCGCCGGGCAAACAGAGGCCTCGGTCGATCTCGCCCGCATGGCCGGACTGATTCCTGCGGGAGTGATCTGCGAGATCATGCGCGACGACGGCACCATGGCGCGGGTTCCCGACCTCATCGAGTTCTGCAAAACCCACGGCATGAAAATGCTGACCGTCGCCGAACTCATCCGCTACCGCATGCAGCACGAGCGCTATGTGCACCGGGTTGGCGAAGCGTTGATTGGCACGCGTCACGGAGAATTCCGCTTGATCGCCTATGAGAGCGAAGTGGACGGCGGCGAATCGCACGTCGCGCTCATACGCGGCGATATTGAAAGCAGCGAGCCGGTGCTGGTCCGCATGCACTCCCATTGCGTGATGGGCGACGTCTTCGGATCGACCGCGTGCGATTGCCACGCCACCATTGAAGGTTCGATGCAGGCCATCGCCCGCGAAGGCCGCGGCGCCCTGATCTATCTGCATCAAACTTCGAAAGGCTTTTCGGTCGAGAGCATCGGAGAGCGGAAGATGCTCACCTTCCATCGCGACAAGCGCCTCCCGTCTCTACCCGAGAGCGAGCGCAAGACCCAGCGTGAGATCGGCATCGGCGCGCAGATTCTCTCCGATTTGAATCTGCGTCGAATTCGCCTGCTAACCAACCATCCCCGAAAAGTCCCAGCGCTCGAAGGATTCGACATCGAAATCGTCGAACAGGTCCCGCTGCTGCTGGACCGAGTAAAAACCCAGCGTTGAAGCAGTAAGAATATTCCGCCGCCGGCCTGATGTGTGACCGTAGCTGGCTCACCTTTACGGTGGGCCAGCCTTCCTACCCGATCCAACCCGAAAGGTCAGTCATCCTGAGCGCAGGCGTCGTTCGCGAAGCGAATGACGTCGCAGTCGAAGGACCCCGCTACGGCCAGTTCAATCGACAGGCCTCATGGAATTCTCACAGTCAGAGCTAGCGGCAATCTGGTGGGAATGCCTTTTCACATCATCGCGCGCGCGTGCCCCATCCTAACGTCGCCGAGATAGTCCGATCCCAACCTCACTCTGGTTTTGCGACGTTAGGGTGGGGATTTTGACCTTCCCTTTCGGCTGGTGACCATGGCTCGCTTGGTGTCCCAGGTTCGCCCCGTCGTCGATGTGACCGCAGTATCGCGCCGCTGGGGTAGAATGGCCACGTCGCAGGAAACAGGACGCACGCGGCAACCTGGAACCGAGGCTCATGCATGCGAATACTGTCGTTTGAGGTTGAGGGATTATTCGGTATCTTCCACCACATTGTCACCCTAAATCAGGAAGATCGGGTCACGATCATCTATGGCCCCAACGGGTTTGGCAAGACGACCCTGCTGCGGCTCATTCGAGGCTTTTTCTCCAAGAACTTCGAGGTGTTCAGTTCCGTTCCTTTCAGAGCGTTCACTATGACCTTCGACGACGGGCGGGGCGTGAGAATTGAAAGCGATACCGCTCCAAAAGACTCTCCAGAAAGTTCCACCTGCAAGGTCTCACTTTTGTTACACGGAAAGGTGGACGCCTCAGATACCGTTGAAACTCTGGCTCCGGAAGAAATGGTGGCGAAGCGGTTGGAGAAGATGGCCCCGTACATTAGATGGCTCGGTCCAAACAGATGGGAAGACACACGCGACGGGGAACCGCTGATCTTCGAGGAGGTCCAATCCCGGTTTGGCGTACACGTAGAAAGGCGGGAGCTCTCTGATTGGCTGAAGAACCTGACGTCATCAATTGACGTCCGGCTGATCGCGACGCAGCGGCTTTCGGACGTCCCCTCAAGGACGGGAAGGGTCCGGCCGTTGTCCGCGCTGTCCGGTCGTGTGCGACGCAGCGTTAGCGGCGTCGCCATTGTGGATTATGCGGGTCAGCTCTCAGAAACGATGCGCAACACCTTCTTGGAGTACGCGCGCCTTTCTCAGCAACTGGACAGAACCTTCGTCGTTCGACTGCTCAAGGAGGATTTTGGCAGGAAAAACGAGCCACTGCCGAAAAGTTCGCTCAAGGAGAGAATCGATAGTCTGAACGAGAAAAGAAGGAGGCTTAGAGAAGCGGGTCTTCTCACAACGGACGAGCAGGAGCTTCCACAGCCGCAGGCGTTTCCCAACTACGAGCCCATCATTTCCGCGTACGTGCAGGATGTTGAAGACAAGCTCAACATCTTCGACAAGCTCCTATCGAAAATTGAGCTACTAAAGTCGATGATGAAAGATCGACTGAAATTTAAGGAGATGATATTCAGTCAAGAGCAGGGCTTCACCTTCAAGACTGTGAGCGGAGAGAACCTAAGCCCCGAGAACCTCTCGAGTGGAGAACAACACATTCTAATTCAGATATACGACCTCCTTTTCAGTGACCGACCCAATTCCCTTATCCTGATTGACGAACCTGAAATCTCCCTACACGTTGCCTGGCAGCTTTCATTCCTAGAAGGGCTCCGACAAATCACCGAGCTCGTTCCGCACGACATCGTTCTAGCGACTCACTCGCCTCAGATAATCGGGGAGCGATGGGACCTGACGGTTGAGTTACGGGAACCTCGTGATGTTGAGCACGCCAGCGTGAGCGGAGACTAGATGAGAGATCTCGTCGCCCGCAGCTCCGTGCGCAACACAATTCTGATGATGCGCCAAGTGGATCGAGCTAAGACGGTCCTGCTCGTGGAGGGGGATACGGACAGCAGGTCCTTCGACCGCTTCGTTGCGAAGCCACATTGTCGGGTCTTTTCGCCAGGGTACCCGGGAGGCAAGGAGCACGCCCTAGCTCTTTTTGACGACCTTAGACAGAAGAAGCTACCTGGCATAGCCGCGTTGGTCGATGCCGACTGCGACCGATTCTGGGGACGGGGCCGCCAACATCAGAATGTGTGTTGGACCTCTGGAGCCGACAGGGATGTCATGATTCTCCAGTCCAGAGCCTTTGATAGGTTCGTCGCTAATAAGAACCCGAATCTTGATCTCGCCGTGCTCCGGGAAGAGGTCCTTAGGGCTGCGCTGCCTCTGGGAAGCATTCGCTTAATGAGCCGACGCAAGAATTGGGCGTTGGATTTCAAGGAAATTGACTGCGCGGCGTTCGTCGACGCTAATACCCTCGCCTGCGATGAGGCGGCGTGCTGCCGCGAGGTTCTGGCGAGGAATCTTCAGGCACAGACCGCCGCCGTAGATCTGTTAGAGGCGATCACATTCGTGAGGGAGCGAAGACCACAGCCACAGGACGTGGTTTGCGGTCACGACATTGCGAAAATACTGTCAGTCGCCTCACCGCGCAGGTTCAATCGAATTATCAAACCGGAGCAAATCGAGGCGGAACTGGATTCGCTCTTTCAGCTTAACGACTTCGTGCAGACGTCCACATTCACAGAGTTGACCGAATGGGAGGGTCGGAATGCTCCCTTTCGGATCAACGCCTGAACAGCGGGATTCTTCGCGGCCGGTGCCCCAGGTTCGCGCCCGTTTCTTGAATATTCAGGCTTGTAACATCCGCTCGTCGGGCGCTAACCTGGGCTTCGTCATATCCGAAGAGACGTCCGCAGATCGTCTTGCGCCATCAGGCCCACACAGTTCGCGCACTTTACGTTCCCAATTCGGGAAATGTCTTCAGGGCCCATCCACTTTCCCCTTGATCTCATTCCCTCGTGCCTGATATTATAGAGCAACGTATGTTATCTATAAGATAACATAGCATAGCTCTTTGACAAACTGACTGGCGCGCACAGCTCTTGGCCGTTTCCACTGCAGGCCCGGGAGACACGGCTAACTCCAATGTTTCAAATATTTTGCCTGTAACTACCTTAAGAACCATAGATCTACGAGGCGGAATTTTTTCCGGTCCTTTGTTTTCTAGATTTTGGGCGAAATTGAGTGATTTTTTTGAGAGAAATCATGCACCATAAACGGTGCAGTTTCCAAAATCGGTCGTCGAATGATATGGATGGACGCCCGGGGAGAGCACAAGCATCCCACAGCCATCTTCATGTTGGCGGCGTCAGAACGGCTTTCGGCTCACGACCTGACTGTCGTTGATGAAGAATTGTGCGGGGCACTGATTGGAGCCGCAGATTACGGGCAGTAGGCCGGCGAGCTGCTTGCGCGTAATCAGGCCAAGAGTGCCGCATTCCGGACAGGACAGCACGGCCCAGTAGGGATCGTCTTTTTCTCCGACGCGACCCGCATTCTCCAGCACGAAGATGGTGCCGGGGAGCATTTGTTCGGGGATCCATTGGCTTAGGACGTCGAGTTCTCCAACCATGTCGCCTCCTCCGTTTGCCCAGGGATTGGGGCTACTATGTGGAACCAAACTTCCCTGCTTATGAAGCCTGTCGTGCTTTGCGCAATGAACGAGACACGCCGGTACTATTCTTTTTAGCGCGGATTTCGGCGCGCACCTGCCGAACCGTGTCGCTGAGACAAATCGTCAGCATGGGCTGGCGAGCATTTTTTAAGATGTCCACAATCTGCCGCGGCGAAGTTTCGAGATACAGAGTTTTGCCGTCCGTAAGCAAGTGATATTCGGAGGCGCCGCTGACAGTCTCGGCGAGGCGCTTACCAAACTCCCGCTGCAGGAAACGCATGACCTTGCGCACGCGCTGAAGGGAGAATCCACAGCGCCGCAACTCGCAGATCACGGCGATTTCGGCAAGATCTTCCATGGAATATAAGCGGCGGCGGCCTTCGCGGGTTGGCACCACGATGCGGCGCTCGTCCCACCACTGCAGTTGCCGGGGCGTAATGCCGGTAAGTGACACGACATCACGAGATGTGAACGGTTGCTGCATCCAAAGTCCGAAAATGTTTCAAACAATTACAGAGCCAAATGTTTGCAACATTTTAGGCGTGGACAAGCAGATGTCAACTGTGGATTTCCGCAACAGGGGAGTAACTAAAGAAGTTCCCGTCGCCTCGGGCGAGGCCGCGAATCTACCCGCCGCCGACGAAGTGGACGATCTCCAGGCGGTCCCCTTCGGCCAGGCTGGTCTTTGCCCATTGATCGCGGGCAACGATGCTGCGATTCAGTTCTACGGCTACGCGATCGGCTTTCATTCCCAAATGGTCGACAAGACCAGCGAGCGTGAGAGGAGCGCCGAAGTCCCGAGGTTCGCCATTGATGTGCAGTTGCATGTCCTATGGATTTTCGCAGCAAGCGCGGCCATCGGCAAGTGAACTGTCGAGCGGACGGGAGCAGCCCGTCACCACACGAGCATTACGCTTCGATTTTGCGCAGCTGAAATTTGCGAGTCGCAGTGCGGCCGGAATAATTCGCTTGCACGAGCACGGCGGAATCCGGGAGCGAGGCTTCATCGACATCGATCTTGAGCTCGGCATCGCCGCCCGAACCTGTGACCACTTGAGTGTAGAACGGGGCAGCGTCGGGACGGGCAAAGCGAACCGTCAACCGCGCTCCTTCTACCGCTGCGCCACCCTCGGTAACGTGCAGGCGCAGCGTCAGATTGCGATCCGCGTGCACGGAACCGGCGTTGAGCCACTGCACATCGAGTTCCTTAATAGCCGCCAGCGACTCGGGCGTGAAGCGCTTGTCGAGGACACCGTCCAGGCGCCCGTCGCGAATGGAGTCCAGTACGAGTCGATGCTGCTCGCGCAGAATCTGTTCTTTCTGCTGATCAGTGAAGCCGGACTCGGCCGCCTTGTCCGAGTAGGGGACGGCGCGCTTTCCGATGCAGCGACCGCGCACGAAGACCTGGGTTTGCAGCAGCAGTTCATTCTCGCGCGCTTCGCTTTGCACGTGGTAAACCGTGTCGTCGTGCTTCACGTCGGTATTGAAGCCAAAAATCATATGATCTCTGTCAATCCTAATTTGACGAATGCTTCTTAATCATCGGCAAAATTTGCGCGCATGTTAAAAGTTTGTCACAAAGTGGTTCGGTCGCTTGACACTCCCATCCCCGAAATCTACTCTAGAATGTTTAGTTTAATGCTTGGCTGCGAATTATATACAGCTCTCCTATGCCGGACAATTATTTCGCTCGCTACCTGCCCTTATTAATTCACCTCATCGTAGCAGGTGGGTTGGCTTCTGCCATCGTGTTGCTTTCCTGGTTTATTGGCTACCGGCGGCCGACGCGCGCCAAACTTTCTCCTTATGAATGTGGGATGTTGCCGGTAGGGGACGCGCGCGAACGCTTCTCGGTGAAGTTTTATATGGTCGCCATGCTGTTCATTTTGTTCGATGTGGAAGCTGTCTTCCTGTATCCCTGGGCGGTGATCCTGCGTGAGTTGAAGATGTTTGGTTTCTGGGAAATGCTGGTTTATATCGGCATTGTTTTGGTCGGTTTTTTTTATATTTGGAAAAAAGGCGTGCTGGACTGGAGCACTCCCTCGACACGAAGAGGCGAGGTCTAATGCCCTTGACTCCTGCCATTACCGACCTTGACGCGCTCAAGGATCACCCTGCGGTGGCGCGGTTGCGGTCGTGGAACTCGGCTGCGGTTGAGGGAGCGAAGTTCGATCGCGATGAGATGACGATCTACATCGAGCGCTCGTGCATCCGCGAAGCTTGCGTCATCCTGCGCGATGATTCGACTTGTCCCTTCAATTATCTTTCTGACGTTACCTGTGTGGATTGGTATCCTTCGCAGCCTCGCTTCGAGGTCGTGTACGCTTTGCTCTCAATCCCGAAGAAGGAACGGGTGCGGCTGAAGGTGCGGCTGGGCGCTGATAGTGCGGTGGTGGAATCCGTGACCTCGGTGTGGCCGGCGGCTAATTATTTCGAACGCGAGGTTTTCGATTTGTTTGGCGTTCGATTTACCGGGCACCCTTATTTGCGGCGGATTCAGATGCCGGAAGATTGGGAAGGGCATCCGCTGCGCAAGGACTATCCGGTGGAGGGCTATCGCTAGACTTCGCTATGGCCCACATGAATTCTACGCCCGTGCTCGAACCCGGCCAGGATCGGACGATGATCCTGAATATGGGGCCGCAACATCCGTCTACGCATGGAGTGTTGCGGCTGATTCTCGAGATCGATGGCGAAACTGTGGTTCGGCTCATGCCCGACATCGGGTATCTGCATACCGGGATCGAGAAAACTTGCGAAGCTAAGTTCTACCAGCAGGTAGTTCCGCTTACCGACCGCATCGATTACCTGTGCCCCATGACCAACAATCTCTGCTATGCGCTGGCGGTCGAGAAACTGCTGGGGCTGGAGATTCCTCCGAAGGCGCAATGGCTGCGGGTCTTGATGAACGAGTTGACGCGTATCAACTCGCACCTGGTTTGGCTGGGAACCCACGCCATGGATATTGGCGCGCTCACGGTTTTTCTTTACTGCTTCCGCGAGCGTGAGGATGTTTTGCGCTTGTTCGAGGCGGTCAGCGGCCAGCGCATGATGACTTCTTATTTCCGCATTGGCGGAGTGGCGCTTGAACCTCCGCTTGGATTCTTTGACCGGGTGCGGGACTTCGCCAACCTTTTTCCCGCCAAGGTGGATGAGTACGAAAATCTGCTGACGGGGAATCCCATCTGGGTGATGCGGACAAAGGGAGTGGCGCGAATTACGGCGGAAGATGCCATTGCATTGGGCGCGAGCGGACCTACCTTGCGGGGCAGTGGCGTCGATTTCGACTTGCGCCGGGATATGCCTTACTCGGGCTACGAGAATTTCAAATTCAAAGTGCCGGTGTCGCAAGACTGCGATGTTTTTGCGCGATACATTTGCCGGGTTCAGGAACTGCGCGAGTCGATCGCCATCGTGCAGCAGGCGCTCGACGGCATGCCGGAAGGTCCGATCAAAGCGGATGCTCCAAAAGTTGTCTTGCCCGACCGGGAAAAGATGAAGACGCAGATGGAGGCGCTCATCTATCACTTCAAGATTATTACCGAGGGCTTTGCGGTCCCGGCGGGCGAGGTTTATCAGGCGGTCGAATCACCGCGTGGTGAAATGGGATATTACGTGGTCAGCGACGGAACGGCGAAACCATATCGCGTGCACATGCGGGCGGCTTGTCTGGCCAATTTGCAGTTGTTGCCAAAGATGTGCGAGGGACGATTGTTGGCCGATGTGGTGGCCGCGATTGGATCGATTGATATCGTATTGGGCGAGATAGACCGATAGAGATTGAGTAATTGAGAAATTGGGTAATCTGGTAATTGGAAAGCCTGAGGTTTGTAGTGGGTACTCAACCCGAGCAACTCCGGGATCGGACTAAGAGTTTTGCATTGCGTGTGATTCGGCTTTTCCGGTCGCTGCCGTTCAAGCCAGATGCTCAGGTCTTAGGGAAGCAGTTGCTGCGGTGTGGAACATCAGTGGCCGCAAATTATCGAGCTGTGTGCCGCTCGCGATCAAAGGCAGAGTTTGTGGCCAAAATCGGAATCGTTGTCGAGGAGGCAGATCAAGCAGTGTTGTGGTTGGAATTGTTAGCAGACTCTGGCATCGTGTCGCAGGACAAAACGAAGGAACTGCTGGCGGAGGCCCGGGAGCTGACTGCTATTTTTACAGCGTCGCAAAAAAACATCACGGGGAACGAAGTGATGTTCAATTACTCAATTAACAGATTACTCAATTACTCAATGTTCTTATGAGATTTTCGGATCAATTCGAATCTCGCTTCTCGGAGATGCTGACCCATTATCCGACGAGGCGGTCGGTGCTGGTGCCGACACTGCTTTATGTACAGGACGAGGTTGGATATTTGAATCACGACGTCGTTCATGAAATTGCGCAGCGCCTGGATTTGACCGACCTCGAAGTGAGCAACGTGATCAGCTACTATTCCATGCTCACGACCAAGCCTCGCGGCAAATTCAACGTGCAGGTTTGCACAAACATCGCGTGCATGCTGCGCGGTGGCGAAGAGCTACTCGATCACTGCAAGGCGAAGCTGGGCATTGGGCACAAAGGCACAACGCCGGATGGGATGTTCTCGCTGGAAGAAGTCGAGTGCATTGGGGCGTGCAGTTGGGCTCCTGCGGCACAAGTCAATTATGACTTTCACGAAAACCTGACCACGGAAAAGATGGACAAAGTTCTCGACGGATACAGGAAGAGTTGAGCAATTGAGCCATCGGGTAATTTAGCAATTGCCTGTAAGATTACCCGATTACTCAATTACCCAAATACAAAATGGCTGATTTGGTTTCCCATCCCGACGAAGTAAAGGTTGTCTCCAAGCGCTTTGGCAAGGGTGCGACGAATCTTGATCGCTACCTGGAACTCGATGGCTACAAAGCCGTCCAAAAAGCGCTGGGCATGCAGCCGGATGCGATTGTCAACATGGTGAAGGACTCTGGCCTACGTGGTCGCGGTGGGGCCGGATTCAACACCGGGATGAAGTGGTCGTTCGTGCCCAAGCAATCTCCGAAGCCGAAATACATCCTCTGCAACGGCGATGAGAGTGAGCCCGGTACCTGCAAAGATCGCCTGATTTTCGAGCACGATCCGCACTCGGTGATTGAAGGAGTCGTGATCGCCGGAATTGCCACGGGTTCGCATGCGGGATATATCTATGTTCGCGGCGAGTACCGCTATCTTTTGGAAATCGTGCAGAAGGCGATCAAGGATGCCTACGCGCGCGGCTTTTTGGGAAAGAACATTTTTGGTAGCGGCTACGACTTCGATATGTATTGGCATGGCGGAGCCGGTGCTTACGAAGTTGGTGAAGAGTCTGCGCTCATGGAATCGCTCGAAGGCAAGCGCGGCATTCCCCGAATTCGGCCTCCCTTTCCGGCTGTGGTCGGGCTGTGGGGCGGACCGACGGTCATTAATAATGCGGAGACGCTGGCCAGTGTGCCACACATCATCCTCGGCGGCGCGGAGTGGTTTGCCAAGTTGGGGCCGCCGAAAAATGGCGGTACCAGGCTGTTCTGTTTGAGCGGACATTTAAATCGGCCCGGCGTGTACGAACTGCCGATGGGCTACAACCTTAAGAAAATGATTTACGAAGTCGGCGGCGGAATTACTAACGGACGCTCATTGAAGGCCGTCGTTCCCGGCGGTTCGAGCTGTCCGGTTTTGACATCTGGCGAAATCGATGTCTCCATGGATTTTGACTCGATGATGAAAGCGGGAACCATGCTGGGCTCGGGTGGCGTGGTCGTTGTGGATGATACGACCTGCATGGTGAAATTTGCCCTGCGGATAACGAAGTTTTATCAGCATGAGAGTTGCGGGTGGTGCATTCCTTGCCGCGAAGGTACGGACTGGTTAAAGAAAACGCTGACCCGATTTCACTCCGGTGGCGGAGTAAAGAAGGACATCGACAATATTCAGTACCTCTCGGAAAACATGCTGGGACGAACGTTTTGTCCGCTGGGTGACGCGGCCGCCATGCCGATGATTTCCATTGTGAAGAAATTTCGAAAAGAGTTTGAAGATCACTTGGAAGGCAGGCCGTGTCCCTTCGAGAAAGCCAGCGTGGGTGAACCGGTATTAGCGTGAGTTGATTAGTAATTTAGAAATTGAGTAATTGTGTAATTTGAAATTAAGCACTGTTCAATTACCAAATTGCCCAATTACTCAATTTTCAAATTTCTTATGGCTGACGTAAACATCACGGTGGACGGTAAGAAAGTCACGGCTCCCGCGGGGACGCTGCTGATTGAGGCTTGCAAAAGCGTAGGCATCGAGGTGCCCTCATTTTGTTACTACCCTAATCTGTCGTTGCAGGGCGCTTGCCGCATGTGCCTCGTCAAAGTCGAAAAGATGCCGAAGTTGCAGACTGCGTGCACCACGGTGATCAGCGAAGGCATGGCGGTCACGACCGAGAGCGATGAGATTCGGCAGGCCCGCAAGAGCATGGTGGAGATGCTGCTCGGCAATCATCCGCTAGACTGCCCGGTTTGCGATGCCGGCGGCGAATGCGAACTGCAGGACATGACTTTTTCCTACGGCGCCGCTGAATCGAAATACATAGATACCAAGAATCATAAGGAAGAGCAGCAGTGGTCGCCAGTGGTCTTCTTCGACCGGCCGCGCTGCATCCTGTGCTATCGCTGCGTGCGGGTGTGCGGTGAAGGTATGGACGTTTGGGCGCTCGGCGTGCAGAACCGTGGCGTCAGTTCGATTATCGCGCCCAACCAGGGCGACAGCCTGGAATGCGAAGAGTGCGGTATGTGCATCGACATATGTCCCGTGGGGGCACTGACGTCCGGCGCGTATCGTTACAAGACCCGCCCCTGGGAGATGAAGCATGTAGGCACGACTTGCACACACTGCGCGGACGGATGCAAGACGACGCTGGGCGTACGCCGATCCGACACTGGCATGGAAATTGTGCGCGGAGACAATCGCGACAAGAGCGGGATCAACGGCGATTTTCTCTGTATCAAAGGACGATACGCCTTCGATTTCGCCCATAACGAAGACCGGTTGACGCAGCCGTTGATTCGCAAGGAGGGGCGCTTAACCCCATCAACCTGGGAAGAAGCATTTGAGCTGATCGGAAAGCGTTTCCGGGAAATCCGTGACCAGGCTGGCGGGCAAGCGATCGGAGTTGTCGGCTCGACTCGAACT
>Ga0308309_10001952_pt1 | contig 12286 bp, 10 predicted proteins | sample HubBroMetageWFT5_FD_192491 | JGI IMG/M metagenome (GOLD analysis project Ga0308309, IMG submission 192491) | Warmed and freeze-thawed soil microbial communities from the Hubbard Brook experimental Forest, New Hampshire - Hubbard Brook CCASE Soil... | ecosystem: Environmental > Terrestrial >...
AAGTGTTGACGCGAACTTCCTGAATGGTTTCCGGCGCGGGAGTGGGCAGAGACTGGCCGACGGCAAGATAGGGCGACGCGGTGCTCTGAATCACTCCGCCGTTGCCGCTGGCAGCGCCGCTGACTCCCGTGTTGTTCACGATGCGCGCCGAAGCCACCTGACTGGTGCTCTTGCCGTTGAACAAACTTTTCGCGTCCACGCCGTTCAACAAAAATGTATTGCTGGTATCGCGCTGGCCGTTGGCCCAGATGGGCTGGTTGCCGAGGCCGGCGTTGGCACCCGTCCCTGCAGGAAGCTCCGCGCTCACTCCGGGAGAGAGAATCGCGAGTCCGGTGAAACTTCCCGTCGGCAGCGGGATCGCTTCGAGTTCCGCTTTATCCAGGACGTAGCCGTTCGTCGTATCCACCGCGTTGAGCAGCGGAGTTTCTTCCACGGTGATGGTGGTCCCGACCTGGCCCACTTTCATCGCAGGGTTCAGGCTCACGGTGCGATCGGCTTGCACCAGGATCGATGGAATCTTCTGCGTTTCAAAGCCGTCGTGGCTGAAAGTGAGGGTGTAGGTTCCGATCGGCAAGTTCACAAATTCGTAGGAACCGCTAGAATTCGTTTTTTGTGTTCTCGTTAGCGTCGTCTGATCGCCGACGAGGGTCACCGATGTGTCCGCCAGCACACCCCCGGATGTATCCGTCACCGTGCCGGCGATGCCGCCCAAAGTTTGCTGCGAGCGAGCACGCGGCGCGAACGCCAGAGCTGCGCAAATGCACAACGCCAGCGAGAAAATCGAGAGCCGGATTCTCTCAAACATTCGTTCCTCCGATCGATGCGATAAGAGTTCCAAACGGGAATACCGCGCGAAAACTCGCACGGTAAATACTTGCTCTCTATAAAAGACGTTGCCCAGATTCTTTACTTCACCCCGAGGATGCACGGAAGTTACGCTTTTTTCGACGCGGTGCGAAGTATTTTTAATCTATGGCAGATATCAATTATTTCTATGGCAGATTTCCACAGGGAGCATCGACGGGCGGCGCATGCTTGGCGATTTGCTGCCTCTCGCTGCGGAGATTCTTGCGTGTGCGTGGCCGCGATGCGCTACCATCCGTGCTCGCGGGAGAATCGGATGACGCTGCGCGCAGCCAAAGTGGCGATGGTTTTTGCCGTCGCCCTGTATTACACGCTGCTGGTGTTCAACAACATCGCGGACTACAACTCGAACTACCAATTTGTCCGCCACGTGCTAATGATGGACTCCACATTCCCGGGCAACCACGGAATGTGGCGGGCGCTGAACCAGCCGGCTGCGCACACCATCTTTTATTTGTCGATCATTGCGTGGGAATTCGTGACGATGATTTTGTGTTGGTGGGGCGGATTGCGGCTGGCGCGGGCGTTGCGTGGAGGCGCGGCAGCCTTACATCGCGCCAAAACAGTTTCCATCATCGGGCTGACGCTTGCCCTGCTGATGTGGCTCGTCGCTTTCCTGACTGTCGGCGGGGAATGGTTTCTGATGTGGCAGTCGAAAGTGTGGAACGGCCAGGAAGAGGCAGCTCGCATGTTTCTGGTAATTGGCATCGTGCTCCTGCTGGTAGCCCTGCCCGATACAGAAGAACAGTCCTAGATTTTTTGCTCCGGCGCATTTTGGCGGCGGCCGTTTAGCAGGAACCAGAGCAGTCCGGCGGCGAGATACACCAGATAAATGTAGGGAAGCTTGCCATACGGGCCTTCGGGCACTGGATAGAGGTTACCGGCAAGCGCGAGCAGCATGGCGAGCCCTGCAAGCCAGGAAAGTATTTGCGCGCCGGGGGTGTACGCGCCGTGGTTGTGCAAATAGCGCGGCAGCGCGATGCAGACCAGCGCATAGGCCACGATGAAACCGTACGTCGCGAGCGAACCCAACCAACCATAAACCTCGAGGCCACTCGCGCCGCGCGCCGCTAACACGACCACCGGTAAAACCGCAGCGATTCCGGTGACGACGACTGCGTGGCTGGGAGTCTGGTTGCGCACATGCGTGGTGCGTAGGGAGCCGTGCGCCAGACCGTTGTGCGCCATCAGCAGCAATACGCGCGCGGCCGCGGTGATGCACGCCAGAGTCCCGGCGAACATACTCACCAGTGCGCCGATATCAATCAACAATCCGAACAAAGGAACGCCGCCCACCGCTGCAACCACGTGCATTGGCGCCGGACTGCTTCCTAAATCCTGGCCGGCGGTGCGGAATCCGAGGACTTCGGTGTATGCGCAGACCGTGAAGAACGCTCCGCCGATGATCGCGGATTGAATCACGGCGCGCGGAATCGTTTTCAACGGATTGCGTGCCTCGGCGCCCAGCGTGGTGGCGCTTTCAAAGCCGACGAAGCTGAAGAGCGCCAGCACCAGGCCGAGGCGCAACCCACTGCCCGTCATGCCGCGCAATTTCAATTGTTCCCAATCCAGATGAAAGCCGTGGCGCACGAGCACCAGCGCAATCACGATGACGATCACTGCGACCGAAACCGCCTCCATCCACAACATCATCCGCGCGGAGATTTTTACGTCGCGCCAGGCGATCCATACCGAGATGCCGGTGCCGAGGAGGACGAGAATCACGGCGGGGATTTCGTGGCCGGTGGCGTCGCGCAGCAGAAGATTCGCAAAGTGATAAAAACCGCCGATGACGCTCGAGCCCGTCGCTACGTAAGCGAGCAGCAAACTCCAAGCGGCGGTGGCGCCCAGCCACGGCGGCAGAATCATGGATGCGTAGGTATAAAGAGAACCTGGCGAGGCAGAGTAGCGCGCGAAACGAGCGATACACAACGCGACGAGTAACACGGCGATTGTCGCGAGCAAATACGCGAGCCACGTGCCGTTGCCGGCGAGTGCACAGACCAGAGGAATGGTGGCGGCGGGAGTTGTGGTCGGCGCGATCGTCGAGACGGATTGTGCCAGAGTTTCGAGCGGGGAGAGCGCGCCGCGGCGCAGGCCGTAACCAGCGGCTGCAGAATTTGCGGGCGCGTGCATGGCGTACCATACAGGCTGATGGGCGAGCGCGCAAGCGACACGTGGCGTTGTGAATTCATCTTGCAACCGAGCGACGCTACATTCTGAATTCGTTCCATACATCTTATGGCATTGACGGCAGACGGCCTGCGGCCTATAGTGGCGCACTTTTAGCCTGGGAGAAGCATCTTGCTGGAGCGCGTCTTTCACCTCGCAGAAAACCAAACTACAGTACGCCGCGAACTGCTGGCTGGTTTGACGACGTTTATGACCATGGCGTACGTGGTCGTGGTGAATCCACGAATTCTGGCGGAGGGCGGCATGCCGGTGGAAGGCGTGCTGTTCGCGACCTGCATTTCGGCGGCGCTGGCGACGCTGGTGATGGGACTGTGGGCGAACTATCCCATCGCGCTGGCGCCGGGAATGTCGTTGAACGCGTATTTCACATATTCGATCGTGATTGGGCGCGGCGTGCCGTGGCAGACGGCGCTGGGCGTTGTCTTTCTGTCCGGGCTGTTGTTCCTGCTGCTGACGCTGACGAATGTTCGCGAACACATCGTGAATGGCATTCCGGATTGCCTGAAACACGGAACGGCGGCGGGCATCGGGCTGTTCATCGCGTTTGTGGGATTGCGCAATGCAAAAATTATCGTGGCGAATCCGGCCACGTTTGTCGCGTTTGGAAAAACCAACGATCCGCAAGTGTTGCTGGCGGCGGCTGGGCTGATCCTGATCGCGATTCTCATGATTCGGAAAGTGGGCAGCGCAATTTTGCTGGGCATTGTGGCTATCGCGCTGGCGGGCATCCCGCTGGGACTGGCGCACTGGCCCGGACAACTATTTTCGTGGCCGCATCCAGCGGGCACATTTCTGAAACTGGATTTGCGCTCGGCCACGCGGCTGGGCCTGGGTGAATTGATCTTCGTTTTTTTCTTCGTGGATTTGTTCGACAACGTCGGCACTTTGGTGGGCGTGTGCGAGCAGGGCGGATTTTTGCGCGACGGGAAATTGCCCCGCGCCAGCCGCGCATTGTTGGCGGATGCGTTCGGAACGATCGTCGGCGCTCTCACTGGGACATCCACGGTGACGAGTTACATCGAGAGCGCCGCGGGCGTAGCGGCGGGCGCGCGGACGGGGCTGGGAAATCTGGTGATCGCAGGGCTTTTTTTTGTGGCGATCTTCTGCGCGCCGCTGGTTGCCGCAATTCCCACGTATGCGACGGCGCCGGCGCTGATTCTGGTGGGCGCTCTGATGTGCAGTTCGATTGCCAAAGTTCGCTGGAACGATTTCAGCGAGGCGTTTCCGGCGTTCCTCACGCTGGTGGCTACACCGCTGACGTTCAGCATCGCCACGGGGCTGAGCTTGGGCCTGCTCTCTTTCACGTGCCTGAAGATCGGCGCGGGAAAATACCGCGACATCAGCCCGCTGATCTGGGTGCTGTCAGCGATTTTCCTGCTGCGCTTCGCATTTCTTGGCTCGGAATAGCGCCGCCGCGCGATTTTCCCCCTTGCCGTCGCCGAAAAATACTGCAGAAAGCAAACAATCACTTTTCAGCCGAGGCAGAGACACGTTAAGCTCACCACCGTCGAGCTCACTGCTCGATCTTTCAGAAAATGAATCACGTCGCTTCCACTCTCGCGCAAAGCCACTGGATTCCCGTCGCGATTTTTCTGGCCACTTACATTTTGATCGCGGTCGAAAGCGGACGCGGCAGCCATCTGGACCGCACGGCGGCGGCTTTTTGCGGCGCGGTGGCGATGGTGCTGGTGGGCGCGGTGCCGTTGACGCAGGCGTACCAGACGATTGACTGGAACACGCTGATTTTTCTGCTGGGCATCATGATTCTGGTGGCACATTTCCAGATTTCGGGATTCTTCGATTGGATTGCGGTGCACGTCGCGGCAATTGCACGCACGCGTTTCCAGTTGCTGGTATTGCTGGTATTCGCCACGGGAATTCTGGCGGCATTTTTCGTGAACGATACGATTTGCCTGATTTTCACGCCCATCGTGCTCGTGGTGACGCAACGGCTGGAAGTTCCCCCGATTCCGTACATCATCGCGGTGGCCACGTCCGCGAATATCGGGTCGGTGATGTCCGTCACAGGAAATCCGCAGAATGCGGTGATCGGAGTTTCGGCGCATTTTTCGTTTCTGGGATTTCTGGCGCATCTGACGCCCGTATCGCTCGTGGGTATGGCAATCAACGTAGCGGTGCTTGCGCTTTTCTTCCACCGTGAGATTTTTCACCACCCGCTGAAACGCCATCCGCCGTCGCTGCCGGTGAAGCTGGAGCGCGGCTTGCTGATTAAATGCTGCATCGCGGCTGCGCTGGTGATTGTGCTGTGGATTCTGGGCTATTCGTTTCCACTGGTGGCGATTTCCGTGGGTGCATTCATCCTGATCATCGGACGGGTGAAGGCGCAGAATATTTATCATCGCCTGGATTGGGAGCTGCTGCTGTTTTTCGCGTCGCTGTTTGTGGTGATCAAGGGATTTGAGGCGTCGGGCGCGCTGGAACGCCTGATCGGATACTTTCAGACCGGCTTGCAGGGCGGCATGATTTCGCAATTGTTCGCGGTAAGCGGCGTGATGCTGATTCTATCGAACCTGGTGAGCAATCTGCCGGCGGTGCTGCTTTTCCGTCCGCTGGTGCAGGCGCTTCCGAATACGCATTACATCTGGCTGGCGGTGGCCTGCACCAGCACCCTCGCGGGGAATGCGACGCCGTTCAGTTCCGTGGCGAACTTGATCGTGCTGCAGCAGGCGGGCAAGAAAGTGAAAATTACGTTCTGGGAGTTTGCGCGCGTAGGATTGATCGTGACCCTGATCACCACGCTCGCGGCGATTGCAATTCTCGCGGTGGAGCATCGGTTGTTGCCGGGAACATAACCAAGCCGGGAAAATTTGCAGGGACGGATGCACGACCCGCCCCTGCAAATCGGAACGTGATGGAGAACGGATTTACTTCTTGGCGTGGGCGAAATTTTCTTCCACTTGCGCCCAGTTGATGGTGTTCCACCAAGCCTCGAGGTAATCGGGCCGGCGGTTCTGATACTTCAAGTAGTAGGCATGTTCCCAGACGTCCACACCGAAGAAGGCCTTGCCGCCATCCATGACGGGATTGTCCTGATTCGCGGAAGATTCGATCACGAGTTTTCCGTCGCGGAACAGAAGCCAGGCCCAGCCGGAGCCGAAGCGCTTGACGCCCGCATCGTTAATCTTCGCTTTGAAGTCCGCGAAGCTGCCGAATGCGGCGCTGATGGCTTTGCCCAGTTCGCCGCCAGGTTCACCGCCTCCGCCCTTCTTCATAATCTTCCAGAACATGGAATGGTTCATGTGGCCGCCGCCATTGTTGCGCACGGCGGTGCGAATCGCTTCCGGCACTTTATTGATCTGCGCCAGTAGTTCTTCGATGGAAAGTTTCTGCAGGTCGGCGTGGCCCTCGAGCGCCTTATTAAGGTTGGTGACGTAGGCGCCGTGGTGTTTGTCGTGATGGATTTCCATGGTCTTCGCGTCAATGTGGGGTTCCAGAGCATCGAAGGCATACGGCAAAGGCGGAAGTGTAAAAGTCATCTGAGGAGCGGCTCCTTGTCCTGTAGAAGTTGCGGTCATAATGTACCTCCTGATTTGAAGATCCTGCCCCATAATTATACGCGCCTGCCGGGGAACAGGGGTACGGGCAGCTGGAAATATTGGATGAGGTAAGGGAGCCGAGGATGCCATCCGTTGAACATGTGGAAAAACATTTCACCGCGACGGCCGCGGTGCGCGACATCGTCATTGGAATGGCGGATGGACTAACGGTTCCATTCGCGTTAGCCGCCGGCATCACCGGAGTGGTCGCGTCGACGAACTCGACGCATATTGTGGTTACGGCTGGACTGGCCGAAATCGCCGCTGGTTCGATCGCCATGGGATTGGGTGGCTATCTGGCCGCGAAGACGGACACGGAACACTACGCATCGGAACTTGACAGAGAATATCGCGAGACGGTGGAACTGCCGGAAATCGAAACCGAAGAAGTCGCAAAAGTTTTTCGTGATTACGGACTTACAGAAGAGCAGATGGCGCCGATCGTTTCGACGATCACCGCGAACCAGAAAAAGTGGGTGGATTTCATGATGCGGTTCGAATTGGGATTGGAACCGCCGGACCCCGCGAGAGCAGCCCGTAGCGCAGTAACGATTGCCGCGGCGTACATTGCCGGAGGGTTCGTACCGCTGGCGCCGTATATCTTAATACGCCAGGATGTAAATTTGGCGCTGATCTATTCCGTGATCGTGACGCTGATAGCGCTGTTTGGATTTGGCGCGATCAAAGGGCATTTCACCGGCGTGCAACCGTTGCGCGGCGGGATGCAGACGGTGATGGTGGGCGGCCTGGCTGCCGCGGCGGCATACTGGCTCGCGCGACGCATCAGTTAGTATCGCCGACGCGAGTCCACTTCGCGACGCAGCGAGAAATAAAAAAACCCGCGCGCAGGCCGGTCGTCGCTACTGTGTCGCCGGCGCGCCGCCCAGATTGCCGAACGGCCAGAGATTGAACGCTTTCAGCATTCCATCCTCGTGTTTTTCGATTAGCATTTGCGCTGTTTTTTCCCGCGGCCACGGACTGGCAAGACGCTCGGGCCGGTCGGCAATCCAGAATGCGGCAAGAGCCATCACCGTCGCGTTGCGATCCAGAACATCCGCTTTCACTTTATCGAAAGTGTCCACGGCGGAATGGTGCGTGTATTTGTAATCTGAAGTGTCCTGATTGAGGTTGATGCCGGGAAGTCCTGCGAGAGTGAACGGGCCAGTATCAGTGCCGAATTCCACGTCGTCATCCACTTGCAAATCACCGAACGCCGTCAGAGACGCTGCGAATTTTTGCACGGCGGGAATCAACTCGTCATGGCCACCGACCTGGAAGCCAGTCACTGCGCCCTGTCCAGCATCGAGAATCAGCGCCGCGACGTAATTGTGCATTTCGCTCTGATGCGCCTTCACGTAGGCGAGCGAACCGAGCAATCCTTCTTCTTCGCCGGTGAAGAGCACGAAGCGAATGGTGCGGCGCGGTTTGAATCCTGAATTGACGATGGCTTCGGCAGCGCCGAGCGTCACCGCGGTTCCGCAGCCATTGTCGGTGGTGCCGGAAGCGAGGTCCCAGGAGTCCAAGTGCCCGCCGACCACAATCACTTGCTCCGGATTTTGCGTGCCGCGAATTTCGCCGACGACATTCGCGGAATCCACAGGACCGTCGGTGGCGCGATTCTGCACATTCACTTTCAGGCGCACGAACTGGCCGCGATCGAGATAGCGTTCGAGTTGTTCCTCATCTTCCGCCGACATGCTGACGACGGGAATATCGTAGTAAGCGTCGAAGCCCAGAGCGCCGGTGTGAGTAAGGTGCATGCCGGTGCTTTTGCGGCCGCCCTGCCCGCCGATGACGGCGATGGCTCCGGCTTTATGAGCAGCGATCAAAAAACCGCCGAACTTGACGAAAGCGCCCATGCGATCTTTGGGTGCTTCGCCTTTTTGCACCATTAGCAGAATTTTTCCGCGCCAGTTGCCGGAATTATTCTTTAGCTCGTCGTCAAGCTGGTAGGCATTCACGGCAACGACGTCGGCTTCGGCGCCTCCAGCCGGAGTGGAACCGACCCAGCCCATCGAATCAACCATCAGCTTGCGGTGGATGGGAGCGACCAGTTCGGCGTCGGCGGAAATGCGCGTCCAGCCACGCGAAATTTTCCAGGGTTCAGTGTGGACATTTTCCAAGCCGATCGCTTTCATTTTCACGACGCCCCAAGCGATGGCGCGAGCCGCGTCAGGTGACCCGGTAACGCGCGCGCCGATGTCGTCACTTAATTCTTCGAGGTCCTGGTAAGTGTGCGCCTCCATGTCGCCGGCACCGGCAATGGCGACGAGAGCTTTCGACGTAGCGCCGTCGTCCGTCGCGGCGGCTCGATTCCGTTCGCCTGCGGCGGAGATTGCCGGCCGCGCAGCCAGCAACAGGAAAGCCGCGCTGGACAGGAGCGCGAGAATTTTTCGAGTCATGCAAAAGCTCCTTTTCATATTCATATTCGATGCCGGGAAAATCCCGAGAAAGAAAAAACGGCAGCTGCGAAGACACGTCCAAATGCGAGCCATGCGGCGCAGCAAGATACATCAAACCGTGTAGAGTACCAGAACTGTGCCCTTAGACGGACGGCGAACAAAATCGCTCAGAGAACCCCAAACTCATTCTTTGCATCTATATAGCGGGGAGGAAACCGTGCTTCCCGTCGGGACGGCAGAAACACTTATTCCCGGCTGATACGTCAAATACCGTATTCGCAGTAGCGCCAACGTAGCGCTCCACGCGATATAATCGAGAGCCTAAAAGAAGATGATATCAAGGAGAGACAGCCATGGAACGCAGTAGCTTCAGTATTCGCCGCTGGGTCGCCACAGTCGTGGTGATCGCGGCATTTGCGGGCGGAGCCCTCCTCTCGCAGGGATTCCGGGACTGGGCGGGTCACACCGTCCTGGGCTCGCCCAGAGAGCCGATCGCCATCGCGCAAAACGCGCTGCCGGTCAGCTTGGGAAATTTTGCAAATGGATTTTCCGCAGTGATCAAGCCCGCGCTGCCTGCGGTCGTAAACATCCGCACATCAAAAATGGTGAAGGCGCAGGCCAATCAGTCGTCGCCGTTTTTTAACGATCCAATGTTCCGCCAATTTTTTGGCGATCAGTTTGGCGGAGGCAAACCGCACGCGGAGCGCGAGCAGGCTCTGGGTTCGGGCGTAATCGTCACACCGGATGGAACGATTCTGACCAACAACCACGTTATTGACGGCGCTTCGGACATCAAAGTGTATTTGAGCGACAAGCGCGAATTTAAAGCCAAGCTCGTCGGCGCAGATCCCAAGACGGACATCGCGGTCCTGAAAATCGACGCGAGTAGTTTGCCCACGCTTCCGCTGGGCGATTCTTCACAGCTCAATGTCGGAGATTTGATCTTCGCCATCGGCGATCCGTTTGGAATCGGCGAGACGGCCACGATGGGAATCGTCAGCGCGACCGGCCGCGGACAACTGGGAATTGAGGACTACGAGAACTTCATCCAGACCGATGCGGCGATTAATCCGGGAAATTCCGGCGGCGCAATGATTGATATCCATGGCAATCTGGTCGGCATCAACACCGCCATTCTCTCCCACGGTTCGGGCGGCAACGAAGGCGTGGGTTTTGCGATTCCGATGAGCATGGCGAAGCCGGTGATGGATCAAATTCTATCGCACGGCAAAGTAGTGCGCGGCTACTTGGGCGTGCACATCCAGGACCTGTCGCCGGAAATCGCCAAGGCCTTCAACTACAACATGAGTGGCGGCGCGCTGATTGGCGACGTCTCTCCGAATACTCCGGCATCGAAGGCCGGATTGCAGAAGGGTGATGTGATCGTCAAGCTCAACGGGCAACCGGTGAGCGACTATGTAGACCTGCGCCTGCGAATTTCGCAGATGGCACCGGGCACTTCGGTAAAGCTGGACGTCTGGCGCGATGGGAAAGCTCAGGACTACACGGTGGCGCTAGGTGAACTGCCGGAAAAAGCAGAAGCCGAAGAGAGCAGCGGTACCGAGAGCGGCGGCGGACTCGAAGGAGTGGAAGTGGACGAGCTGACGCCGGAGATCGCGCAGCAGCTTAACCTGGGCGCGGGAGCTCACGGAGTAGTTGTTACATCCGTGGATCCTTCCAGCCCGGCAGCGGCGGCGCAGCCTCCTATCGGTCGCGGCGACGTGATCGCGGAGATCAATCACAAACCGATCCGCAGCGTCAGCGATTACAAGCAGGCGGTGGCGGCAGCAGCAAACCAGCCCTTGTTATTGCTGGTGAATCATGGTGGAGTGACGGGATATTCAGTCGTGCAGCCGCACTAAGCTGCATCGGCTCAACAAAAACACGGTAAGTGCGGGGCATGGCTGGCCACAGTCATGCCCCTTTACTTACGTCACATTGAATCGTTAAAATTCGCAACTGATCCCCCCAGCCGGGTTAGATTAATGCATGGGAGCCGCCATGTGGGTGGACGCTTCGCAACGAATCCGCCGAAGGGCTAACCTTCTAGGAACCCCCAGTGCTTGGGTTATCGCTTTCAGCACGACTGGGGGTAGAATAGTACTCGAGTCCTATTCTCCCCAGCCCCTCGTTCTAGTACTAATGAAATGTCAACCGCAATTCTGTCTCGACGAATCTTAATATCTTGATTCAAGGATCCTGGTGATCGTTATGGCGCAGATTAGAAATCGAGCTGTCTTCAATGAGTCGCTGCTCCCGGAGGCCGAACCGCGCTGGGACCTCTTCAGCGCCGGATTTGGGCTGCAGATCGCGGCCGTAACTGCTCTTGTGGTAATACCCCTACTGCTGCCGCAAAAGCTGAATTTCGTGCAACGATATTACACGACGCCCATTGAGGCGCCTCCGATCGTAGCCTGGAAGCCGCAGCCAGTGCAGCCGGCACCGAAACCTGTTCCAGTGAAGCACGAAGTGGTGAAGGACATTCCCAAGCCGAAGCTGGAACCGGTGGTGGAACTGCCGAAGCCGCGAATCTACGCGCCGGTCGTTCCCACGGCCCCAATCGTGAAGAAGCCCGCGGTGCGCAAGGATACTCCGCCAGACATGACGGAAGTGGCCAAGGCCTTTCCGGATCCCACGCCGCCGATGTCCATGGGCAGCTCGGCAATCCCAACTTTGAAGAAGCCTCGCGAAGCCGTGCAGACGGGCGGATTCGGCGACCCCAACGGAGTGCCGGCCAACGGAAAGACGAACAAGGCCGCGAATATCAATATTCAAGGTGCGTACGACATGCCGACTGGGCCCGGCAATGGCAACGGGACAGGCGGTGCCAAGGGCGCCAAGGGCGTGATCGCCAGCACCGGCTTTGGCAACGGTGTGGCAGTGGGAGGACCCGGCGGTCCACCACACGCCGCCGTGCAGCAGGGTGGTTTCGGCGACGAAAACGTCGCAGCGGCAGCACCGAAAATCAGGCAGACGGCGAACGTGGCCGCGAAAACCACACCGGTGGAAATTCTCTTCAAGCCAAAACCGGCATATTCCAACGAAGCTAAGGCGAAGAACATCGAAGGCGAGGTTCTTTTACAGGTAGTTTTCACGGCGTCGGGGGACGTCAAGGTCCTACGTGTCGTGCAGGGTCTGGGTTATGGGCTTGACGAATCCGCCCAATCGGCAGCGCGGCAGATTCGCTTCAAGCCGGCACAACAGGATGGCCAAACAGTGGATTCGACCGCCATCGTCCACATCGTATTCCAATTGGAGTCTTGAAAGGGG
>Ga0308309_10001954_pt1 | contig 12285 bp, 5 predicted proteins | sample HubBroMetageWFT5_FD_192491 | JGI IMG/M metagenome (GOLD analysis project Ga0308309, IMG submission 192491) | Warmed and freeze-thawed soil microbial communities from the Hubbard Brook experimental Forest, New Hampshire - Hubbard Brook CCASE Soil... | ecosystem: Environmental > Terrestrial > Soil...
GAATACCTGCTAACCGATCCTTCGCATCATGCCTATGACGGAGTCGTCGGAATTAACCCCGGTGACCATTTCGCGCTCGATAATCGCGCCCAGCGCTTTCTCGCCTGGGCAGGTCGCTTTCTCGCCCAGCCATCTTCGCCCGCTGACGACGCCTGGGTACCCGACCACCTCGACTACCAGTTTGCCGCGTCGGCTCCTTCACCTGATGGCAGTGAGAAGGTATACGTCGCTGACGACTACTCTTCAGGCCGCCTCGACTGGTACAGCCTCGATCTCGACGAAGGCATCGCCACGCTGGGCGCAGTCGCTGGTTCCGAAACGACTGGCCTGCCAGCCGATGCGCCCTTCACCACCATCCCTATCCCAGTTTCGTTTTCGGGCATGCCCAACACCCGCTGGTGGGCATTCGAGGACCACTCCACCAACTTTGGCGACATTGATGCCAGCACCACCGACCTCGCCAAGTTGCTGTTCATCGAGTTCGCGCTTGTCTATTCCAATGATTGGTTTGTGATCCCGTGCACCATGCAGTCAGGCGCGTTGGCCCAGGTGCAGGGACTCGCGGTGACCAACGTCTTCGGCGACCGCCTTTGGATTGAAGCCGCCGATCAGGGCGCAGACAATGCCTGGGGTCGATGGAGCATGTTCACCATCAACGTTCGCAACGCTCCTGCCGGTAGCACCGCTGCCGATACGACGCTGCTGCTGCTTCCGACGTTGGCCAGTGCGCAAGCGGGCCCGCCAGTGGAGGAGCTGTATCTCGTTCGCGATGAAGTTGCGAACATGGCATGGGGAGTCGAAAAAACGGTTCCGATCTCGAGTGGAATCAGCCGCCCCGGTAGCGAAGTTGCGAAACAAACCCTCAACTTCCTGCAGGGGCTCATTCCCGCCGGAGCGGCACCTCCACCCATGGCTGCGGCGGCGCGCTACCAGGCTATGAACTCCGTGCCGGAAAACTGGATCCCGCTAATTCCAGTGCATGTGCCCAACAATAACCGCGAGATCCAGCTGCAGCGCGCAGCCATGCCACGTATCCTTACCGGAGATCCCAATCCTCCTCAGAAGGTGCAGCCGTTGACTTCGCTTCTGCGCCAGGGCCTCGACCTCACTCCCGCGCAGACTTACTTTCTTCACGAAGAAGAAGTGCCACGCGCTGGAGCAAGGGTGACGCAGTATTTCTCACGCTCGCGCTGGACGCAAGGCCAGGTCTTTAACTGGTTGCGGGTGCAAAAGCAAACCGGGCGGGGCGAGGCGTCTAGCGGGTTGGCGTTTGATCGCCTGGTCGACAAAGACGGGAACGAGGGCTGACGCGACGAATTTCTCTGGATTCGGCTTAGCTCTACTTTTGAGCGGACTGTCCCTCAATTCTTTGGAAGACACTGCACGATCCGCCTGGCAACAGGACACCCTTCATCAGGGCAAACTTGCTCTCCATTGCGCACAACATGGAGTCCATCTGGTCCTTTTGCGCTTCTTGTACCGGGACGCCTCGCTGCTGTTTGAAGTAGGCGATGGCGAGCGAATTGTTAGCGTAGGACAGGGCGTAATAGACTGCCGAATCGGCATCGGTTTGCATGTGCGACTTCGCTTGCGATAGCTCTCCATCGATCTCGTCGAACCTCGTACCGACGTCGATTTTCTCACGCTTGAGGACCACCGCGCGAAGGCTTTCGATCTCATCGGCGACGCGAGCCACGTCGGCCCTGAACTGCTCTGAAAACCGCTGCCCCTCGACCACGCTCTTATTGCAATCGTCAGTCTTTGCGGCAGACCGAATCATGACGCCGCTCTCCCCAGATTGCAGGGATGCACCCAAGGCCTCGGCCAGAAACGAAACGTCGACATAATCGATGCCATCTTTGGTTATGATCCGGTTGGTCGGGACTAGTTTTCCGTCGACGAAGACTCGCTTCCGCAAAGCCGAACCGGCTTGCGAAGCCTGCTGGGATGATCCTGTGGCCACCAGCAGAAGCACGGCCAGCAATAACAATAAACAAGTTATCTGCCTCAATTGGCACCTCGCTACAACATGGCACGCCTGGCGCAGCTTTTTTTAGCCTAGTAAAACACATAGTACCTGTAATACGGTCACCCCGAGCGGTGCTGTCCCTCCAAGAACTTGTAGGCGGCAGGGCTGGCGGCTACAGAAATCTAGAGAGTTTTGGGGATTGGCACCGATCACGATCATTAGTTCCAACCACTTACCGAGAATTCGCTATGGCATTGGAGTTGCAATATAACTCAACAGTTGGGTTACGGTTTTTGTGGCGTTGCCGTTGAGAGATGAGATGACGGCGTGCCTGCTCGGGCGGTGCGGAATCAGTCCAGCTGTCCAGCGTGAGGCTCGGTAAGGGGTTGCATACATGGGGTCCGAGCCTCACGAGCGGCATCCACCAGAAGTACCATACCTGCCATAGTTTACATCCAGAAACAAGATTCCAGATGAGCCTCGCGCGAGACAATCTCGCGCCACCGAACCCGTTCGTGCTAACTCAGCGGCCCTCGAACATCACGCGATCACGCCCGTTTGAAGCCAGGGTTCGGCCCCATTTTGCGGCGAACTTATAACATTTATTATAATGCCCTCCGGCCGGTACGGACGACACCCGCAGCCCAAAATAGCCGACCTCTAAAGTCGCGCTTCCTGCTTCCTATCCTGAACGCAAAAAATGGGGAGCCCGAAGGCTCCCCGAGTACTACAAGTCAAATCCGCAATTAGAAGTTGAGCTTCAACCCAAACTGGATGTTGCGGCGCTCGGTCGGTTGCGTGCCGTAAGGAACGCCCTTTTCGGCCTGAACCGAGGTGACACCGGTGCCGCTCTCGAGATCGAGGTTGCCGTTGAGGATGTAGTAGTTGCTGTGGTTGAAGGCGTTGTAGAACTCACCGCGGAACTGCATGTTGAACCGCTCCGTCAGCTTGAACGTCTTGGCCACAACAAAGTTGAAGTTCCAGAAGCCTGGTCCGGTGTAGGCATTGCGATGCCCCTGCGGCAGGCCACTGTTGCTGTAAACGCAGTTCCCGTGATCCAGGTACTGACAGTTCGGGACCGCCAGAGCATCGCCCGCGTTAACCGGAATGCCGGTGTTCGGGTCGATCGGCAGTGACAGGTAGGTGAACACGTTCGGAGCTACGGCAGACAGGTTGGTGTTGCCGACATTTCCGTTCTGGTTTACCGGCTGGCTCGGTATCCAGCGCGGGCAGGTATATCCAGTGGCCCCCAGGTTGCTGCAATCGTAGATCGAGTACGGCAGGCCCGAGCGGATGTTCAGGATAGGCGAGAAGCTCCAGCCACCGAGGACCTGACGCTCCACGGCATTGCTCGAGCTGTTCCCCCACGGAATGTTCCAGGTGCCGCTCAGGATGAAGCGGTTCCGGATGTCGTAGTCCGCATTACCCTTGTCGAGGTTGGCATTGTACGGATCCAGATAGCCAAGTCCGTATGCGCTCGCGTATCCATCCGAGAAAGCCGACGACAGGTTGTCAATCGCGTGCGACCACGTGTAGTTCGCGTTCAGGTACAGCCCCTTGTTGAAGAGGTTGTTGCTCTGGAACTTCACGTTGAATCCGTTGTATTCGTTGAAGCCTTCGGACCCGCGATAGTTGATGTTGGTGTACTGATAGTTGAGGCGGTTGTTGAACCGGGCATCGCCCAGGAACTCCCCACCGTAGCCGCCGGCGTTCAGGTTGGCGATGTCGTACTCGTGCGTGCCCTTCGAACCGGTGTACTCAAACGACAGCACCGAGCTCTTCAGGACCTGGTAATCGATGGCACCCGACCAGAACTGGATGTACGCCGTGGGGATGTTCTGCTGCACGGCGCGCAAGCTCGGGTTGGGGAAGCATGAGGTGCCAGGCACGACCAGCGGGTTGCCGCCGCAGGTGCTGCCCGCACCGGCCAACGGACCGGAGTTATTGACGAAGATCGGCAGCGTTCCCTTCGGTACGTCGGTGCCGTTCACGACGCTGATGACAGCATAGTTCGGCGGGTTCTGAATGACGTTGAAGGTCACGTTGCCGAAGTTGCGTTCGTAGCCAATGCCGTAGCCGCCGCGGAAACTCATGGTGCCGTTTCCGAAGATGTCATAGGCAAAGCCCACGCGCGGAGCGAAGTTGTCCTTGTCCTGTCCCCACAGCCCGCCCACCGGACTCTTGTTGGCGATCTGCGCGGTGCCGTTGCGCACCTGGTCGAACAGAGTGGCTCCGGGCCCGAGATAAAAGTTAGAGTCCAGCGCCGGATTGGCGTTGTGCTGCACGCCGTAGTACTCCCAGCGGACGCCCAGGTTCACGGTCAACTTGGGAGTCAACTTCCAGGAATCCTGCGCATAGAATGCGCCGTCGTTGTAACGGTTATTACGATTGAAGGACGGCTCCCCTACCGGCAGCGTCAGCAAACAGGAAGGCGTGACCACATAATGGTTGGCCGAATTGCGCGAGCAGGGGAACTGACCCTGCGGATAGACAGCGCCCTGGAACTGGTACAGGGTACCGGCAACCAGGCTGGCCGCCGCCGACGAGATGCTTCCGCCGGAGGCCAACGATTCCACTGCGTTTTCGTAGGCGCCAAAGGCACGGTTGTCGCGGGTCTGGATGTAGCCGCCACCAAACTTAAACTGGTGTCTGCCCTTCGTCCACGAAAGATCGTCGTAGATCTGATAAACGTTCTGCGGTCCGCCAAACGGAATGGCGTTACCAGGAGTGGTTTCCGAATAGCCCGGGAACACCAGGGCTCCGGTGGTACCCGGCAGGTTGGGCAGGCCCGTGGCCGAGGTGTACAGCGTCGGGCTCACAGGATTCGTCCCCAGCGGCTGCTTATTATTCAGGCGGTTGTAGGCGACCTTCAGCGAGTTCACGATACTGGGGCTGAACACGTGCGTCAGGTTGATCAACACGCTCTGGTTGTACTGGGTTTGCCCAGTGTCATAGCCGACGTATGGGCTGCTGTTGACGTAACCGGCAAAGTCGTCTTCGCTATACAGCGCGTAGCGGCCGTACAGCGTGGTCTTGTCGGAGAAGTTGTAGTCTACGCGGGCGACCGTCGAATACGTGTTCTGCGGAGCGCCGGCGCCGGAATCGGAGGGAACCGAATAGGCGATGGTTTCCCCGAACGGAGCGTTGCAGGCCAAAGGCGGTGGGCAATTCCCGCCGTTGGCAGCCGCCCAGTTCGTCGTGCCCAAGACCTGAATGCCAGGCCGAAGATGGGTGCCGTATGCGGCGAAGAACGCCTGGGTGGCGGGCGAGACACCGGGCTGCGTGAGGAACGCCGGGTCGATGATGCTCTGGGTGTTGGTTGCGCTGCTGCGCACCCGCGTCCACTCCGTGCTGCTGAAGAAGAACAGTTTGTTTTTCACGATCGGTCCGCCGATCGAGTAGCCAAACTGGTTGCGCGTGAAGCCAGGCTTCTTAACACCGTTGGCGTCGTTCTGATAGGTATTGGCGGCCAGCGCCGACACGCGGTTGAACTCGTACAGCGAGCCGTGGAACTGGTTGGTGCCCGACTTGGTGGTCACGTTGATCACGCCGCCGCCAGCGCGTCCGTACTCCGCCGTGAAGTCAGAGGTCACAACCCGGAACTCCTGCACGGAATCGAGCGGAACGCTCTGTCCGACTGTGGCTGTGAACAGATCGACGTTCTCGCCGCCATCCAGCAGGATGTCGGTGTCCGCCGAGCGCTGGCCGTTGATAGCGTAGCCGGCGCCGCGGTTCGATTGGGTGTCCTCAGCGACGTTGCCCGAGGTGGCGACCAAGTCATAAGGGTTGCGGGTCAGGGTAGGCAGATCGGTGATCTGCTGACTGGTAACGACCGTGGACAGCGTCTGCGTCTCGGTGTTCACCGCAGCGGTCTCACCGGAAGCCGTCACTTCCACCGTGGTGGAGTTTCCCGTGACGTTCAACTGGGCCGAAACTTCGTTCTTCGATCCGACCAAAACTTGTACCTGACGGGTGTACTTCTGGAAGCCAGGATGTTCAATCGTGAGGGTATAAGTGTCGGGTTTCAGGTTGGTGATTGCATATTCGCCGGCACCAGCCGTGGTCGTGGTGCGAGTTTGGCCAGTGTTGGGCGAAACTACCGTGACCTTCGCGCCAGACACTACCGCATTGCTGGAGTCGGTGACCGTACCTTCGATCAAGCCTGTCTCTGCCTGGCCGAATAGCCAGATCGAACTCAGGAGCAGGACACCGAGCAGCGCGATTAATCTTATTGAGCTTTGTTTCATAAGTGGCTCTCTCCGCTTCGCTGATTGTTTTGAAGAATAGCTGGATGACGCCGACACACTCTGGGCCCACCCTTCGCATTGGATAGAGCACGAACGTGGCCAATCAATGTTGCAATGTTTTCAATGCGTTAGAGAAGAGTCAGAAGTAGTAGTTATACTTTTGCATAGGAGTAGAAGTACAACTATTCTAATTTCCATAGATTTTGCCACGGAGCGCTGCTTTCCCGATTCGGGCCGCCGGCCCAGAGGTGTGGATGGCTGCGTTGGCGTTATTGCTTGGTGGCCACGGAAAGGTGCCTTGCGAAAGTGCGATGTCGATCCGCCGCGTATTGGACAGTGGAAGCGACCGTCGACTGTGCCGATAGCGACGGACTTAAGAGGTTGAGTGTCCTACTCGGGCTTACCGAGCGCGAGGGTGATCAGAGTCTTTTGCTCCAGTTCGTGGGCCTTCGCCGACCCCGTAGCCGGGGTGGCATTCGCGGCGCGCTTGATGCTGCGCAGCTTGGTTCCGACAATACGCCGCAGGCGCGGAGCGACAAACGATAAAGCTCCCATGTTGGCGGGCTCTTCCTGGACCCAGATGTATTCCGTCGCCTGGGAGTAACGGCCCAACGTCTGACGCAACTCCTCTTCCGGGAATGGGTACATCTGCTCCAGCATAATGATGGCCGGGCCCGTCATGTTCTGCTTTCGGCGTTCCATGCGGAGCTCATGGCCGATCTTCCCGCTACACAGCAACACCCGCGTGGCATTGAGGGCAGTCTCGTCGGCCAGCACCGGTTGGAACCGCGGCTTTTCCAGGTCAGACAATGGCGACAGGGCTTCAGGATGGCGCAACATGCTCTTCGGCGTAAACACAATGAGTGGCGTGCGCCACTTGCGCATGGCCTGACGCCGCAGCATGTGGAAATACTGGGCAGCCGTGGACGGCTGACAGACCTGCATGTTATCGCGGGCGCAAAGCTGAAGGAAGCGCTCAATGCGCGCACTGGAGTGGTCCGGACCCTGGCCTTCGTGTCCGTGAGGCAGCAGCAGCACCAATCCGGTCAGCAGGTCCCATTTGTCTTCGCCGGCCACAACAAATTGATCGATGATGATCTGCGCGCCGTTGGCGAAATCACCAAACTGCGCCTCCCACATCACCAGCGCTTCGGGAAAGTCCCGGGAGAAGCCGTACTCAAATCCCATGACGGCGGCTTCTGATAGCTCGGAATTGTAAATCTCAACCCTTGCCTGGCCGGGCGCCAGATGGCACAAGGGAACGTATTCCTTCTCATCCTCAATGTCGATCAGCACGGAATGACGCTGATTAAACGTGCCACGGCGGCTGTCTTGCCCGCTCAATCGGATGGGCGTTCCCTGCAGCGCGAGCGATCCGAAAGCTAGCGCCTCGGCCATGCCATAGTCCAGCGGACGCTTGCCATACCCCATCTCGCGACGCTGCTCCAGCAACTTCTGCACCTTGGGATGAATGTGGAAGTCCGCGGGATAACTGGTCAATCCGTCGGTGATGCGCTGCAATTCCGCAGCCGGAAGACCGGTATCGACTTCATCGGCGGGATTGTACGGTCCGCCGTGATAGGGCGCCCAATAACTCGGCAACTGCCGCATGACCGGCTTCTTGGCCATGCTCTTGCCAGTCTTTTGCGCCACGTCGAGCTCAGATTGAAACTTGTCCACGAACGGCTGCGGATCCATTCCCACCCGGTTCGCATAACTGAGATACAGCAGCGGGCGGTCCTTTATTTTGCGATAGAGAATTGGCTGCGTGATGGTCGGGTCGTCGACTTCGGAATGACCGTGGCGCCGGAAGCCGATCAGATCGACGACCACATCCGTACCAAACTCGTAGCGATACTCGAGCGCCATGCGTCCAACGCGAACTACCGCGTCTGGATCTTCACCATTTACATGGAAGATCGGGATTGGGAGCCGCTTGGCGATGTCGGACGAGAATCGGCTGGAATATGCATCGCTCGCATTGGTGGTGAAGCCGATGAGATTGTTGACGATGATATGGAGGGTTCCACCGACGTTGTAACCGCGCAGCTCGGCCATGTTAAGAGTCTCTGCGGTGATTCCCTGCCCCGCGAATGCCGCGTCGCCATGCATGAGAAGCGGCAACACTTTCGCTTTAGCGTCGCGGCCGATGCGCGTTTGCTTGGCCCGGGCGCGTCCCAGCGCAACCGGATCCACGGCCTCAAGGTGACTGGGATTCGACACCAGGTGAATACGCAGCTTGCCGCCACTTGCGCCGGTAAATATGCCGGTCGCGCCGATATGATACTTCACATCTCCGCCACCTAAAACGCTGCGGGGATCGACGTCCTCGAAGCCCGCGAATATCTCGGCTGCGGGACGACTCACGATGTTAATGATCACGTTCAGGCGACCGCGATGACTCATGGCGAGTACGGCTTGCTCGGCGCCGTTCTCGGAGGCAGAGTTCAGTATCTCGTCCAGCAGCGGAATGAGCGCGGTGTTGCCTTCGAGCGAATAGCGCTTGGTACCGATGTAGCGCGAGTGGATGGTCTGCTCGAAAACATCAGCGCGGACGAGTTGATCGAGGACGCGCGCGCGGTTCACGGGAAGCGACTCTTCGGATTCCATGCGCTCCTGTATCCATTGACGGCATTCGGGATCAGGGATGTGCATGAACTCAACGCCAATGCTGCCGCAATAAATGCGGCGGGCGGCGTCAGCTTCCTCGCCGGACACATCGAGTTCGGGATGAGACATGGGGGCGAAATGCCCCAACGGGTCCAAGTCGGCTTGCAGATAACCCCAGCGGCGGAACGAGTCCATCACGCGTTCCAGCTTCTCGCTGTCAACGTTCATCAGTACGGTAGACAAGGATGGCAAACTCCAGGGCCGCGGCGCTGTTTAGCGATTCCCGGCCTGCGCTTTCGAAATGTACTTGTTATAGATTCCCCACCGGGTGAACAGATGCGTCCAGTTGTTCCGGAACCGGATATGGGTGGCAACCAAACCACTTAGTATATCGAAATAGGTCGGTGATTTGAAAACACCAGGGCGAACTGAGAACAGGATGGAACGGCTTTCGACCGAGGATCGCGTGTTCGTGCTCACAGGCGCCGGAGTGAGCGCGGAGAGTGGGCTGCCTACGTTTCGCGGCGCCAACGGACTCTGGCGCGGATACAGAGTGGAAGACGTTGCTACTCCGGAAGCGTTCGCGGCAGATCCCGCGATGGTTTGGCAGTTTTATTCGGAACGCCGGCAACGGCACGAGACGGTCGAGCCGAATCCGGCGCACTTTGCGCTGGCGGAAATGGAACGCGCGCTCGGTGACCGGTTCTTTCTCTGCACCCAGAACGTCGATTCGCTGCACGAGTTGGCGGGATCGCAACGCGTGGTCCACATGCACGGGCGACTGATGCAGTCACGTTGTTCGCGAGCAATGTGCAGCACGGTTCCGTTCGACGACCGGAGGGTTTATCGGATGAGGACGGAGATTCCCAACTGCCGGGAGTGTGGGGCATTGGTGCGTCCACATATCTGCTGGTTCGGCGAAGTTCCGTTTCGGATGAAACTCATCCTGCAGCAATTGGACGCCGCGACAGTTCTGCTAACGGTTGGTACTTCGGGTGTGGTTGAGCCAGCAGCAAGTTTCGTGCGCATGGCACGTCGCAATCGCGCTCGCACGATCTATATTGGTCCGGAGGAGCCGTCGAATAGTGCGTACTTCGATGAAGTGCTGTTGGGTAAGGCGGGCGAAGTGTTGCCGGGCTTCGTGACCGGGGCTGTCTAGCTGAAGAAGCGTCCAGCGATGTGGTAGGCGGCGAACGCCGACACGTATGCGACGATCGTCATGTAAGCAAATTGGATCGCAGGCCACTTCCAGCCGTTGGTCTCGCGCCGCACCACCGCGATGGTGGACATGCACTGCATGGCGAAGGCGAAGAACACCAGCAGCGCGATCGCTCCGGGAATGGTTAGCTCGTGGCGCAACGCATTCTGCAGATCGAAGGAGTGCGACTCGGCGTCGATGCCGTTCAGCGTTCCCAGAGTGGCGATAATCACTTCGCGCGCGGCCAAAGAGGTTACGAGGCCAACGCCAATCTTCCAGTCGAAGCCCAGCGGCTTGATCACCGGCTCAATCGCGTGTCCAAGAGACGCCACAATGCTGTCTTGAATGTCCGGCGGATGGCCGTTGTGCATGGGGAAGTTGGTCGCTGCCCACAATAGCAGCGAAACCAGCATGATCACGGTCCCGGCGCGGTAGAGGAATGCCTTGCCGCGGTCGACCAGGCGCAGCATCAGCGAAGAAAACCTCGGCCATCGATAAGGAGGCATCTCCAGGATGAAGGGGGAGTCCTTGCTCCTCAGTACAGTGGACTTCAGCAATCGCGCGGTAAAAACCGCCATCAAGAATCCGAGCACGTACAAGCTCAGCATGGCTACGGCGCGTGTCCCAAGAAAAGGTCCCAGCAGCGGGCGGTTCGGCAAAAACGCGGCGATCACCATGGTATAGACGGGCAGCCTTGCCGAGCACGTCATGAATGGCGCAATCAGAATGGTGGCGATTCGATCGCGCTTGCTCTCGATAGTGCGCGTCGCCATGATCGCAGGAACGGCGCAGGCATAAGCGGAGAGCAGCGGGATAAAGCTCTTGCCATTCAGTCCCACGCGCGACATCGTGCGGTCCGCGATGACCGCAGCACGCGCCAGATAACCAGAGTCTTCCAGAATCCCGATCACCAGAAATAACAGCAGGATCTGCGGAAGGAAAACCAATACCGAACCAGTTCCCTTCCACACGCCGTTGATTACCAGCGAGTGAAATATTCCGTCGGGAATGATTCGGCCAACCCAAGCACCGGTCAGGTCGAGGTAGTTCTGCAGCATGTTCTGCAACGGTTGTCCCGCCGCGAAGATCATCTGAAATACCGCAATCACCACTCCGGCGAAGATCAGCGGCCCCCAGGTGCGGTTGAGAAACACGTTATCGAGCCTGGTAGTCCAAACCGGTGTGGCGGGACGGCGATAATTCGCATTCTTTCCTACGCGGACGGCCCACTCGCGCACGCTGCGGGTGCTGCCAACGACGGGGAGTTCCATCGGTTCGAGAGCAGGCGATGCGCCGGAAAGAAAATTCGTGACCGCCTCCAAGCCCGCGCCCGAGGTCGCACTGACTAAAGCGACCGGCGTTCCCAACTGGCGAGCCAGCGAGAGCACATCCACGCCGCCGTCCTGCTTATGCAGCTCGTCAGCCATGTTGAGCAGCACCAGGGTCGGCAGACCCAGCGCGATGACGCGACCTGCCAGCACCAAGTGACTGTGCAGATTGGTGGAATTGAGAACTACGACGACGGCGTCAGGACGGGGCATGCCCGGCATGTTGCCCTGCAAAACGTCAATCGCCACCTTCTCGTCTTCTGACTTGGGCGTGAGGCTGTAGATTCCCGGGAGATCGATGAGAGCGACTTCTTCGCCATCGCCGTCGCGGATGTAACCAATGTGGTGCTCAACAGTGACGCCGGGAAAGTTGCCGACTTTCTGTCGCAGCCCTGTAAGGCGGTTGAAGAGAGTGGTCTTGCCGGAGTTCGGAGGGCCCACGACGGCGACGGTCCGATAGGAGGTAACCAGCGCGTCGTCCAGAGGGCGCGCCACAGGATGGCACGTCATCGTTTTGGCTCCCTTGGGTTAATCACCGAACGCAGGCGCGCGGACCAGAGATACGCGGATGTGCCGTGAAAGCTCGCGGCGCATCGCCACTTCCGTCCCTTCGACCCGATAGACCCGGGGATCACCTCCCGGACCACTGCGTTCGACCGTAACTTCCATACCCGGAACAAATCCCAGATTCATCAGATGCTCGGCGATAGGGGGAGCCAGCGCCAATTCTCCGAGGATGGCACGCTCCCCGACCCGGAGGTCGGCCAGCGCACTGGTATCAGGATTGCGTTTGTGCTTCCGTCCGAATATGAAGTTGAAAATCATTTTCAATTCCATTTCTATTCTATCCCTTTCCGGGCGGAGGGCAACGACGAAAGTCACACGCGATTGTGACAAGCGAACAATTTGTTGCAAGTCGGCTTGGCGCTCGTA
>Ga0308309_10001956_pt1 | contig 12268 bp, 12 predicted proteins | sample HubBroMetageWFT5_FD_192491 | JGI IMG/M metagenome (GOLD analysis project Ga0308309, IMG submission 192491) | Warmed and freeze-thawed soil microbial communities from the Hubbard Brook experimental Forest, New Hampshire - Hubbard Brook CCASE Soil... | ecosystem: Environmental > Terrestrial >...
TCATAAGCCAGGGCCAAATTGTAATGAGCGTCGCCGTAGGTGGGCGCGAGTTGCAGCGCGGTGTTGTAGGCCTGGATGGCCGCGGCGACGCGTCCGGTTTCATCCAACACATTGCCCAGGTCGAAATAAGCCAAGGCGTAGCGTGGATCAATTTCAATCGCGGCGCGGTAGTGCTTCTCGGACAGCGTGTAATCCTGCCGGTTGTAGTGCAACGTGCCCAGGTTGATGTGCGCGGCCGCGTGCTCGGGATCGAGTTCCAGCACCCGTTGGTAAGCCGCAATCGCCTGAGCCTGCGTGTTGGGATCCTCTTCAAGTGCGATGCCTTGGGCGAAAAGCCCAGCGACATCCGCGGGAATCGGCCCGGGCTTAACCAGCGGGGTTGTGGTACTGGTAACAACATTGTCTCGGGCGGAGAAATCGAACATGAACTGGCCGGCGATCGGTTCGACCAATCGGCCCTGATGGCGGAAAGCAACGCGATGCCCGGCGCTGAAAACGCTCGCCTCGACCAATGGATTCTCCATTCCCGCAGCCTGCTTCTGCATGGCATCGAGCGACCGCCGGATTACCGCAGGACGCACTTTATGAGCGCACAAGTCGCGAATTTTCTTGATTTGCAGGAGGTCAAAAAAGGAATAGCTTTCGGCGACGGCTACCAGGTCGGCTTTTTCCCAACCCGCCAACTGACGCGCCGTAAGCCGAAGAATCCGAAGCAAATCTGCTCGACTGTATCGGTACACGGTGAATAGGGAACGTTCAGCTTTTATTATCCGAAGTTGGGGTTGTGTTGGCAAGTGGAAACAAGTCTCTAAGGGAATCTGAAACGGCAACTTGCATCGTGGTTGGTGCAATTCAGGAGGGAATTCGTTGGTCCCCTCATGCGGGCAGGGACGCGGGTTCAATCTATGCCGACCCTGTCACGAACTTTTAATGTTCCTCAGACCAACAACTTTCACATTCCAACAATATCAACGATATCATTAACCGTTCCTAAGACCGATCCATGAAACAGCCATGAGACGAAAAACCGTTCAAGAGCTCGAGTCCACAAAGGAAATGACCGGATTGGTGGAGCAGGCCTGTCTCGTCGCCAAGGATGCGGCGTTTAATCTGCGAGACTTTCTTGAGAATTCGTCCAACATGGCTTTCATCGCCGTGCAGGACTGCGAGAAGGAACTGGATCGTGCCGAACGCAAAATCGACGACGGCATTACGCATGCGATCACGCAAGTCACCGAAGTCGAAGCACGCGAACTGCTCGCTTGCCTGAAATTCATTATTGATCTGGAACGCATCGGAGATCTGACTTGGTCGGTGACCCAACGCCTGCAACGCCTGACTCCCAAAATCCTGCGCGACGACCGCCGGGATTTAATCGCGATGGCCGACATCCTGGAAAGGATGCTGGAGGTGGTGCACAAGGGATTTGTAAGCCGCGATCTGGAGTCGGCAAATTGGATATTGAAAACGGACTCCCAGATTGACCAAGTTTGCCGGGCGGTCTTTCAGCGCCACCTCGAAAGTAAAAGCAAAGACCGGCCCCGCGACTACAGCACAAATCTGCTGTTGATGGCGCAAGCTTTTGAACGCGCCGGAGATCACACCAAGAACCTGGGCGAAGAGTTGGTGCATCTGGTGGAAGGCCGCAGCGTGCGCCACGAGCCGAAGCGGTCGAGAGGCTCACGCGCGGCGCACGAAGCCTAAGGTAGAAAGCGTAGCCTACGGTTTGGCTGCCCACGACCTGGGCACGGTTTCAGTCACTCATCCTCTCCAGCCTTTCTCGGAGATGGCCCTTCCAGCTCTCAGGCAACGCTGCAACTTGTAAAGCGCGGCGGATGGAGGTCACATCAGCATCATCGTACGTTTTCGCGATATACAGTCGAGTGATTTCCGAGACTGGAACTGCGTTTGGGTCCCGAGCAATCGCCTTGATCTCATCCCCGGCGCCAACTTCTCCTTCGCGGGTGACCGCGAAATAAAACCCGGTTCGTCCGCTCGCTAGGAATCGCTTCACCATGTCGTCGGACTGAAATCTCACACCAAGCTTGTAGCAAGGGAGGCGAGGCTGGGTCACGACCACTTCCGCACTGCCGACAGAGAACTGATCACCAAGATGGACTGAGTCCTCCAGAAGGCCATGAACAGTGAAATTTTCTCCAAACGCGCCCATCGGCAGCTTCTGCCCAGGCAACTCTCTTTTCCAGTAATCGTAGTGAGCCAGGGGATAGCAGTAAACGGCCTTAAATTCGCCGCCATGAACGGTGAGGTCTGCCTGACGATCGCCATCCAAATTGAGCTTGCGTAAAACCACACGGCCTTCGACTGGCTGCTTGAAAATGCCGGTCGTCACTTTGATTCGTCGCCACACAACTTCGCGGGGAAGTCCGGTATTCAGTGATACCAGCTTCATCTGCGATCGTCCTTTCCGGTCAACAGGTTCAGGGGAGAGCATCCGTAACTACTGGTTTTGAAAGTTGTTGAAAAGGTTGTTCAAAGACTCGGCCAGCGTTGGGTGCGCCAGAATGGCATCGTGCAGTACGGTGTATTTCAGCTTGCCCATCATCGCCAGCTGGATCATCGACATTACCTCGCCGCCATCCTCGCCCAGGATCGCAGCCCCGAGAATCTCATCGGTTTGCGGATCGACTATCGCTTTCATAAAACCGCGCGATCGTCCGGTCTCCATTGCCCGCGCAACCGAGGTCATCGGCAGTTTCGCTACGCGTACCTTTCTTCCCCGCGCTCTTGCTTCTTTTTCACTCAGGCCAATACGCCCCAGCTGCGGATCAATAAACACGCAGGAAGGGACTAGGCGTCCGGCAACGCTGCGATTTCCGCCTTCCAGAAGATTGGTTTTCAAGACGCGATAATCGTCATATGAAATGTGAGTGAAGGCCGGGCCGCCATTCACATCTCCTACTGCATAGACGCCGGGAGCGGTCGTCTCCAGTTTATCGTTCACCCGGATATACCCGCGATCGTTGGTGGCAACGCCGGCCGCGTCAAGATTCAGTTGCTCGGTATTTGGCCGGCGACCCGTCGCGACCAGCAAGTGCGTTCCCTGCAGATTCCTGGTCGCGCCTTTCACCTTGACGGCCAGGCGTACGCCTTGCTGGAGAGATGCGGACGACTCGGTTTTGGCTTCAAGCAGGATCTCGATTCCGTCTTCTCTGAGAATGGCAGCAATCTCGTCTGCGATATCGCGGTCCTCCATTGACAGCAACTGCTCTCCGGTTTGGATCACCGTCACTCGACTGCCGAAGCGCCGGAACATTTGCGCAAACTCAAGTCCAACGTAGCCGCCTCCGAGCACCAGCAGATGCGCAGGCAATTCGCTGATCTCCATGATGCTCATGTTGTCCAGATAGGGCACGCTCTCAAGTCCCTCGATCAGCGGGGCGCTCGCCCTCAGTCCGGTGTCAATGACGATGAGAGGGGCTGTCAGCATGCGTTCTCCACCGTCACTCAAACGGACTCGCAGCTGCTTCGGCCCGACAAACGAGCCTTCTCCATAAATCAGATCAACCCGTTGTGCCTGCCTCAGACGCTTTTCGCTTCCTTCGCGCCAGGTCTTTACGATGCCACGCTTTCTTTCGCGGACCGCGAGCATATCCACGGAGACTTGACCGACCGTTATGCCATAATCGGATGCGCGGCGGGCCAGGTAGGCAACCTCGGCGCTGGCAACCATTGTCTTGGTCGGTGTGCAGCCGTAGTTGACGCACGTCCCACCTACTGCAGCACGCTCAATCATCGCTGTGCGTTTGCCTTTCGCTGATAGTGCGACCGCCAAGGGATTCCCAGCCTGTCCCGAACCAAGAATGATCGCGTCGTAGTGTGTGATTTCCGCCATGATGCTCCTTACATGCGGTAGTTCAGGTCGATCCGGCAGTTTAAGAGAACCCGGTTACAGGCGAGAGACGATCAGAAAACCGCCCGCGATCGCGATTACGTCTTCAACCAATGCCACGGCGAGGTCGGGCAAATGCGTCCGCACGACCAGGGCGTGGCGGATGTTGTAACCGCCAAACGTCCCGAAGAGGGCACCGATAGGACCGGCGATCGCGGCAACGATCAGACTTCCTCCAGCGCTTATCGCGAGTGCTACGCCGCATAGGCCGCCGAAAACAATGCGCGCGATCAGCCCGGGAGGCGCGGTACGCGGCGGAGTTTTTGGCCGCTTATCTGCAATCAGTTCGACAACAGCCAGCAGCGTGAAAAAAGCCACTGTTCCCGGATGGCCCATGAACGCCAACTTGCTTCCTGTCAAGTGCAGCCAGCCAAAATGAGCAGCCCAGCAGACCACAGCCGGAGCTGTCAGCGAGCGTAATCCCGCTACGCAGCCAAGAAGGAAGCACAGGAGAGGTATTGTCATGAGGGTGGCCTTTCTACAGCCCGAGCAGACCGCGTTTTCTCTTTAACTTACCAGAATTGATTCTCCGTAGCCCAAAAGTGACGAATTCTACAGCGGCGAAGCCGCCATGGAATCGCAGCATTGGGGCCCGCTGTAAGAGCCCGATTCACTGCGTGCATCCTCGCCGGCGAATTTGTTTTGACAATGTTTAATCTCTTGGTTATCTTAATTTCGTGACCAGTCCTGCTCATCTTCACCACCACCACCATGCGCAGAGCGCATTGGCGGGGGTGTTTGGCTGAGCTAGCGTAACACCCAAAGAGATTCGAAGCCCGCTGATGCGATTTACGCTCAGCGGGCTTTTTGTTTTTACGCAAAGGACAACATCCATGAACCGGGGAATAAATTTTGACAAGATGCAGGGCTTGGCGCCGGCCATCGTGCAGGATGCGGCGTCCGGCGAAGTGCTGATGCTCGGCTTTATGAATCGCGAAGCCTGCGCGCACACGCTCCGTAGCGGCTACGTGACGTTCTTCAGCCGCACTCGCAACCAGCTTTGGACCAAAGGAGAGACGTCTGGAAACCGCCTCAAGCTAGTTTCCGCGACCATCGATTGCGATCGCGACACGCTTCTGTTGCAGGTCGAGGTCGAGGGAGCGGGGTTGGTTTGTCACGAGGGCACACGCTCTTGCTTCACAAAGGCATTTTTTCGGAGCGAAGCAAGGGAAAAGAGCAACGACACGCGGGCGGTGCGAACATGAAGATCCGTCTGGGCATTCCGAAGGGTAGTCTGCAGGAAGCGACCCTGCAGCTATTCTCTCGCGCGGGCCTTCCGATCTTCACGAATGGCCGCTCGTATTTCGCAACCACGGCGGACCCGGAACTCGAGTGCATGCTGATTCGCGCTCAGGAGATGGCCCGCTATGTCGAACATGGCGTTCTCGATGCAGGGCTGACGGGTCTTGACTGGGTGGTCGAAAGTGGGCTCGAAGTCGTGGCCGTTTCTGACCTCCTTTACGCCAAGCAAAGCCGGGGCAAAGTGCGGTGGGTGCTGGCGGTTCCCGAGGATTCGCCGTATAAGCGCGCCGAAGACCTGGGCAACCGTATCATCGCAACTGAGCTAGTCAGTGTTACTCGAAAGTATTTCGAGGATAGGAATGTTGCTGTGCAGGTTGAGTTCTCCTGGGGAGCCACTGAAGTCAAACCTCCGACGCTCGCTGACGCCATCGTGGAAGTCACCGAGACCGGCAGCTCTTTGAGAGCTAATCACTTACGCATCATTGACACGGTGCTCGAATCCAACACGCAAATTATCGCTAACAAGAAAGCTTGGTGTGAGTCTTCGAAGCGCCGCAAGATTGAAAATGTGGTGCTCATGTTGCGCGGAGCAATGGATGCCCAAAATCGCGTCGGTCTGATGCTGAACGTCCGCAAACACGATCTGGCGGCGGTACTCGCACTTCTGCCTGCCCTCAAGAATCCCACGATCTCTACCCTCAGTGACGGAGACTGGGTAGCCGTGAACACCGTGATCGAAGAATCTACGGCCTGGCAGGTCATCCCTCGTTTAAAAGAAGCCAATGGACAAGGGATCGTCGAGTACCCGCTGAACAAAGTGGTGCTGTGATGCGCATTCTGTCGGGAGCCGCGGCCGCGGCGAGCGTGCGCAGGATGGCAGCCCGTGGATCGCGATACGCGGAAGTCGAACCGGGCGTGCGGCGTATTGTCGCCGATGTCCGAAGGCGGGGCGACCGCGCCGTGCGCCAGTATGCCGAACAATGGGATGGCCTTCCGCCGCGGGAACCGCTTCGAGTGGCGGAAGAAGAGATCAAGGCGGCATGGAAGTCCGCAGCTCCGCAACTGAAAGCTTCCTTGCGTACGGCAGCGGCGAACATCCGCCGCTTTTGCGAATGGCAAAAGCCGATGGAGTGGACCCGTACCCGCAATGGGATCACCGTCGGACAAATCGTGCGGGCCTTAGATTCGGTGGGCTGCTACGTTCCCGGCGGACGCTACCCGTTGGTCTCTACATTGCTGATGACGGTTATCCCCGCGCTGGTGGCGGGCGTGGAGAAAATCCGTGTTGTCTCCCCTCAGCCGCGGCCAGAAGTGCTCGCTGCTGCTGGAATGCTCGGAGTTCGCGAAGTCTATCGCGTCGGTGGTGCACAGGTGATCGCTGCACTGGCTTACGGAACGCAAAGCTTACCGCGCGTGGACAAGATCGTCGGCCCGGGAAACCTGTATGTGACCGCCGCGAAGAAGCTGGTGTCTTTTGACTGCGCGATCGATTTCCTCGCTGGTCCGACCGAGATCGTTATCGTGAGCGATGCTGGGACACCGGAGTTTATCGCCGCGGACCTGGTTGCGCAGGCAGAGCACGATCCGGAAGCGCTGGCAGCTTTTATCACAACACGTGAAGAACTGGCTCGTCGGGTAGCGCGTGCCGCGGAAAAGCGCAGCCGTCGCAATACAGTTGCGCGCCAGTCGTTGCGTCGGCGCGGCATCATTCTCGTTTCCGCCTCGCGCCAGCAAAGTCTGGAGTGGGCCAACGAAGTGGCGGCGGAACATCTCACGGTTGACTCGGCAGACGTTGCGCTTGTGCGAAATGCAGGGTCGATTTTCGTTGGCGACTATTCACCCCAAGCGGCGGGCGATTATTCTTCGGGCGCGAATCACGTTCTCCCCACCAGCGGCGCTGCCCGCTTCCGAGGCGGGCTCAGCGTTCTCGATTACGTAAAGGTCATCAGCGTTCAGCGGCTTTCGCGGCCCGGTCTGAAGCAGATCGCCCCGGTCATCGAGTCCTTGGCAAATACGGAAGGATTGCGGGCGCATGGGGAATCGATCCGCGCGAGGTTCGATCATGATTGAAGCACGCGAATCGGTCCGAAATCTGCCCACCTATCAGCCGCCTCTCGGCGGACGCGATGGTCTCCGTTTGGACTTCAACGAAAATACCGTGGGCTGCTCGCCGCAGGTACTCGCACGATTACGGAAAATCACGGCGGAAGAGATCGCGTGCTACCCGGAGCGCGCGCCCATCGAAGCCGCCGTCGCCGATTTTCTTGGCATCCCCCCCAATGAGTTGTTGCTCAACAACGGCGTGGATGAAGCCATACACCTGCTCTGCGCGACGTTTCTGCAGGCTGGCGATGAAGCCCTGATCGTGGTGCCAACGTTTGCCATGTACGAGATTTCAGCTGCGGCGACCGGCGCGCGGGTCATCTCCGTACCGGCGGGCGTAGACTTCCGCTTCCCAACTTCTGATGTGCTTTCGCAAGTCACGCCGCGCACCCGTCTGATCGCGGTCGCCAATCCCAACAATCCAACGGGCAGCGTGGCTGAAGCGGCGAGCCTGCTCGAAATCGCGAGCCGCGTCCCACAGGTGGCGATCCTGGTGGATGAAGCGTATTTCGAGTTTTATGGGAAAACGCTGGTAGGCCAATGGCGAAACTTGCCGAACCTGTTCGTGGCCAGAACGTTTTCGAAAGCGTACGGACTCGCAGGACTGCGGGTTGGCGTGCTCGCCGGGAATGCGGCGCACATCTCGATGGTGAATAAGATCAGCTCCCCTTACAACGTGAATGGCGTGGCGCTAGCATGCTTACCCGCGGCCCTGGCTGACCAGGACTACATTGTCCAGTACGTCAGCCAAGTTCGCCAGGGACGCAAAGAACTCCAGCAGGAGTTCGCGCGGTGGGGAATTCGGTACTGGCCGAGTGAGGCTAATTTCGTGTTGGCAAGTCTCGGTCCATTGAAGACGCCGTTCATCCAGTCGATGCGCGCACGCGGCATCCTGGTGCGCGACCGGTCGCGCGACTACGGTTGTCAAGGCTGCGTTCGCATCACGCTCGGAACCAATGAGCAGTCGGCACGATTGCTCTGCACGCTCCGGGAGACGCTGGTGGAAATCGGAGCGAAGCAGGGGACTGCGAAATGAGGCGGGCCACGATCCAACGCACCACCAAGGAAACTGACGTCCGTGCTGTGCTGGTGATTGAAGGCCGCGGACGGTACAAGATTTCGACTGGAATCCGTTTCTTCGATCACATGTTGGAACTGTTCGCCCACCACGGCGGCTTCGATCTTCAGCTCGAGGCCAAGGGCGACCTTGATGTTGATCAGCACCACACCGTGGAAGATGTCGGCATCGTGCTGGGACAGCTCTTTGACACTGTTCTTGGCGCCAAGCGCGGCATTCTGCGCGCCGGCTATTTCGTAATGCCAATGGACGAAACGCTTGGCCTCGCAGCCGTGGATTTTTGCGGACGGACATCCGCTACGGTGGATACCAAGGTTCGCGCCCGCCTGGTGGGCGATCTGCAAGCGGAGCTGGTGCACGATTTCTTCGACGGCTTTGCCCGGGGCGCTCGTGCCAGCGTGCATGCTCGCGTGCTCTATGGCCGCTCCAGCCATCACAAGATCGAATCGCTGTTCAAAGCATTTGGCCGTGCCCTGCGCGCTGCCTGCTGGCGCGATCACCGCATGGCACGATTACTCCCCAGCACGAAAGGATTGCTCTGATGATCGCCGTAGTTGACTATCGTGCCGGGAATCTTACCTCCGTAAAAAAGGCGCTGGATCATCTGCGCGCGGACGCAATTGTTACTGGCGACCCGGAAGTCGTGGCGCAAGCTGACAAAATCATCCTCCCTGGTGTCGGCCACTTTTCGTCCACCGCTATCCTGGAACAATCCGGGCTGCGAACTGCCATTCTGCACAGGATTAATCACGGCGCGCTCTTCCTCGGCGTCTGCGTTGGAATGCAGTGGATGTTTGAATGCAGTGCGGAAGCACCGGGAATCCCGGGCCTGGGATTGTTCCCGGGAGCATGCGGACGCTTCACAAAGAGCGTCAAGTCACCGCATGTCGGTTGGAATTCCCTGACCTGTCACGATGAGTCACGATTGCTTCGCGGAATCCGCTCTGGTTCTTTTGTGTACTTCACTCACTCGTACTCGGCGCCGGTCGTCAAGCAAACCGTGGCACGATGCGAGTATGGCGGAGAGTTCTCCGCCGCCGTCGAGCAAGACAATCTGTTCGGGGTGCAATTTCATCCGGAAAAATCTGGAGCGCTTGGCCTGAAGCTTCTCGAAAACTTTTGCTGCCTGTCATGCTGACCAAACGAATCATCGCCTGCTTGGACGTCAATGCTGGGCGCGTGGTAAAAGGCGTGCAGTTCAAACAGTTGCGCGACGCCGGCGATCCAGCGGAGTTGGCTGCGGCTCACAGCAAGGCAGGCGCCGACGAGGTGGTGCTACTCGACATTTCCGCTACCCATGAGAAGCGGACGACTCTGGCCGATACGGTTCGCAGGACCGCGCGACAGTTGTTTATTCCTTTCACCGTCGGCGGCGGCATCCGCTCGCTGGACGACGTGATCGCAGTCTTCGAAGCGGGCGCCGACAAGATCAGCATTAATTCCGCGGCCCTTGCGGATCCGTCTTTGATCACCCGTATTGCGGATCGCTATGGTTCACAGGCCATCATCGTCGCAATTGACGCCAAGCGGGTTAACGGAGAAGCGCGATTCGAGGCTTACGTCAGCGGAGGCAGAAATCCGACCGGTCGCGACGCCGTGGACTGGGCTCGGGAGGCGGAGGAGCGGGGTGCTGGCGAAATCCTACTCACTTCCATGGATTGCGACGGCACGGGCGCAGGATTCGATTGCGACTTGACCCGTGCCTGTTCCGAAGGGTTGAACATCCCCGTCATCGCCTCGGGAGGTGGTGGGGACACGCAGAGTTTTGTTGACGTCTTCGAGCGCGGCAGAGCAGACGCAGCGCTTGCCGCTTCCATCTTTCACTTTGGCCTGCACCGTCTTGGCGATCTCAAACAAGAACTGCAGAGCGCGGGCATTCCGGTTCGATGGCCATGTTGATACCTTCGATCGACCTCATGGGCGGAAAGATCGTTCAGCTTGTTCAGGGAGAACGCAAAGCGCTTGAGTTCGACGACTTCGAAGAGTGGATCGAGCGCTTCTCAACATTCCCACTGGTTCAACTTATCGATTTGGACGCTGCCATCGGTACGGGTCACAACCGGGACCTGGTCTGCGGGTTTGCCCGCCGTCTTCCGTGTCAGGTAGGCGGCGGAATCCGCTCCATCGAAACAGCGGAGAAAATGCTGGCGACCGGTGCACAGGGAGTGATCCTCGGATCATCGCTTATCCGCGATGGTCAGCCCGACACTGTGTTCGCAGAAGAGGTTGCACGCAGTGTCGGACCGGAAAAGTTGGTGTTTGCTATCGATTCCAGGCAGGGAAGGGTTGCCATCCGAGGATGGCGTCAACTTACCGCCATCACGCCTCTCGAAATGATTGCAGCCCTGGAACGTTGGTGCGGTGCATTCCTGTACACGCACATCGATACCGAGGGTCTGATGCAGGGCATTCCTCTCGACGCCGTGAGCCAATTGCGGGCTGCAACCACGAAGCAGTTGATTGTGGCTGGTGGCATTGCAAGCTCTGAACAGATCGATCAACTGGATGCTCTGCGGATCGATGCGGTAGTTGGAATGGCAATCTACACGGGGCGAGTGAAACTAAGCGGCCCTACGAATCTGCCGGGCTTTCAGCATGGCTGAGGTAATAGTGAACGGTGGGCGTGATAACCAGCGACAGCAAAATCGAGATTGTGATACCTCCGATCACGGCGATGGCGAGTGGCTGAAGCATCTGCGACCCTGCCCCGATGGCAAGAGCGAGGGGCAGCATGCCGGCAGCAGCGGCGAGAGCGGTCATCATGATCGGACGCAGGCGTCGGCGGCCGGCCTGAATCATGGCGTCGCGCGACGACATGCCGTCGGCAAGGAACTTTTGTTCGGCGTCAAGCAAGAGGATTCCGTTCTTGGCTACGATGCCAATGACCATGATTAATCCCATGAACGACGCGATGTTGAAAGTGGTGCGCGTCACCAGCAATGCCAGCAACACTCCCGACGTGGAGAGCACCGCCGACGCGAGAATCGCGAGCGGCGCCGCGATTGTGCGGAACTCGAACAGCAGCACGATAAATACGAGCACGATTGCGAGCACCAGAACCAGCATCAGGTCGTGAAACGCCTTCTGTTGTTCTTCATATTTCCCGCCGTACTGAAGACGGATCGACGGCGGAATCTTCAAGGCAGAAACGGCTTTCCGGACGGCTGTCATGGCGCTTCCAAGGTCTCGCCCTTCCAGACGAGCCGTGACCGAGACCACGCGTTGCAGGTTCTCCCGGCGAACCTCAGTCTGGCCGGGAAGTTCTGTTACCGCCGCCAGGGAACCCAAGGTGGCGGTGCGGCCGCTTCCGCTGACCAGAAGCGTATTCTTCATCGCGTCCAGCGAAGACCGATTGAGATCGGGGAACCGAACCCGGACCACGTAAGTGCGATCATTGGCAACCACCGGACTCTCGGCCGGCATGCCCTCAAGCAGGGCCTGCGAATCCGTCGAGACCTCCTCAGGGGTAAAGCCCGCCCTGGCAGTGAGCGTCGGATCGACGGTAAAAAGTGTGGCCGGCCCGCTGATCGTGTTGTCGATTCCGTTGCGAAGATCGACGACTCCATCGATCTTACCGATCGCGTCGGCGATTTGTGGCGCCCACGTTCGCAGAAGCGCGCCATCATTGGAATACAGCTTGATGAAGACGTCTTCCGGTTCGTTCGACAAATCCCCGATCATGTCCTGCAAAACCTGAACGAATTCCACATCGATGCCAGGTTCTTCCTTGGCGATGCGGGCTCGGAGTTCGGCGATGACCTCATCCGTTCCACGACTCCGGTCCTTTTTGAGTTTCACCGCAATGTCCCCGCGATTCACTTCGGTGACCGCGGCCAGGCCGAGCTCAAGACCGGTGCGCCGAGATTCGCCCTGAACCTCTGGCACTTCAAGAATCATCTTCTCGATGTGTCCGACCACTCGCTGGGTCTCGGCAA
>Ga0308309_10001958_pt1 | contig 12260 bp, 6 predicted proteins | sample HubBroMetageWFT5_FD_192491 | JGI IMG/M metagenome (GOLD analysis project Ga0308309, IMG submission 192491) | Warmed and freeze-thawed soil microbial communities from the Hubbard Brook experimental Forest, New Hampshire - Hubbard Brook CCASE Soil... | ecosystem: Environmental > Terrestrial > Soil...
CGCAGACGCAGCTATCGCTGCGGGTAAGCCGCTTGGTCCCTTGGCCGGCGTCCCTATCGCCATCAAGGACGTCATAAGCACGCAAGGCGTCCGCACCACCTGCGGCTCTAAGATTCTGGAGACTTACGTCCCACCCTACGACGCCACAGCGGTCACGCGGCTCGAAAAGGCTGGGGCGGTCATCCTCGGCAAGACCAACTGCGATGAATTCGCCATGGGCAGCTCCAACGAAAACTCAGCATACGGTGCCGTACGGAACCCCGTAGCGCTCGATAGGGTCCCCGGGGGCTCGTCTGGAGGCTCCGCCGCCGCCGTCGCCGCCGGCTTGGCCGTAGTCGCGCTCGGGACTGATACGGGAGGCTCCATCCGGCAGCCAGGCGCTTGCTGCGGGATCCCTGCAATGATGCCAACATACGGACGCGTATCGCGCTACGGGCTTATTGCCTTTGCCTCTTCCCTCGACCGCATTGGCCCGTTCACGACAAATATCTCGGACATGGCTGCAGTTTTGGGCCTCATCGCCGGACGGGACGAATTTGATTCAACCTCTGCACCGGTTCCCACACAGGACTACTCCGCCGAGCTCGAAAAGCCGGTTCAGGGCTTGCGGATTGGCGTCCCGGAGGACTACTTCGGCGAGGGTCTTGACCCTGAAGTCAGGGCCAGTGTGGAGGCAGGAATAGCTGCTCTGGAAAAGGCCGGCTGCAAGAGCGTTCCTCTCCGGATGCCGAACACCGACTACGCCATCGCGACCTATTACATTATTGCCACGGCCGAAGCGAGCTCAAACCTTGCCCGGTTTGACGGAGTTCGATACGGCCTGCGCGTTCCCGGTTCGACCCTGATCGAAATGTACCGCAAGACCCGCGAAAAGGGCTTCGGGCCCGAGGTCAAGCGCCGGATCATGCTGGGAACCTACGTCCTTTCAGCGGGTTACTATGACGCTTACTACCTCCGGGCGCAAAAAGTACGCTCGTTAATCGCGCGCGACTTCTCTGACGCCTTTCAAAAAGTGGATGCGATTGTCACCCCTACCGCACCAACGGCGGCCTTCCGCCTCGGCGAAAAGACATCCGACCCTCTTCAGATGTATCTCGCTGATATATATACAGTTACTGGGTCGCTCGCCGGTTTGCCGGGAATCTCTGTCCCCTGCGGCAAAACGAAAACGGGCCTCCCCATCGGAATGCAGATCCTGGGCCCGCGCTTCACCGAAGGACGCGTGCTGCAGCTGGCGCGCGCATTCGAAAAGAGCGGCGGTTTTGAAGGAGCCGCGTGAAGAACCTCGGTCCACTTTTCCGTCATCTCGAGCGCGGAAAGGCGGAATACTTTGCCGCCGCGGAATCCGTTCCGGAGGAGCACTGGCGCGACTCGCCCGGCGCGGGATCATGGTCTGCCGGGGAAGTGACCGCCCACTTGATGATGACGGAAGAGACCATCATCGATGGAATGAAGCAAATGCTCGAAAAACCGCCGTTTCCCACGCCCTTTCTGAAGCGGTTTCATGTTCCGCTATGGCTGTCTACGTTGCGCGTCAAAAAGGTGAAGACTCCGATTCCGATGGACTCGAATCGCGTCTTCGAAAAACGTGTAGCGATGGAGAAGTCTTCGGTTACGCGCGCGGCTACGGTGAACTTTATCGAGTCCATCCAGGGGCGCGACTTGAGTGCGTTCCGGTATCCGCACCCTTTTCTCGGAAGCCTGAATGCGTACGAGTGGCTCAGAATGATCGGTTACCACGAACTGCGCCATGCAAAGCAGGTACGTGAAATTGTAGAATTCTTCCGCGTCTAGAAACTTTTTTCCATTTCGGAGTTTGCAAAACACCTTTCGCCTGCCGCCGCAATTTCGCCATTTTCCCGGCAACTTCAACAACCCAAAAGGGTTCACCTGCGAGTCCTGATTCTTTAGTTTTTAAAGAATGGTACGGAACGACTATTGCAGTGGATTCATGCAGCCGATAGGCTTAATGGAGCATCAGAGTCAATGAGAGGCGCAGAAATGGTCCGAATCAAATCGAGCCAGAAATTTTTTACCGAGGATGAAGTCGCTTCGCTGACCGGCATCTGCCTGGAGCACCTGCGCGGCCTGGCGAAGAACAAGCACCTCGGCACGATCGCGCGCGCCGCGGAAATGGCCGGCGCCGAAGCGGAAAAGTGGCTCTTCTCGAATTCGGACCTGATGATCCTGACGGTGATTCAGCCGCGCTGCCAGCACTAAATCGAATTCCCCTTAAAAAGGCCTGTTTTCTCCACTCCCGCCAGAAAGATGGCGGGCTTTTTTATTTTTCAGCGGATTGCAGGCTGCGCGGCACAGAGCTATCCTAAGCCCCAGTCAATCTCCGGACCCGCACTCAACCTCCGGGGCGCAAAAGGCATCCTAATCATTGAGAATTTCGCCATACGGATAATCGGAATGATTTCGCCGCACACCATTAGACTGGGAAGCGTCTGGCTCGCTCGCGCTTTTGCGCTTGTGTGTGGAGTCACTTTCGTCATTTCCAGCGCTCCAGCCCAAACCGCTACTCCCGCACCGGCTTCGCAATCCTCCTCTCCTCAAGAAGGCCAACCCGCCGCCCCCTCAAGCAAGGCTGCGGGATTACCTCGCGGGAAAAAGCTGGTGATGAAGGATGGCACCTTCCAGCTGGTGCGTGAATATCAGGTGGAGGGAGACCGCGTGCGTTATTACAGCATCGAAGAACGGCAGTGGGAGGAAATGCCCGGGGCGATGGTGGACTGGGATGCCACGAAAAAGGCAGTGGCGGATGAGGCCGAGACGGACGCGAGTATCGTCAAAAAAGCGCACGTGCAGGAAGAAGGAAGGCGAGCACAGCCGCTCGATATTGACGCCAGCATCGAGGCGGCCGAGGGTGTATTTCTGCCTCCCGGCGAGGGCATTTTCGTCTTCGACGGGAAAGCCGTGTTTCCGATGAAGCAAGCGGACGTTGACTCCAAAATTAGCAAGAAAAAGGCGATTGAAAAGGTGCTGGTGCCAATTCCGATCATTCCTTCGCGTCACGTCGTATCGATACAGGGTTCGCGCGCCAACCTGCGCGTGAAACAGGGCCAAACCGAAATCTTCATGCGGACTGCGGACGGGCGCGAGCCGGAAATGAACCTGGTGCGGGCGCGAGTGCGCGGCGACAAGCGGGAAATCGTCAACATTGACGACATCTTCAAACAACAGACCGCTTCGGCGAAAATGCTTTCGATCCAGCGCTGGCAACTCGCACCCGGTGTCTACCGGTTCACCATCTCTCAAACGCTCGAGCCGGGCGAGTATGCTATGGCTGAGATCGTGCAGAACGAGCAGATGAGCATTTACGTCTGGGATTTCGGCATTGACCCCGCAGATGGAACCGCCGCGCAGAAATCAAAATGATTTATCGCCGGGCGGCGGCCTGCGATTGAAGAAGTTCGACCAGAAGCTTGGCGAGAGCGGCAACGTGGAATGGTTTCTGCATCACTTGCACGCCCCGGTCAGCAAACTGATTCAGGACGGAAGGTTCGAGCAGGTCTCCGGTCATAAACACGAAGTGAGGCATGGATTTGCCCGCCTGCGCGCGCAAGCGCCTGAAGAGTTCGTCGCCAGGAAGCCCTGGAAGGTTCATATCGCACAAGAGGACGTCGTAGGAGTGGGAAGCCAGGCGCGAAAGCGCCTCCTCGGAGCTTCCCGCAGTTTCCACCTTCATTCCGCGCGCGGATAGACCCTCCTCGACAATTTCCCGAATGCTTTCCTCGTCGTCAATGATGAGCAGGGAGTGGCCTTGCAGGCCCTCCATCGCCGCGGGAGATTTTCTTGCTGGTGGCGTCACGGCTTGCGGCTGGTTTTTCGATTCCTCAGCGGCGCCGGGGAAAAAGACCTGAAAAGTGGCGCCGGCGCCATGGGTGGACTGAACCTCGATGGAGCCGCCATGCTCTTTTGCGACAGCGTGGCAGATCGTGAGACCCAGGCCGCTGCCCCCGCCGGGGCGCTTGGTGGTGAAGAAGGGATCGAAGACTTTGCCGATCATGTCGGACGAAATGCCGGGCCCGTCATCCGTGAAGGTGACGCAGACTTTTTCGCCGACGCGCGCGACCGAAATCTTCAGGGTGCCGCAGTCGCGGGTGGAGGAGATTGCTTGCTCCGCATTGGTGATGATGTTTAGGAAAATTTGCGCGAGCAGCTTTTTATCTCCCGCGACCAGCGGCAGGTCCGGCTCGGATTTGAATTCAACGGTGATGTTCTTTGCGGCCAGCGACGCGTGAGAGGAACGCAGCGCTTCGCCAACGACCTCTTCCAAGCTGAGTTTCAGGCGGCCCTGCGCGGGTGGGCGGGCAAAATCGAGAAGATTTTGGACGATGCCGGCAGCGCGGCGCGCCTGCGTGAGAATCACTTCGGCATGGCGGCGCGATGCGTCGTCGGTGGCGCGCTCGCGGATAAGTTCGCTCACGCCCAGGATCGCGGTGAGCGGGTTATTCAACTCGTGGGCTGCTCCCGCCATCATCTGGCCCATAGCGGTGAACTTGTCTTTCTGGACGACTTCGCGCTCGAATTGCTTGGACTCAGTGACGTCGCGCGCGGAAGCCACGACGCCGGTAATTTTTCCGGATTCGTCATACTGGGGAGCGGCGCTGGCGCGAAAAGTCCGCCAGGAGCCGTCTTTGTGAGCGGTGCGGTATTCCAGCTGTGCGTCGTGCGCTTTCCCGGTGATGATGGCGCGGAAGCCTTCCAGCAAGTGCGCTCGATCGTCAGGATGGGCACGCGATCCCAGCATTGTTCCAATCAGCATGTCCGCTGAATAACCCACGGCATCCATGACGCGCTGGCTGACATACGTAAAGCGACCCTCACAATCGAGAACGGCGATGGGGTCGGGAAAATTTGCTACCAGGCGGCGGACGAAGTCCTGCTCGTTGCGCAGGCGCTGCTCGATTTCCAGGCGCTCGGTGATATCCACGAGCGTGCCTTGCAGCTGGATCACCTTGCCGGAGGCGTCGCGAATGGCGAAACCAGAGGCGAGGCAGTGAATTCGTTTTCCGTCCTTGCGGCGCAGGACGATGTCGCGGTCCTGCATGGCGCCGTCACGCTCCAGGTCAGCAACAACGAGTTGCCGCTGTGAAGGGTCATCGTAAACTTCGCGAAAGTTGATGGCCTTCAATTCCTTCTTGCTGTCGTACCCCAACATGCGAACCAGTGCGGGATTCGCATCGAGAACCTGCCCATCCGGAGTGGAGAAGAAAATCCCCTCCCGCAGCGATTCGAATAATTCAGCGAACCTGGTCTCGGACTCGTGCTGACTGGTGACGTCACGCGCCCAACCGTTGACGGAAGCAGGTTCTCCCTCCTCCATGACGGGCATGAGCCAGCATTCAAAGTAACGCAAGGATGAATCGCGCTTGAAACGAGCAGAAACTACGCCTTCCCACGACCCGGCGCGAACGAAATCGGAAAACGATCGCTTGGCCTCGGCCAGCGAGGGAGAAAGCACGAATTCTTCCAGGCGGTGGCCGATCAGATCCTGAAAAGAAACGCCGAGAATTTCAGCCAGGCGACGGTTGGCAACACGGATTTCCCCATCGAGTGAGAGAGTGAAGACGGCCTGGTCGAGGTGGTCAATCAGGTCGCGGAAATTCTGTTGCGAGCGGGAAATGATTTGGACGAGGGACTGGAGCTGCGAATCCGGCAACGAGGCTGAGCCGACGCGCGGGCGGTGGTCTTCCGATTTGTCAGCGGACATGAATGCGACTGCTCCTCGAAAAGGGCGGGAAGGAAAGCCTGCCCGGGCAAGAGCCTCCAATTGAAATTTTACCGAGGGAAACGGCGCGTGGGGGGAAGAAAACGGGGGCGTATGCCAAGAAGCTCAACAGAGGTGATGGAGCAGAAGGTCCCGGCTGATTGGTTGCTGTTGCAGGGCAACCGCGCCGGGCACGGCCGGCGTGCCCTTACCATAAATGACAAAAAAAAGGCGGCCCATTGGAATGGGCCGCCTTTGGATTGCGCGTGATCTTGAGCGCGTGAAGTTGAGAATGATTATCCCTCGGCGACGGCGTCCGTATCCTTGCGCAGGAAATCGAGCGCCGCTGCTTCCTCGGGCGTGAGTTCGGGCTCGGCCGCTTGCGGCTCCTCTTTCGGAATTTCCGTGAGGAGCTGGATATTGCGGTAGCGCTCGAGACCGGTTCCCGCGGGAATCAGGCGTCCCATGATGACGTTTTCCTTCAGGCCGCGTAGGTAATCGACCTTTCCGGAAATGGCCGCTTCGGTGAGGACGCGGGTTGTCTCCTGGAAGCTCGCCGCCGAGATGAACGAATCGGTGGAAAGCGACGCCTTGGTGATGCCGAGGAGCAAAGGACGCCCGGTCGCGGGGCGGCCGCCGTCGTGAATGACGCGGTCGTTTTCCTCGCGGAAGCGGAACTTGTCCACTTGCTCTTCGAGCAGGAACGTGGTGTCGCCAACGTCTTCGACTTTCACCCAGCGCATCATCTGGCGGACGATGGTCTCGATGTGCTTGTCGTTGATGTTGACGCCCTGGAGGCGGTAGACCTCCTGAATCGAATTGACGAGATAGGCCTGCGTGTACTTTTCGCCGAGGACGGCGAGAATGTCGTGCGGGTTGAGCGGGCCATCAATCAGCGGCTCGCCGGCCTGCACGTGTTCGCCTTCCTGAACGTTGATGTGAACGCCGCGCGGGATGGAATATTCCTTGAGCGTGCTGCCCGCGCTGCCGCCTTCGCCTTCGACGTACACCTTCCGCTGGCCCTTGACGATTTCGCCGTATTTCACAACGCCGTCGATCTCGCTGATGACCGCGGGATCTTTCGGCTTGCGGGTTTCGAAAAGTTCCACAACGCGCGGCAAACCGCCGGTGATGTCTTTCGTCTTCGTAGTCTCGCGAGGAATCTTCGCGAGCACGTCGCCGGGCTGAACTTCATCGCCATCCACTACCATCAAGTGGGCGCGGGAAGGCATCAGGTATTTCTTGGTTCGTCCGGCTGCGCCGCGAATATTAATCGTGGGCTGATGCTTTTCGTCTCCTGGCGGAAGCGTAACCACCAATTGCGAAAGGCCGGTGACTTCGTCCACCTGTTCTTCGATCGTGACGCCGGGCTGAAGATCCTTGAACTGGACGCTTCCGGCCGTTTCCGTAAGGATCGAGAAGGTGTAGGGATCCCATTCGCACATGACCTGGCCGAGCGTCACGGGTTGGCCGTCTTCGACCTTGAGGCGCGCGCCATATACGACGTGGTGGCGCTCCTTCTCGCGGTTCTTCTCGTCAACCACGGCGATCAAGCCGGAGCGGTTCATGGCGATGAGGACTTTGTTGCGGCCCTCGACCACCTTCATATCGATGAATTTCACGAAGCCGTTGTTGCGGGCCTCGACCTTGGATTGTTCGGTGACGCGAGTTGCCGTGCCGCCGATGTGGAAGGTGCGCATCGTCAGCTGGGTGCCGGGTTCGCCGATGGACTGCGCGGCGATGACGCCCACTGCTTCGCCCATCTCGACGAAGCGGCCGGTAGCGAGGTTGCGGCCGTAGCAAAGTCCGCACACTCCGCGGCGAGATTCGCAGGTGAGCACGGAGCGAATCTTGACGCGTTCGATACCCGCAGCCTGGATGGAATTCGCCAGCTCTTCGGTGATTTCCTGGTTGATCTCGACGATAACGCTGCCTTCGTAGTCTTTGATTTTCTCGAGCGAGACGCGGCCAACGACGCGGTCGCGCAACGGCTCCACTTCGACTCCGGCTTCGAGAATCGGCTCGACGTAAATCCCGTCTGCCGTGCCGCAATCGTAGTCATTGATGATCACGTCTTGCGCCACGTCCACGAGACGCCGCGTGAGATATCCGGAATCGGCGGTCTTGAGCGCCGTGTCCGCCAGACCCTTGCGAGCACCGTGCGTGGAAATGAAGTATTGCAGCACGGTTAGGCCTTCGCGGAAGTTTGAGGTGATCGGCGTCTCGATGACTTCGCCCGAGGGCTTGGCCATCAATCCGCGCATTCCGGAAAGCTGCCGAATCTGCTGCTTTGATCCGCGCGCGCCGGAATCGGCCATCACGTAGACCGGGTTGATGACGCCCTGCTTGTCCTGTTCCTCGAGCGCCTTGAACATCTCGTCGGCAACTTTCTCGGTGATGTCAGACCAGATGGCGATGACTTTGTTGTAGCGCTCGCCGTTGGTGATGGCTCCATCGAGATATTGCTGCTGCACTTTGACGACTTCGTGCTCGGCCGCGTCCACCAGCTTGAATTTCACGCTGGGGATGACCATGTCGTTGATGCCGATCGAGATGCCGGACTTCGTCGCGTAGAGGAACCCGAGCTCCTTCAAACGATCGAGCATCACGACGGTCTTTTCGAGACCGAAGCGGAGATAGGCGTATTGCACCAGCGCCTGCACGCCCTTCTTCTTGAGCAAGCCGTTGATGAAAGGCATGTCCGACGGCAGGTGATCGTTGAAGATCACGCGGCCGACGGTGGTCTGGAGAAATTGCTTGTTGAGATGGACGGGCTCAGTGTGCGAGACGTCCTGATCGTCGTAGGCGTTGGTGAGATCGATCACTTCGCCGGAGTAGCGGAGGCGAATCGGCGTGAGCAATTCCACCTCGCCGGCTTCGAGAGCCATGACGACTTCTTCAACCAGACCGAACGCGCGGCCTTCACCCTTGGCCAGCGGCTTTGCTTTGGTCATGTAGTAAATGCCGAGCACCATATCCTGCGTCGGAACGGCGAGCGGATAGCCGTTGGCGGGCGACAGAATATTGTGCGAGCTGAGCATCAGGACCGAGGCTTCCACCTGCGCTTCGGGCGAGAGCGGAATGTGCACGGCCATCTGATCGCCGTCGAAGTCGGCGTTGAACGCCGTGCAAACGAGCGGGTGGATGCGGATGGCTTTTCCCTCGACGAGCACTGGTTCGAATGCCTGGATGCCGAGGCGATGCAGCGTGGGAGCGCGGTTGAGCAGCACGGGATGCTCGCGGATCACGTCCTCGAGAATGTCCCATACGATCGCGTCCTGCGCTTCGACGAGTTCCTTCGCTTGCTTGATGGTGGTGCAATGGCCCGCTGCTTCGAGCCGGTGATAGATGAACGGCTTGAAAAGCTCGAGCGCCATTTTCTTCGGCAGACCGCATTGGTGGAGTTTCAGCTCCGGGCCGACCACGATGACGGAACGGCCCGAGTAGTCCACGCGCTTGCCGAGAAGATTCTGGCGGAAGCGGCCCTGCTTGCCCTTGAGAGTATCGGACAGCGACTTGAGCGGGCGATTGTTCGTGCCACGCAAGACGCGGCCGCGGCGGCCGTTGTCAAACAGCGCGTCAACGGCTTCCTGCAGCATGCGCTTTTCGTTGCGGACGATTACATCCGGCGCGTGGAGCTCCATCAGCTTCTTCAACCGGTTGTTGCGGTTGATCACGCGGCGATAGAGGTCGTTGAGGTCGGAAGTCGCGAAGCGGCCGCCGTCGAGAGGCACAAGCGGGCGCAACTCCGGCGGAAGGACCGGGATTACGTCGAGAATCATCCACTCGGGCTTGTTGCCGCTCTTGCGGAAAGCTTCGAGAACCTTCAGGCGCTTGGCGTACTTGATCCGCTTCTGGAGGCTCGGATCAATTTTCATTTTTTCGCGGAGCTCTTCGGAAAGCTTGTCCACATCAACGCGGCGGAGAAGCTCCTTGATGGCTTCGGCGCCCATGCCGGCGTGGAATTTTCCGATGTATTCCTTCTGGAGCTCGCGGAGCTTTTCTTCCGGCAGAATTTCTTTTTCGCGGATGCCGGGAACCTCGCCGGGATCGATGCAGACGAAGGTCTCGAAATAAAGAATGTGCTCGAGGTCGCGCATGGTGATATCGAGCAAATAGCCGATGCGGCTGGGCAGGCCCTTGAAGAACCACACGTGCGAACAGGGCGAAGCCAGCTCGATGTGGCCAAGGCGCTCGCGGCGAACCTTGCTCAGCGTCACTTCGACGCCGCACTTATCGCAAATCACGCCGCGGTGCTTCATGCGCTTGTATTTTCCGCACAGGCATTCCCAATCCGTGACGGGGCCAAAAATTTTGGCGCAGAAAAGGCCGTCACGCTCGGGCTTAAAGGTGCGGTAATTGATGGTCTCCGGCTTGGTTACTTCGCCATGGGACCACGAACGGATTTTTTCAGGACTCGCCAAGCTGATGCGAATCGAATCGAAATCCGCGATCTGACTGGCACGATCATACGGGCTCGAACGATACAAGGGCAGATCCTCCTGTCCCGGCAGAGCCAGGACTATGAAAACTACTGCAAGATTCTTGCCGCGCGCCCGCCGAAGCGGACGCGCAGGACTTAGTCAGCCGCTTCGGCTTTTTCCAGCTGCGGCTTCTGGCGTTTCATCAACTCGATGTCCAGGCAGAGCGATTGCAATTCGCGCACGAGGACGTTGAACGATTCAGGCACACCCGGCTCAATGCCGGGTTCGCCCTTCACGATTGCCTCGTATATCTTGGCGCGGCCGTAGACGTCGTCGGATTTCGCGGTCAGCAGCTCCTGCAGGATGTGCGCCGCGCCGTATGCTTCCAGCGCCCAGACTTCCATTTCTCCGAAGCGCTGTCCGCCGAACTGCGCCTTGCCACCCAGCGGCTGCTGGGTAATCAGCGAATACGGTCCGATGGAGCGTGCGTGAATCTTGTCGTCCACCAAGTGGGACAGTTTGAGCATGTAGATGTAGCCGACCGTGACGTTCTGCGCGAACTCGTCACCCGTCATGCCGTCGAAGAGCGCGATCTTGCCGCTTTCCGGAAGCTCGGTGAATTCGAGCAGGTGGCGGATGTCGCCTTCGCGGGCGCCGTCGAAAACGGGCGTCGCAAAGGGCACACCGTCGCGGAAGCCTTGCGCGACTTCGAGCAACGCTTCATCGTCGAGGTCCACAAGCGTCTTCCAAACCGAAGTGGGGCCGAAGGCATCCTTGAAATATTTGCGGACCGCGTCGGCGCGGGATTCCACGTCGAGCAGCTTGGCAATACCTTCTCCCAATTCCTTGGAAGCCCAGCCGAGATGCGTTTCGAGAATTTGTCCGACGTTCATACGCGAAGGAACGCCGAGCGGGTTGAGAACGATTTCCACGGGCGTGCCATCCGGCATGTACGGCATGTCTTCCTTGGGAACGATGCGCGCGATGACGCCCTTGTTCCCATGGCGGCCTGCCATTTTGTCGCCGACGGAAAGCTTGCGCTTCATGGCGATATAGGTTTTCACCAGCTTGATGACGCCCGGGGGCAGCTCATCGCCCTTCTTGAATTTGGCGATGCGCTCGTCCGTGATCTTGCGGAGCACGTCAATCTGGCGCGAGGTCATTTCCTCGATCTCGTCGATTTTCTCGATGAGCAGCGGGTCCTTGTCGTTCAGGCGCAGCCGCTTCAAATTGCGGGTCGAGATCTTCTCGAGGATTTCGCGCGTCAGCTCGGTGCCCTTGGTGAGCAGGCGCTTGTTCGTGCGCTCGTCGTGAAGGTCCGCCATAAGTTTCTGGCCGCCGAGCAAGTCGTTCAAGCGCTTCAAACGCTCGTCGGTGAGAATGCGAATCTCATCGCCGAGGTTTTTCTCGAGCTTCGAGACTTGTCCCGCTTCGATGGCCTTGTGGCGTTCGTCTTTTTCCGCGCCCTTGCGGCAGAAGATTTTCACGTCAACGATGGTTCCCTCGATGCCCGGCGGGCAGTAGAGAGAAGCGTCGCGAACGTCCCCGGCTTTCTCGCCGAAAATCGCGCGCAAAAGTTTTTCTTCCGGCGTGAGCGTCGTTTCACCCTTCGGTGTCACCTTGCCGACGAGAATGTCGCCGGGCTTGACGGTGGCGCCGATGCGGATGACGCCGCTTTCATCGAGATTGCGGAGGAAGCTCTCGTTGATGTTCGGAATGTCGCGAGTGATTTCCTCGGGACCCAATTTGGTGTCGCGCGCCTCGATTTCGTATTCTTCAATGTGGATCGAGGTGTAGTAATCCTCTTCGACGAGTTTCTCGCTGACGAGGATGGCGTCTTCGAAGTTGTACCCGCGCCAGGGAACGAAAGCGACCAGCACGTTGCGGCCGAGCGCCAATTCACCACGCTCGGTGCAAGGCCCGTCGGCCAGCACCTGGCCCTGCTTCACGCGGTCTCCCGCGCGAACCAGCGGCTTCTGGCTGATGCAGGTGTTCTGGTTGGACCGCTTGAACTTCGTAAGCAAATAAATGTCGGACCCGACTTCGCGGCTGAGCACGCCGGACTGGTCGGATTCGACGCGCACGATTACGCGCTCGGAGTCGACCTGATCGACGATGCC
>Ga0308309_10001961_pt1 | contig 12256 bp, 10 predicted proteins | sample HubBroMetageWFT5_FD_192491 | JGI IMG/M metagenome (GOLD analysis project Ga0308309, IMG submission 192491) | Warmed and freeze-thawed soil microbial communities from the Hubbard Brook experimental Forest, New Hampshire - Hubbard Brook CCASE Soil... | ecosystem: Environmental > Terrestrial >...
CGATGTGTTGGTTCCCAGGGGAAGGAGGTAGCGTGAGATGTCGAAGGCCCGGGCACGCACCGTGCGCTCGTAGGTATCCGGCTTCATCTCTTGCGGCTTGGGTGTGATCTCCGCGAGGTACTCATAGGTCCGCTGTGACAGCGCCTCGTAGACTTCGAACAGCCCGTCCATCGTGTTGCGATATAGCCCCCGAGCTTGCTCGTCGCCGCCAAACTCGGGCACGTAATAGCCGCTCTTTTTGAAGTCCTGATAACGGGTGGAGCGCTCCTGACCGTCCCACCGCTGCTCGTCCGCGACCGCGATCGCAGCCAGGATGGAAAGTTTCTCGATCGCCAGCGCGATGTGGGCCAAATCCGCAATCGACCGGTGACCGTACTGAAAATAGAAAGTGTTGAGAAACTTCTCGGCCTTCTGCGCCGTGATTTCCTTCAGGGACTCTTTCATCGAGAGCGCCGAACGCGAGTACTTGGCCATGGCATAGGCCTGCACTTCCGGCTCGACGCCGTACACGGCAAAAACTTCAATTGCCGGCGAATCTGTGGGAATACGGCTTTCGTGGGTAGGCTCTGGTTTCGTCATTACTTCCGACATGGGAGTGACGGAAATGTTATCTGGGGCGCGGCCCTTGCGCAATCGGCGCCCTGTGGAGAACTCGAAGCTCGCATTCCCAATTGCGGAACCGTGCGATTCCGCGGTACCTGTAACGTTTTTGTTACTTTTCAACTAGTACTTGAATCTTATATAAAAGAAAGATTGTTCCTTTATTGATGAATCGTCCTATCTTCATAGTCCTACTCCTGGGACTGTGCGTGCCAGGAGAGGTTTTTGCTCAAAAGATGTTTTCCACGGGCGTCGAAGTGTCTCCGCCCGCGGAAGCACCGGTACCCCCGTTTCCGCTGATTCTGGCAGACACCGGGCCTGTGGCCACGCTGGACCTCGACGCTCAGTTGCCGGTGATGTCCCCCGAACTGGCTCTACTTACCTACCAGCGCCGGGTCACTCGCCAGGCAAATGATCTCGCCGCTTACTCTGCCGTAACCGTCGTACGAGCGCAACTGCCGGATACTTCTCAGCAGGGCGAGTACGAACTTGAGCGGAAATACGAGGCGCCGCACACCCTGCAATTCACGCCAATCCACTTCACCGGGGATGGCTTCGTGAGAAGCAATGTGATCAACCGCCTGCTGCAGTCAGAAGTCGATCATGTTCAAAAGGACGACCCCGGGCTCACGGCCATCAGCCCCACAAACTACAAGTTTTCCTACAAAGGCGTCAGCAGAATCGACGACCGTCTCGTACATGTGTATCAGGTGAAGCCGCACAAGAAGCGCCCCGGGCTATTCAAGGGTCGCGTTTACCTCGATGCGTATTCCGGCACGTTGGTTCGCGTCGAAGGTGTGGTTGTGAAATCGCCGTCATTCTTCGTCAAGCACATCGAGTTCGTACAGGACTATACCGACGTACAATCCTTCACGCTGCCCGTTCACATTCACTCCGAAGCCAAAGCCCGGATCGTTGGCCGCACCGTCGTTGATATCGTGCACCGTGATTATCAGGCGGTGCCATCTCCTGCCACGCAAACCGCGCAACAAGCCTCTTTTGCCGCCGCGCATTCTCGCGGACAGTAATCTTTCATTCTCTGGCACGCCGCCGATCCTTACTACAATCGATGCATGCATCCGTCGCTGGCGTCCACCGCGCACCGGCCATGGCCCTTACCCGCCGGTCCGTGGCTCATGGCGCAGAGTTGGCACGATCTTCTTTTCGCGCATTGGCCTATCTCGGCAGAAACGCTTCGGCCGCTAGTTCCCTCGCAACTTGATCTTGACCGATTCGATCAGCAGTGCTGGATCGGCGTGATTCCTTTCTGGATGAGCGGCGTCCGCCCTCGCGCCATTCCTGCTATTCCAGGACTCTCCTCTTTTCCGGAACTCAACGTGCGCACCTACGTGACACGGTGCGGCCGGCCTGGAGTGTATTTCTTCAGTCTCGATGCCGCCAGTCTGCCGGCCGTGCGAACGGCCCGCGCGATTTATCATCTGCCCTACTTTTTCGCCGACATGCAGGTCAAACATACGGGCCCAGAGATTGCCTACCGTTGTTCACGTCGTAAGGCCGAAGCTGAATTTCGCGCGTGTTATGCGCCGCTAGACGTTGTCGAATTGCGCAAGCCGGGAACCATCGAGCACTGGCTCACCGAGCGATACTGCCTCTACACGGTCCACGACCAAACCGTGTATCAGGGCGACGTTCATCATGTGCCATGGCCTCTGCAAAACGCATCCGCGGAAATCGAGGTGAACAGCATGGCACGGGCCGCCGGAATCTCGCTTCCTGATACGCGGCCCTTGCTGCATTTCGCGAAACGGCTGGACGTCGTAGTCTGGCCTTTGCGTCGCGCGGGCTAGCGGTGAACCGGCATCCCACGATTGAGCCACTCCTGATACAGCCCATTGCTGCGCCGTTGCCGAATCCTGCAACGCGTATAATTTCACGTTTCTAACGTTCGATTGGATCAAGAGGAGATTCTCGAATGACTCTCTCCGGACGCGTGGCGCTGGTAACCGGCGCTTCGCAGGGCATCGGCCACGCTTGCGCGTTGAAACTCGCGGAAGCAGGCGCCGCCGTGGCCGTAGCTGCCCGCAATCAGGGCAAGCTCGAAGAACTTGTCGCGCAAATCACAGCCGCCGGAGGTCAAGCTGCCGCCTTCCCCCTGGATGTAGCCGACGAAGAGCAAATCAAGTCGGTGTTTAAGGCGGCGATCGCCCACTTCGGCAAGGTCGACATTCTGGTCAACAATGCCGGAATCACGCGCGACCAACTCGTCATGCGCATGAAGCGCGCCGACTGGGATGCCGTCCTCAACACCAACCTGACTTCGGCATATTTGTGCATTCAGCAGGTGATCGGGTCCATGCTCAAGCAGCGTTGGGGCCGAATCATCAACGTCACCAGCATCTTCGGGCAGATCGGGCAGGCCGGGCAGGCGAACTATGCCGCGTCGAAAGCCGGCTTGATCGGCTTAACCATGGCCATCGCCCGCGAGGTCGGCTCGCGCAACATCACTTGTAACGCGGTGGCTCCTGGCTTTATAGCAACCGCGATGACCGACGTGCTTTCCGACGAAATCAAGCAGAGCGGCCTGAAGATGATTCCCCTGGGACGAATCGGCACCACGGACGACGTCGCGGGCGCAGTGCGTTTTCTCGCGTCTGAGGAAGCTTCCTATATCACCGGACACGTTTTGAACGTGAACGGCGGGATGTTGATGGGATAGACCACCGGAAGGATCCCTCAAGAAAAGCAGCCAGCAACGCACCGGAAACATCCAAAAAGTCGACTTCCCGAGTCTTGGTCAAGGGTTAGAAGTCGCTTTTGTCAGAGATGAACTCACGCGACACAACGCCCGGTTTTACGTTCTCCCAGGTTGAATCCCCCGCGCAAATCGCGCAGGTCCGGGAACTTTTCCTTGAGTACGCCAACTCGCTCGGCTTCAGCCTCTGTTTCCAGAGTTTCGATCAGGAACTTGCAGGATTGCCCGGAGACTACGCACCTCCTGATGGCCGCCTGCTGCTCGCCGAATACGAGGGCCAACTCGCGGGCTGTGTCGCGCTGCATAAAATAAGCGCGGACATTTGCGAGATGAAGCGGTTGTATTTGCGGCCGGCATTTCGAGGCAAGGGACTCGGCCGCATCCTGGCGGAGAGAATTCTGCGCGACGCCCGCGAGCTTGGCTACCAGCGGTTGCGGCTGGATACGGTCGAGCCCGTCATGAAAGATGCGGTCGCCATGTATCGACGGCTGGGCTTTAAGGAAATCGAGCCCTACCGTGCCAATCCGATGGCCGGCACGCTATACATGGAACTGGATTTGACCGGCAACGCGTCGCGCCCACCGCTATGAACCTCGACTCCCACATTCTTCTACGACTGACTGCTTGCTTTCTCATGTCGATGGTTTGGTATGCGGCTGCCGCGCAGTCTGCCCCTACTCCTGCTGCCCAGCCCAAGGAGACCCGTTTGACAGACCATGCTCGAGGACCGTTCGATGTGAAAACCACGGCCCAAGCTCTCTCCGAGAAAGTCGCCGATCCCACGCTCGGCCGAATGTCGCTCGACAAGCAATACCATGGCGCCCTGGAAGCCAGCGGCAAAGGCGAGATGCTGACAGTTTCGACTGGCGTCAAAGGTTCGGGAGTGTACGTTGCGGTCGAGCGCGTCACAGGGACCTTGCAAGGCCGCAAGGGCAGCTTCGCGCTTTACCACACCGGAGTCATGACTCGCGGCACCCCGGAATTAAGAATCACCGTGGTCCCCGATTCGGGTACGGAGCAGCTGGCCGGAATCGCCGGCACACTATCAATTCAAATCGAAAACGGAAAGCATTCGTACGACCTTGAATACACGCTGCCCGAAAGCAAATGAAATTCGGGGAGATATGCAGCGCGTTGCGCACACCGGAAATGGCGTCTGTGGCTTGATTCTCCGGTGGAAAAATTCTGCACGTCGCGTGTCGTCGCGACCCAAGCTTCTAGGCTGGAAGGCTTTGCCGCGTAGTCAATTTCCTCTTGCCAGACGGTACTACTCTGGTTACTATGCAGTCCAACTTCCGTTGGGGCTCTGGTGCTGTCTCGTTGCCTATGAACATCGGCGAAACCATCCGAAATTACCGGTTGCAAAAGGGCATGTCGCAGGGCGATATCGAAAAGCGCACCGGGCTGCTCCGCTGCTATCTGTCCCGGGTGGAAAACGGCCACACCATCCCTTCGCTCGATACGCTGGCCAAAATTGCCACTGCGATGGAATTGCCGCTCTCGCAGTTTTTTTCTGACTCCAGTCACACCAACGGGTCCAAGGGACTGCCCCAGCTCTCCGAAGACGAAGTCCGCTTCCTTAGCCAGATCCGCCGCTATTCCACCAACCTCAACGACAGCGACCGCAAGCTAGTACTGGCCATGGTGAAGAAAATGGCCTCGAGCGCAGCGCGGTAGGCGCCAGCTTTTAGCTCCTTGCTTTTAGCTCTTAGCTTCAGAACTCGTTTCATACAAGTTTTGGGAAGGGCACGCCTTCACAGGCTGCGGAAAAACGACGTAGCGCCGGCGTCCCGCCGGCTGTCGCGAGGGCATCTTGCCCTCGCCCCTGCAAATCTGGGAAGGGCACGCCTTCAGACGTACCGCAACAGTTGCATAACATTGGGCTTTATAGTCCCTGAGGTCCGCTATCTCCGTTGCGAGCTATTTGATGAGATGCATTCTCAATCCTTAATCATCGAAGGTCTGAGTCGCGACGCGGGTTACGTGCCGTGAGCATCTCCAGCAAGAAACATCGGGGAACATAGCCACGGAGCCGGCGAATGAAGTTTCGCTAAAAGCTAGAAGCTAAAAGCTAGAAGCTAGGAGCTAGGAGCTAGAAGCTTAAGAGCTAAGAGCTAAAAGCTAAGAGCCAAAGCTAGCCTTCTCATTACTTTCGTACTCCTACCTCAGTGCCTGCCGGGCATCTGCCCTTACCGCACATAAGTCCCTAAACTGATCTTGCTGAGGCGCGCCCTTGACGATCGACGAGGAATTGTCGCACCTCGACTCGCTGCTTCGTCGTCTGAAGATCGAGTACGAGGTCTACTTCAATAACCCCACCAAACGTCCGCCTTCGGACCTGGAGTGGAAAGCGGTCGCTCTCATCCGCAAGCATTCCGACGGCAGTCGTATGAATTTCACGCAGCGCTTTCGCTATAACGAAATGGCCCAGCGCTATGCTATCTACAGCGACCTGTGGCGCAAAAAAATGCGCATCCGGGAAGAAGGCTACCGGCGCCCGCAGGATGCATTGCTTTCGGTGCAGGGAGTCCGCTCTTCCGAGGATAATGCCCCCAAGCATCGCGCCGCTTACGGAGTGGGTCGCGCGGAGCCTGGTGCATTCTCCATGGTGTGTTCTGAAAGCTCTCCCAAGGAAGATGTGGAGCGCCTCTACAATGCGCTGACCGCTGCGAAGAAGAAATCCGGTGAAGCCGTCACTGGAAACCTCGACACGTTTTCGACCTTCGTCAAGAAAAAGACAGACCAAATCCGCAAGCAGTACGGCTGTCACAACGTGGAATACTCCGTGGAACTGCAGGATGGCCAGGTAAAGTTGAAAGCCAAGGCGAAAACGTAAACGCAGTCGCCGGTCTGCAACAATCACTCGTCAGTCAAGAATCCTTCCGCCGATAGAATCCATCGCCTGTCTGCACGCGAGTCGGCCCCTTTTGCACCGTAGCGCGCGAACTCGCTCGGCACCGACGACTGCCCCCTCGCGTCTGATGTAGAATTTTTAGTTGCTCCCGCGGCATTGATCCCTTCGTGAGGCTCCCATGGCGAAAATCCAGCGTGCCATTCTCAGTGTGACCGACAAAACCGGACTTGTAGAGTTTGCCCGCAAGCTTGCTGGCATGGGGGTGGAACTGATCTCCACAGGTGGCACTGCAAAACTTCTGCGTGAGTCGGGTATATCCGTGAAGGATATCTCCGACCTCACCGGATTCCCCGAGATGCTCGATGGCCGCGTCAAGACGCTCCATCCCAAAGTGCATGGCGGCATTTTGCACAGGCGCGAAAACGCCGCGCACCGTTCGGCCGTAGCCGAGCACGGTATCCAGCCCATCGACATGGTCGTGGTCAATCTCTACGCATTCGAGAAGACAGCGGCCAAGCCCGGTGTACCGTTTGAAGACTTGGTCGAGAACATCGACATTGGCGGCCCGTCCATGATCCGCTCTGCCGCCAAGAATTTTCACGATGTCGCCGTGGTCACCTCACCCGCCGATTACGATGCGCTGGCTGAAGAAATGGCACGTTCTGGCGGCGAACTCTCCTCTGCCACGAAGTGGCGCCTGGCGCAGAAGGCCTTTGCCACCACGGCAGCCTACGATTCCGCCATCGCTTCAACACTCGAGCGTGTCAGTTCCAATGGCCATTTCGAGCTGCGCCCCGCCGAAGGCTTCCCCGCGACGCTACGCATGGCGTTTCACAAAGTTATGGATCTGCGTTACGGCGAGAATCCCCATCAAAAGGCGGCCATGTATTCCGATGGCTCAGGCGCTGGGGTCGCGAACGGCCGCCAACTGCAGGGCAAAGAACTTTCTTACAACAACATTGTTGATCTCCAGGCCGCATGGGATCTGGCCCAGGAATTCGACGAGCCGGTCGTGGCAATCATCAAGCACACAAACCCGTGTGGCACGGCGACCGGTAAAAGTTTGCTCGAGGCCTATAAGAAGGCGCTCGAATGCGACCCGGTCTCGGCATTCGGTGGCGTGATTGGCGTGAATCGCGTCATCGACGGCTCGGCGGCGGAGGAGATGGCAAAATTGTTCCTCGAGGTCATCGCTGCGCCCGGTTTCGATAACGACGCGAAAGCCAAATTCGCCGCAAAAAAGAATCTCCGCCTGGTCGAGGTTGTTCCCTCCGACCAGAAATGGGTCCTCAAAAACGTATCCGGCGGCATGCTCGTACAGGATGCCGACATTCGCCCACTCACCGACGCCGACCTGAAAGTAGTCACCAAGCGCCCGCCAACTCCGGAGGAAAAACGTGCCTTGCTGTTCGGGTGGAAGGTCTGCAAACACGTGAAGTCCAATGCCATTCTCTACGTGCGCGACGGTCAGACCGTCGGTGTAGGCGCAGGTCAGATGAGCCGGGTCGACTCTTGCAAGATCGGTGCCATGAAGGCGCAGTTGCCGCTCAAGGGCACCGTCGCCGCCTCAGATGCCTTCTTTCCATTCCCCGATGGCGTGGAAGAGATTGCAAGGGTCGGGTCCACTGCCATCATCCAGCCTGGGGGGTCGGTCCGCGACCAGGAAGTCATGGAGGCTGCCGACCGGCATGGCATGGCGATGATTTTCACCAGCGTCCGGCACTTCCGCCATTGATTCTGCCGGGTTTCCCGCCTCTGCCGGTTCGCCGCCTCGGCTGAACGAATCAGTCGACCGTTGTGGCTTGTGGACTCTGTGTAAATGTTCGTAAAGGGAATCCACCAGTCCCTGTCCTTCCGGGATTACTTTCGCTCAAGGCGAATGCGCCGTTTCCTTTCGATTCCATCAATGGGAGAGTACAATTCTCATACACCCACGCGCGGCGGTTGGGCATCTATATCGCTGAGACTTTGGGATCTAAGGTATTTCATGAAGAGAATTGTCGTCGCATTTTCGGTGCTTCTGCTGGCAAGCGTTGCCAGTTTGGGACAGTCCTCGGGTTCGCCAGCCGCGAAGCAACCAGAACCGCCCACACCGCGCAAAGTCGATAAGGCTGCCGCCTACTACCACTACACACTCGCTCATATGTACGAAGAGCAAGTTGCTGTGTATGGGCGCAGCGATCTTGCGAACAAGGCCATTGAAGAATATCGCGCCGCCATCGACGCCGATCCCGGCTCGGAATATCTGACCTCGGCATTGGCGGAGTTGTATGCGAAGACCGGTCGCATTCGCGACGCCGTGCTCGAGGCCCAGGACATCCTCAAACGCGATCCCAACAATCTCGAAGCACACAAGCTGCTAGGGCGGATCTACTTGCGCTCGCTCGGGGACATGCAGTCGACCAACAACGGTTCCGGCAGCGTCCTCAAACTCGCGATTGAGCAGTACGAGCAAATTGTCAAGATCGAACCCGACAGTGTGGACGATCACCTGCTCCTTGGTCGCCTCTACCGGCTGAACAACGACCTGCAGAAGGCGGAGAGCGAATTCAAGCTCGCCGTGAAGTTGCAACCCGATTCTGAGGAAGCTGTCACCACCCTGGCGTACCTCTACAACGAAGAGGGAGATGCAACCCGCGCAGTTCAAGTTTTGAGTTCCGTTCCCGACGCCGGCCGTTCCGCCAAGATGTACGCGGCATTGGGTTACACCTACGAGCAGCAGAAGCAGTACAAGGAAGCCATCGAGTCCTACCGGCGTGCGATTGAACTCGACCGCGACAATCTCGACGCGATCCGCGGCCTGGCTGAAAACCTGATGAACGATGGCCAGACGGATGCCGCGCTCGAACAGTACAAGGTCATTGCCGACGCGAACCCGGAGGACGCCCAGACCTACCTGCACATGGCCGAGATCTACCGCAAGACGGGCAAGTTCGATCTCGCGCTCGAAAACCTGAAAAAGGCCGAGTCGATGGTGCAGGACTCGATCGAGGTGCCCTACAACGAAGCCGCCGTTTACCAGGCGCAGGGCCGCTACGACGAAGCCGCGCAGACCTTGCAGGATCTGCTCAAGAAAACCGAGAAGCCTGACAACAGCTATTCGCAGGGTGAACGCAACAACCGCGCCGTGTTTCTCGAGCGCCTGGGCACCGTATACCGCGACCAGGGCAAATATTCCGAAGCCAACGACGCATTCCGCAAAATGATTGCGCTCGGCGACGACAACGCCGTGCGCGGCTACCAGCAGGTCATCGACACCTACCGCGAGGCCAAGCAATGGCCCCAGGCAACCGCAGCGGCGAAGGAAGCCGTTCAGAAGCTCCCCAACGACCGGGGCCTGCAGATGGTTTACGCCGCGCAACTGGCCGACACCGGTCAGCCGGACAAGGCCCTCGCCGAAGTCCAGAGCATGATCAAGGGCAAGCCTGAAGATCGCGACGTCTATATCACGCTCGCCCAGATGAACACGCGGCTCAGGCGCTGGGACGATGCGCAACGCGCGCTCGATAAGGCGGAAGAGCTTTCCACCAAGCCCGACGACAAAGAGTATGTCTATTTCCTGCGCGGCTCGAGCCTCGAGCGCCAGAAAAAATACGATCAGGCGGAAGAGATGTTCCGCAAGGTGCTCGCCAGCGACCCGCAGAATTCCATGACGCTCAACTATCTCGGCTACATGCTGGCCGACCGCGGCGTCAAACTCGAAGAGGCTCTCGGCCTTATTAAGAAAGCTGTCGAACTCGAGCCCTCAAACGGCGCCTATCTCGACTCCCTCGGCTGGGTTTACTACAGGATGGGCAAGTACGAGCAGGCCGAAGAGGAGCTGGTGAAGGCCTCGCAGCGCATTGGCACCGATCCGACCGTGCACGATCACCTCGGCGACGTATACCAGAAAACGGGCCGGCTGAAGCTCGCCGTAGCTCACTGGGAGCGCGCCGTGGCCGAGTGGAACAAGACCGTCGGCCCGGAAGTCGATACCGACAATTTTGCCAGCGTGCAGAAGAAGCTCGAATCCGCCAAGGTGAAGTTGGCGCGCGAGCAGTCGGAAAAGCCGTAGCACAAGTTTTCAGAGTTTTAAGGTTTCAAAGTTTCAATGTGACGCCCTAAGTTTGAAACCTTGCCACCTTGAAACTTTGAAACTAGACTCTTCTCATGCTCGCCGATTACGCGGTGCGCGCGGAGCGATCTCGCGGGCGCCGATTTCCCGAGCCGCACCACCCCTACCGCAACGATTTCCAGCGCGACCGTGACCGCGTCATCCACGCACGCGCCTTCCGGCGCCTTGAAGCCAAGACCCAGGTCTTCACCCGCCGCTACTCCGACCACTTCCGCAACCGCCTGACCCACACCCTGGAAGTTGCCCAAATCGCGCGCACCGCCGCCGCGGCGCTTTGTCTGAACGTGGACCTCGTGGAAGCTCTCGCGCTGGTCCACGACATCGGCCATCCGCCCTTCGGCCACGCTGGAGAAAAAGCGCTCGATGGCGCCATGCGCGAGCACGGTTTCACGTTTGATCACAACCTGCATGCTTTGCGCATCGTTGAGGATTTCGAGATTCGCTACGCTGCGTTTCGTGGATTGAATCTTACCTTCGAAGTCCGCGAAGGCATCATCAAGCACTCCCGCGACTACGACCCGAAGAACTTTCCGCAACTCTCGGAGTATCTGCTCGACCAGCGCCCGCCGCTAGAAGCGCAGCTGATCGATCTGGCCGATGAGATTGCATACAACACTGCCGACCTTGATGACGGCTTTGAAGCCCGCCTGCTCTCGCTCGACGACATTCGTACCGGCTTACCCATTTTTGAGCACTTTTACCGGGAGGTCGACTCCATTTACCCAACCGCCCAGGACAAGCTGAAGTTCAACGAAACTATCAAGCGTATTCTCGATCGCATGGTCGGAGACTTCATCGAAAACACGAAACACGCCCTGCGCGCGCAGGGAATTCAAAGCCTCGACGCTGTGCGCCGGCATCCCACCAGGTTGGTTGGCCTGAGCCCTGAAGTAGAAGAAGAACGCCGGGCCAGCAAGCAGTTCCTGTACGACCAGCTTTACTTCAGCCCCGCACTCTCTAAGGAGAAAGACGATGCTGAGCTCGTGGTGAAGGCGCTCTTCGCTTACTGGATGGAGCAGCCTGCCGCGCTTCCTCACAATTATCAGGAGAAAGCGCAGGAAGAACCGCTGCCCCGCGTCATCTGCGATTACATTGCGGGGATGACCGACCATTTCATCTACGAGCAGTACGATCGGTTTTGCGGCCACTGACGAGCCCCGCAAGTGCCATTTGCAGCCGGCCAGTCCTGTATTACCTTCAAAGCTTGTGTTCTTGCCCCTTGGCACAACCGCCCTCAGACGAAAGGCAGCCATGATCTCGACCCGTAAAAGATCGCAGGTGAACACGGGGAAAATTGTCCTGTTGTTACTGTTGCTCGCGCTAACCTGCACCCTGATGGGCGCGCAAAGCCAGATGGGCGCGCAAACTCAACCCAAGGACGACCCCGAGACCGCTGCCTTGCGCCAGCAAGCTTTGGAACTGTACCGCGCCGGGAAATTTGTCGACGCGATGCCCCTGCTTGAAAAACTCGCCAACACTAACCCCAAGGACTTCGTGGTGAAGGAGCATTGGGCGTACTGCATCCTCGAGTACTCCGCCACGCTGAGCAATCCAGCAGACCGCAAGCGAGAACGCGTGCGTGCGCGCACGATCGGGCTCGAAGCCAAGCAACTCGGCGACCAGAGCGACATCATGCAGATCCTGACTTCGATTCCCGAAGATGGTTCCGAGCCCAAGTTTTCTGAACGCAAAGATGTCAACGACGCCATGAAATCCGCCGAATCCAGCTTCGCCAAGGGTAATCTCGATGAGGCTCGCGAAGGTTACCAGCATGTGCTGGAGCTCGATCCCAAGAATTACGAGGCAGCGCTGTTCGTCGGCGACGTTTACTTCAAGCAGAAGATTTATGACCGTGCCGGCGAATGGTTCGATCGCGCCGTCAACATCAATCCCGACCGCGAAACCGCATACCGCTACTGGGGGGACGCCCTCGCCATGGCGGGCAAGAACGATGAGGCGCGCCAGAAGTACATCA
>Ga0308309_10001962_pt1 | contig 12256 bp, 13 predicted proteins | sample HubBroMetageWFT5_FD_192491 | JGI IMG/M metagenome (GOLD analysis project Ga0308309, IMG submission 192491) | Warmed and freeze-thawed soil microbial communities from the Hubbard Brook experimental Forest, New Hampshire - Hubbard Brook CCASE Soil... | ecosystem: Environmental > Terrestrial >...
AGATTCTCCTGGCGCTGCTTTTCCGTCAATGTCCAGAAGATTTTGCCGCCTTCTTGTTTGCCGGCGTTCCCGGCAAGTCCGAATACGCCCGCGATAATCGGCGCGGCATCACTCGTGCCGCCGGAGATACGCCATCCACCGCCGCCATAGCTGTCATAGTACGCGACATTCCAAGCGACCGCCGCCACATCGTTGGTCGTCCGTCCCAGGCAGCTGGGATCGTGCTGCCACGAGGGCTTGGCGAAGTGCGTCGCACAGCCGCCGCCGGTGTCGGGCCAGACGACTTCGCTATACGTCGAACCGCTTTTTGAGAGCACGGTGCCCCCAACTGAAACGACGCCTTCGAATTCCATCGGTACATCGGTGAGGTAGCCACGGTCCCCGGCCGAGACGACATGCGTTACGCCGGGCATTTCGAATGCTTTTTTGAGGACGTTCCTGGGCCCTAAGCAGCGCACACATCCAAAGCTGTTGCTAACGACGTGTGCGCCGAGTTTCGCGGCCTCCCTTTCGGCTGTCGCGATCGAGCGTCCGTTGTAGTCGTCCGCCTCGATCAGATCGATCGTGCAGTTCGGACAGCTGGCCGAAACCATGTCAACGTCGAGGTCGATCTCAGCGCCCCAGCTCACGTTGCCTTTGGGATAATGACTCTGTTGCCCGTCCTGGTTGTACTTATAGAATTTTGCCTTTGGCAGACCGTAATGCTCGCGGTAAACTGCGAGGTCTGAGGCGACGTTGGGGTTGTCGTAGGCATCGACGATCGCGACGATCTGCCCCGAGCCTTTGCTCGAGGAAGGGAGGTTGTAGGCCGCTTCGATATCTGGGGCGCCCCAGCCATAGACTTTGCCTTGGGTGCTCTTGTTTAAAATCAAAAGCTCGCACTGTACATCGCCGGGGGGAGTTTCAGGGCAGGCCCGACGTGCGAGGTTCTCCGCCTTCCACTGCGGGATCGCGCGCGCGCCTGGGGTCGATTGGCCGAACGTCGTCGGCATGCTCGAGCCGTTAGCATTGCAGCCCGCCATTGCGAGTGCGGCGGCGAACGGCGCGAACAGTTTGAGGGTTCCGTGCATTATAACTCCTCCGCAAGCGCGGCAAGGCTGTCGCCCCGTCGCAACGCAAAAATACCAGCGCACCGAGACCACAACAAGGCACGACCATCTGCACAACTTGCCGGCGTTCGGCCTGTGCGGGTGGCCGCCAAACTCGGGCCGAACTTCGCCAGGGTCGTGGAAAACGAGGTCCGAGCTTCCGGGCCGCAGGATTTTGGCACGCTCCTGCGCAGCCACCGACTCGACGCCGGACTCTCGCAGGAGGCCCTCGCTGAACGAGCCGGGATGAGCGCTCATGGAATTAGCGCGCTCGAACGTGGATATCGCCGCACGCCGCAGCGCGGAACGCTCGCGCTTTTAGCCGCTGCGCTTACGCTGAGCGACGGGAAATGCCGGGAATTCGAAATGGCTGCGGCGCGTTCACTATTGCTGGGCGGCCGAAGCAGGGCTTCGGTCACCGTCGGGCCCTGGCCGGACGCGCGAACCTCAAACCTACCGATTGCGCCGACGAGCTTCATTGGACGGGAGATCGAGCTTGACGAGATCGCGGCGCTCCTGAGCAAACATCGGGTCGTCACGCTCGCTGGAGCCGGGGGCGTCGGCAAGACACAGACGGCGCTCCGAGCCGCAACCGCCTTCGGCGACGCGGCAGAGTGTGCCGCCTGTTTCGTCGACCTTGCGCCGATCGGCGATCCTTCGCTGGTTACGACATCCATCGCGACGGCACTTGGCTTGCAAGAGGTCCCGAACCATGCGTTGCTCGAGACGCTGGTCGCGTTCCTGAAAAATAAGACGATGCTACTGGTTCTCGACAACTGCGAGCATGTGATTGGCGCAGCTGCAGGCGTCGCCGAGTTCCTGTTACGCGGCTGCCCGAGCTTGCGAATCCTGGCCACGAGCCGCGAACCACTGCGAGCGGCAGGCGAGCGCGCCTACCGTCTGCCCTCGCTTAATGAAAGTGATGCCGTCACGCTTTTTGCCGATCGCGCGCAAGCCGCCGACGCGCACTTCGCGCTGAACACCGCAAACAGGCCGGCAGTCAGCGAGATCTGCGGCCAGTTGAGCGGCATTCCACTCGCGATTGAGCTTGCCGCGGCACGAGTGTCCATCTTACCGCTTAGTGCGCTGACGAAAGAATTTGAGGACCGCTTCGGTGTGGCCGGTTGCGAGCGCACCGTGCCGCCACGCCAGCAGAGGATGCGCGCCACGATCGACTGGAGTTACGAGCTCCTTGCTGCTCCGGAGCAGCGGCTCTTCGAGCGCCTTTCGGCATTCGCCGGGGGCTGTACGATTGACGCGGCGACCGCCGTTTGCCAGGGAGAAGGCATTGCAGCGGACGAGGTATTACCGCTGATCTCCTCGCTCGTTAGCAAGTCGCTGGTCGTGGCGGACCTCGAAGGAAACGAACCACGCTATCGATTGCTCGAGCCGTTCCGCGAGTATGCTCGCGAAAAGCTGAACGCGCGCAGAGAGGGCGACACCGTTGCGCAGCGGCACGTCCTGGCGTATCTGGAGATTGCCGCGCGCTTCGTCGCTCACGACCAGCATTATACGGTACATTACGGACATCCTTACAACGAGATCGGAAACTGGCGTGCAGCGGTACGCTGGGCCTTAATCGAGCGCAACGACGTGCCGGGCGGACAGCGACTTGTTGCTGAAGTCGTTAGCTTGTGGGGCAGCTTAGATCCGGTCACCAGCGACGCGAGGCGCTGGATACCAGCCGCGCTCGAGCTTGTCGATGCGCAAACGCCTCGGGACGTGACCGCGAAGCTCCGGCTCGCAGAAGCAGAACTGGCAACCCACCTGGAGCAGCACGCTTTACAGCTTGCGAGCGCACAGGAAGCCGTCGAGTACTACCGCGAGGTCGATGATGCGCTGCGCCTCGTGCGAGCGCAAATCCTCGTCGGCGGTGCGCTCTCCGTTTTTGGACAGATCGATGAGGCGCGCTCGATCCTCGAAGAAGCGTTGAGCACCGCTCGCAAACTCGGCTATCGCTGGGACACGTGGCGCGTCTTGCGTAACCTTGGCGTTTGCCTTATGGAACACGACGTCATGGCATCGCGCACCTACCTGACGGAGGCTTTGCAGCTCCTTAAGGCTGCGGATGACCAACGTAACAGCGAACTGCTTGCAATGAATTTTGCGAGCCTCGCCTTCGAGGAAGGCGACACTGAGTCGGCCTTGCGCCAGTTAACCGATGTATTTGCAAAAGGGCGTTTTGTAACTTCGAGACGCGAGGCCACAAATGCACGACTCTCTATGGCGGAATATCTGATGGCACTCGGCCGATATGAGCGCGCGCGTGAGTACGCTGACGAGGCCCTCGCGGCGGCGCGCGAGGGACACTTGGACGCTCTCACCGCAGAGTCACTCGTCCGCCTCGTTGCCATCGCGGTCATGCGCGAAACGAGCTGCCTATCGGACATAAATGTTGGAGTTGCACGGATAGTGGGCTTCGTCGATGCCCGCATGCGAACATTGGGGTCAGCCCCATTCTTCCGCCGCGACCAGCTCTTCGCAGCGCTGCGCGAAGGGTTGGGCGCAGAAGCCTTTGCGAATCTCGTGGCCGATGGCTCGATAATGACCGAAGACGAAGCTGTGCAGACAGCGATGGCTTTGTAAGTGATGTTCCGGCTGGTTTTAGCCGGTCTTTTCGTCTGCGCTGCGGCTGGGTGCGAGCATCGAGCCTCCGCGCCGGAGCGTTCAGATTTGCTGGTCATCGCGACCACGGTGGAACCCCCGTCGCTCAATCCGCTCTACCTGCAAGGGCGCGATGCTGTAGACGTCGGTGCGCTCGGCTATTCTAGTCTGACGACGTACGATCGCCGTGGCGCGATCGTTGCTGATGTTGCGGCGGTGGTGCCGACGATAGCGAACGGCGGGATTTCTCGCGACGGTAAACGCATCGTTTTTCACTTGCGCCGTGACGTCACGTGGCAGGACGGCTATCCCTTGACGGCTCGTGACGTCATCTTTTCCTATCGGGCGAATACGAACCCGTCGAATGCTACTCCGTCTCAAAGCTTCGACACCGGCATTGCGAGAGTGTGGGCGCCCGACTCGTACACGGTCGTCGCGGAGCTCGCCCGGCCGCAGGCGGCCTTCGTGACCAGCTTCTTTGGGGGAGAGGGCGGTGCCATTCTGCCGGCCCACCTTCTCGCCGCGTACCCAAATTTGAATCACGTCGCGTTCAACGGTGCGCCGATTGGATCGGGTCCCTACCGCTTCACGAAGTGGATGCGCGGCGATCGTCTCGACCTCAGCGCCAACGACCGTTATTACAGGACGAAACCGGCGATTCGGCACCTGAGCATCCGCTTCGTCGACAGCCAGTCAACCATCGCCAATGAGCTGATGAGCAATGAGGTCGACGCGACGTTCTTTGCGAACCCTTCGAAAATAGCGGCCTTGCGGTTGATTCCAGATCATCGTGTCGTTGTGACCTTGCTTCCGTCTTTTGGGACGATTGTCTTCAACCTAAGAGATCCCATCCTAAAAGACACTGCGGTTCGCCGGGCGTTCGCGTCGGCAATCGATCGTCACACGCTGGTGGCAAAGACCGCGTTCGGGCTGTACGATCCGGACACGGGCATGCGTGGGATGTTCACCTGGGCATTCGATCCCAATGCGGGCTCGATTGCGCATAATCCAGCCCGAGCGCGAATGCTGCTTAGCAATGACGGCTGGATACCAGGGGCCGACGGGATACGCGTGAAAAACCGACGCCGGCTAGAGATGCAGCTCGTTTTTAGCGCGCAAGTTTCTGTTTTCGATGAGGCTGCACCGCTGATGGTCGAGGAAGCTCGCGCCGTCGGCATCGACCTCATGATAAGGCAGTACGAGCGGAGGGTACTGTGGTCGCTCGACGGGCCGCTCTACCAAGGACGGTTTCAGACTGCGCTGTTGAACCTCCAGAACGGCCTTGACCCGGATCCTTCGGCGTTCCTCTCGTGCGACCAGCACCCTCCGATCGGATTCAACTTTGCGCGCTACTGCAACGCCGCCGTGGACCACGCGCTGAAACGTGCGGCTTCAGTGTACGATCGCGCCGAGCGGCGGCGCATCTATAGTTTCGTTCAGCGGCGACTCATCGCGGATGTTCCTTACTATTTCTTGTGGCAGCCCAGCGAGATCGACGTGATCCCCACAGCTCTGCGCGGCTATGCGTTCTCGCCCGGTGCCGGTCCCTACAGTTCAGTGGCGAATTGGTGGCTGCAGCAGTAAGCCGCCGCAAAAGAACCACTCTCAAATCTGGACAAAACCCTTTGCAGGCCACTACCGCTTCGTTCGCGATGCGGCGGCTGTAGCGAGGTAGTGCTGACCCAAAGCCTGACGCAGCAGCGTTTTGATGACCGCTTGTCGGCTAACGTTCAAGGCTTCCGCCGCCCGGTCTAACTCGTCGAGCAGCGGCGAAGTAAAGTCGACATTTACCCGATCGATCGGTCCCATCATGCGCCCTCTGTTGGTAAAAAAGCGATACGTCTTCGCCGGGTTCCGCTAGGTGCGCTATCGCCTCTGCGGAAGGAGGTGCTTTCTTTTTTCGCATGGTTTTCCTAGAGCTGTTGTTGCTGGTTGGTCGCTTTCCAGAGCGTAACGAGATGATAGTATGCGCCCTTAGCGTCTTCGCGCATCTCGAAGATGACCCAGCAGAGACGACCCTTTACCCAGCCGATCGCTCACCCCTCATATCACCTGACCCCCTTACATCAATTGGAAAGTGTTCGCCGATCGTGCAATCGTCTGCCGAAAACAAAAAACGCTGCGTTACACTTTCACAGCGTGATCTCGAGGTCGATATTTATCTTTCCGGGCTACTTAGCGAGGCGCTGGGCGTTAAACCCGGTGCGGTCTTGGGACACAAGGGTGGGACAAGTCGCTCTCCGGAAAGCGGCGAGCGTCGCGTCGGAACGGGCATTGCGGGGGCAGGCCAAAGAAGAGGCTCGATCACGTAGCATGAACTCAACCTGACGTGCGCGCCGTCGCGGAGGCTTCTTTGGCGATCGAACTATCCCGAATCCTCAAGCCCGCGACGCTGCCCGGCGCCGGGTCGTACGCCAGCGGTGTCTTCAGGCGATGGCATAGAGCGTGCCGTCGGTGCTGCCGATAAAGAGAAGGCCGTTCGCAACGACCGGCGAGCCCGGGATCGACCCTAGGGCGTAGATCCGTTCCAGGGCGACGAAGACACCGTCCAGCGTGAACTCGCTGTAGAAGCTTGAGACGTCGAGGTTCCCATTGGCATCGAGATGCGCCGGCAGATTTCGCGCCGCGCCATCGGTGATAAATCGCGCGACGACGCGTCCGGATCGCGTGTCGACGGCATACAGCCGCCCCGCAAATGTCCCGAAGTACGCGGTGTGATTGGCTAACGCGGGCGATGAATAAGCGAACGCATCGTATGGCACCGCGAACCGCAGACTACCCGTTCGCGCGTCCAACGCCATGAGCCGCTTCGAGTCAGAAGTTGTGTAATAGACGGTATCGCCGTCGGTGGCGGGCGAGGCGATAACCCAGCTTCCGTGCTCGTCGTGCTTCCAGACGAGGCGTCCGCTGCGCGCGTCCAGGGCGTAGAACTTACTGTCGCGGCAGCCAAAGTACACCATGCCGCCGGCAACCGCCGCGGATCCCGCTATCCCTACTTGATTGTAAATGTTGCGATCGTCGCCGGTGACGAACTTCCATTTGAGCGTGCCGGAGCGGGCGTCGAGCGCATAAAAATAGCGATCCCAGCTGCCGATGTAGACGGTTCCGTTCGAGACCGCCGGCGAGGCGTGCACGACGTTGCCGGTGGTAAACTTCCAGCGCAGTTTTCCGCTGGCGGCGTCGAGCGCGTAGACGTTGTGGTCTCCGCTGCCGACGTACACGACGCCCCCCGCGATCGCCGGCGAGGAAAGAAAGACGTCGAACGGGTCGGGCATCAGCTCCGTCTTGGGCGAGATCCCGTGGATTCCGGGCGCCTCGAAGCGGCGCTCGCCGCCGGTGGCAAAGCTCCACTTTTTCTCCCCGGTCTGCGCGTCGATGGAATAAATGTTGCCGTCGCGGCTGGAGACGACGACGGCGCCGTCGGCCACGGCCGGCGTCGAGTTGATCGCCCCGTTCGTTTTGAAAGTCCAGATTCGCGATCCGTCTGCCACGCGGATGGAGTAGAGCCGTCCGTCGGAGGCGCCGATGTAGACGGCGTCGCCGCTTACGGTCGGCGACGAGAAGATCTTAGCATGCGTCAGGAAGCGCCATTTCACCGACGTTAGCGTCGGCGCGTTCGAATCGTAGACGCCTAGGTGGGCCGGGCCGCCGCGAAACATGGCCGAGAGCACTACGGCAAGCAGTGCGGTTGCGAAACTCATGTGCCTGCACTTCCTGCCGCCACACCAAAGTACTGCGGCTCTGATGATTATTTGATGGGGAATTGAGTCTTTTCAACGCATGGCCATCGGCTGCTCGAGCGGGCGAAGACACTCTTTCAAGATGTGTCGGATGATGACGCGGCGTCGCAGAAGTCAAAGCGCGAAGCCACCGAGATGCCAAACACAATTCTATGGGCTGCTCAAACAATGAACGCAGCCCTGCCTGCGAACTTCCGGGTCGACCACGACGACAAGTACGGCCAGCTGCGCATGGTCGACGTCCTCGCCGAGTTGTGCGAAAACGCTCCGTGGTGCAATCAGGCGCTCACGACGGTAAACGACGCGGTCGTGCGTCTCGAAATCTTCAAGGGCGACTTTCAGTGGCATAAGCACACCGATCGGCAAGCGTTCTTCTTTGTGCTTGAGGGTGAGATCGTGCTCGATATCGAGGGCCGCGAGCCGGTGCGGTTGTTGTAGTTGCAGCCAACCTGTTCACGAATCGGCACTTGCGAAACGTCGTCGTATACGGCTTTACCGATGCCGCATCGGCCGGGGCTCCGGAACTCCTGACATCTTACATCAATTGTAGGTGCTCGGCGGTTGCGGGGCCCCGAAGCCACAAAACGGACCCATGCAGGAAGCGGAGCTTGAGATGATTTGAAACCGAGTAACGCCGGAAGGGCGAAAGCGAAGACGAGAAGCAAGGCGGCACACATCGCCAGTCGTACGCCGCCGCGGCGAACGATCAGCGCAAGAATTGCGCCGAAGACGGTGGCGTCGGTCCAATCCGCGCAAAATAACACCCAAGGCGGCCATCGGACGGAGCTGCCAAATATGACTCAAGCAGAGCGTTGATCGGTACAGTTGCTAGAAGCATCGCCATGAGAACGGCAAGAATGGCTACCCCTACCCCGGCGGCCTGCAATGCCGACCGGCGTACTCTGGAGTAAGAAAGCAGCGACGGGATCGAAAGGAGCACTTGCGACCAATACCAACGATTCGCCGCTCTCGTGGTGCTGCAGTGCGCGTAGCGAAAGTATTTCTCGTGCAGATCTCCCGCAATGCTTTCATAGTCATTGGGCGGGGCAAACGCCGCGATGAGCGCTGCGGCGACGACAGGCGGTCTCATACGGTTCGCAACGACAATCCAGCCTGAAGTCGCTCGAGAGTCTTTCGAGCGTCCTTGAGGGCCGCTACGCCAGCGCCTTCCATCTTGAAATGGCGTTTGGCCTTGCCGCCCCGCTCTGCAGTCGGCTCGCCAATCCACGACGAAACCAATCCTTTCCTTTCGAGGCGCTCGAGCGTCGCGTGAACCGCGCCCATGGCGGGAGAGCGACCTGTTACCCGTTCGATTTCGGCGCGGATCACCGCTCCGTACGCGCCTTTGCCCAAGCGCATTACGGTCAAAAGCACGATGTGCTCGAATTCGCCAAGGTATGCGCCTTTCGCCAAAATATCTACATAGTAGATAATATAAAGCCACGGTGTCAAGCTGCATCGTCTCGAGAAGTGGGCAACTTCTAGTCTCTCGAAAGGGGAAAATAGGCTGGGAAGGCGCTGCTACTGTTTAGGTGAGAAGGCCGGATAAGGACCCAGCGGCAGAATCTGCACTTCGAGCATTCCGCGTCGTGCGAGCGGCAGCGAGCCCACCACTTCCTGCGCCGTAGCTTCGTCGGCGCATTCGAGCAGCATGACCGCGCCCGCGATGTCCTTCCTACTCCAGATCGAACGAACAATGCCATCTCTGTACAGTTCGCGCACGCGCTCCCGCTCGGCATCGATATGCTCGGCGAATTGTTCGTCAGGAAAGCGCTCGGTGAGTCGACGCGAAATAGAGATGAACTGCATGCTATCGTTTCGATCGCGACGCGGTTGTAGCGAGGTAATGCTGGTCCAGTGCTTGGCGCAAGAGCGTCTTGATCACTGCTTGGCGGCTTACGTTGAGGGCTTCTGCCGCCCGGTCCAGCTCTTCCAGCATCGGTGAAGTAAAGTCGACGTTGACTCGCTGGATCGGTCCCATCATGCGCCCCTTATTGCTAAAGAAACGTGATACGTCTTCGCCACGGTCCGCGAGGCGCGCAATCTCCTCTGCAGAAGGAGGTGCTTTCTTTTTATGAATAGTCTTCATAGAGTTGTTGTTCCTGTTTTGTCGCTTTCCAGAGCGTAACGAGATAATAGTACTCGCCTTCGTCGTCTTCGCGTGTCTCAAAGATGACCGAGTACAGGCGATGCTTCACCCAGCCGATCGCGCGATATTGTTCGGGAATATCCGAACGCTGGTCGAGATAGAAGGGGCGCGCAAAGATCTCTTGCGCCTCCTCGAAGCCGATCCCGCGCTTGGGATTAGCACGTAGCCGGGCACTCTTTCGCCTATCGAATCGAAAACGCACGTTGATATAACTGTTATACCATACCAACGTAACGAATTGGAAGTTCGGTCTTGGGAAAAGGCGCTCAATGCACCGCGACCAGATACTCGCTGGCCCTCGCAGCCTTCGAACGAACGTCGTAACGTTGTCGTAGATCGTGGTTCGTTCATGGAAACGGCGATGGCGAAGATCTTGCGATTAAGCCTTTGCCCCTTGCGTGGCAGTTCGGGCTGGAAACGCTGAGCACTTACATTGATTGTAAGTGATGACGATTCCAGACTCGCGCCGCCGAAGGCCAGACGCAAAACGTCCTGTAAAATAAGACGTTTCCGTTGGTGGAGATGCGGGGACTCGAACCCCGGACCCCTTACATGCGAAGCAAGTGCTCTACCAGCTGAGCTACATCCCCACGGAGCGTTTGGGCGACCTGGAGGATTGTACGTGCCGCGCTGGGCACCTGTCAAAGCAGATGAGCAAGCTCTTGAAGGCGGCGCTGATGCTGTTGGGGGCGACTTTGCCGCTGGCCGCGGCGCCCGCCCCGGCGGTTTCGGCACCGGTGATGATCGCCGCGGGCCGGTGCAATAGCCAGACGATCGACGACGCCTCGTCGCACTTGCGCGACTACGAGCGGCACGCGCCCGGCGGGAATCCTGCGCAGCTCACCGAGCGTTACGGCGCGATTGCCGACGTCATTGCGACGCTCAACGAGGAGCGCGACGTGCTTAACAGCATCTGCTCGACTGACGCGCAGCGGGCGTTTTTCGCGCAGATCGCCGCCAACGCGGCGTGGGCGCTCGCCTTGGAAGCCGACGTGGCGGGGCGGCTGAACTCGAGCTGCCCGGCAGCCGCCCAAGCGCTTCCGACGATGATGCTCTCCGACGCGTGGCTGGCGCTGGCTAACGTCGTCAACGACAACGGCGGGACGGTCCCGCAAGCCTTCAACGAGGCGATTCCAAAGGTGCAGACGCGCGCCACTGCCGTCGGCCTTACGCTGCCGGCGTGGTCGGAGACCTCGGCTTACTGGCGCGATCAGGTGCACGCCAAGGCGAAAGCGGCAATTGCAACCTGCCCCTCGCCGAGCCCAAGTCCGACGCCGTAGAAGATTTTTGCGAACAATTCGCAAATAGAGCGCCCGCATGGGAACTCGGGCAGATTATGTCACGCGGCCTCGCGAGCTGATCGCGGGTGTCCTCCACGGCGAACCGCGCTTTTTCTCAGCAGCTGAGATCCACCAGCGGCTCGGGCAGGTCGGCGCAAGGGTTTCGCTCTCCACCGTCTATCGGACGCTCGATCGGCTGCGCTCCAAGGGCGACATCACCGCCCGGCCCGACTCGGAGGGCGAGGCCACGTACATGTTGTGCGAGCCCGCCCATCATCACCATCACGCTATTTGCGAACGCTGTGGACGAGTGGAAGACGTCGACTGCGCGGCGATGGAGCAGTTCGCCGAAGCGTTGCGCGTGCTTCACGGTTTCCAGCTCGATGGCCACGCGATGGAGTTCTTCGGACGGTGCAGCACGTGCCGCTGAAACGCGTCCTCGCCGTTGCACTGCTTGCTGTGCTGACAGCGTGCGCGCGCAGCTCAAGTGGAAGTACCCCCGGTAAGGTTGCGGTCGCGACCACCATCTCGACGCTGAACTCGTTCGTCCAAGGTTCCGGTGGTGAGTACGTAAGCGTGAAGAACATCGTCCCGATCGGCGCTTCCCCTGAAACCTTTGCGCCAGCGCCGCAAGACGTCGCGACCGTTGCCGACGCCAATCTTTTGGTAGAGAATGGCGCCGGTCTGGAAACGTGGCTCGACCGTCTACTGCATGACGCCGGCGCGCGCGATTTGCATGTAGTCGTCGCCACCGCCGGCTTGCCCGTAAAGAATTCCAATCCGCATCTCTGGATGGATCCGGTGCTCGCTCAACGGTACGTGCTGGCTGTCCGAGACGGGCTCGTGGCAGTCGACCCCGCGCATGCCGATGCATACCGCCGCAACGCCGCGAGCTATAACGCGCGGCTCGACCAACTCGTTGTGGAGATTCGGCGCAAAATCGCAACGATTCCGCCCTCGCACCGCTACATGATCGTTTTTCACAATGCCTGGCAGTATTACAACGACCGATTCGGCATCACGACGCTCGGCTTCGTCGAACGCAACCCGGGCCAGGAACCGAATCCCGCGCAGATCGCCGAACTGATTGATTCGGCGAAGCGGCACGGCGTGCGCGCGGTTTTTAGCGAGCCCGAATATAGTCCAAAACTGCTTTCAACCATCGCCCAAGGCGCCGGCATCAAGGTCATCGAGAATCTCTATGACGACTCCGTGGGCACCGATCCACGCGTGGCAAACTACATCGACATGATGACGTACGATACGAACGTCATCGTGCAAGCGTTGCGGTGATCGTTCGTCCTTCGACTACGCCTGTCCTGAGCGAGCGCAGCGAGTCGAAGGGCTCAGGATGACAAGGCTGTTGCGCGGCGCGTTCAGGATGACAAGGCTACG
>Ga0308309_10001963_pt1 | contig 12253 bp, 8 predicted proteins | sample HubBroMetageWFT5_FD_192491 | JGI IMG/M metagenome (GOLD analysis project Ga0308309, IMG submission 192491) | Warmed and freeze-thawed soil microbial communities from the Hubbard Brook experimental Forest, New Hampshire - Hubbard Brook CCASE Soil... | ecosystem: Environmental > Terrestrial > Soil...
GGGCACGGCGATGGGAACCATTGGCTATATGTCTCCCGAGCAGGCGCGCGGCGAGACGCTGGATCATCGCACCGATCTGTTTTCTTTCGGCGTAGTGCTGTACGAAATGGCAACCGGTCGGCAGCCGTTCTCTGGAGCGACCTCAGCCATCATCTTTGAAGCGATTCTCAACAAGGTCCCTGCTCCGCCGATCCAGTTGAATCCGGGATTGCCGGTGCAGATGGAAGTTGTTCTGAACAAGGCGCTGGAAAAAGATCGCGAGTTGCGCTGCCAGAGTGCGGCGGAGATTCGCGCGGACCTGAAGCGGCTGAAACGAGATACGGATTCTTCGCACGCTGGGGTCAAAGCGGCTGTCCCGGCAGCTCTGACCAGCGGCGCTGTGGAGGTTCGAAGCGAGACACGGCGGCGGAGTCCTCTTCTGCCTGTGCTGTTCTGCCTCGGTTTTCTGATTGCTCTTGCAGCTGGATTAATCGCAGGCAAGCGCTTATGGGGATCGGCAGGAGCCAGCGCCCCGCTGTATCACGAGATCACTTTCCGCCGCGGCGAGATTCGTTCGGCTCGATTTGCACCTGACGGGCAGACGATCCTGTACAGCGCCGCGTGGCAAGGGAATCCCGGGGAAATATTCGCCGCACGGCAGGGCACGGTCGAATCGCGCTCTCTGGGATTGGGCCGCGCCGAGCTTCTGGCGGTTTCGTCGACGGGCGAGATGGCGCTTTCGCTGGACAGCCGCCCCGTAGGAACCTGGGTCAACATGGGTACGCTCGCCCGAGCGCCGTTGGCGGGTGGGGCACCCCGTCCGGTACTCGAGAATGTGGAATGGGCGGATTGGTCTCCGGACGGAAATAGTTTGGCAGTGGTACGCAACGTCGGGGGCCGCGACCGGTTGGAATTTCCCATCGGCAAGGTTCTCTACGAGACCAGCGGCGGGTGGATCAGTTATCCGCGCGTCTCGCCGAAGGGCGATTACGTGGCCTTCATTGACCATCCTAACCAGGGAGACGACGGCGGGGCTGTGGCTGTGGTGGATCTGTCCGGCAAGAAGAAAATGCTGACTCGCTACTGGTACGGTACGCAGGGTCTTGCCTGGTCACCCGCGGGAGAAATCTGGTTCACTGCGAGCGAACTGGGTGTCGATCACTACCTCTCTGCAATCAGCATTGACGGGAAAGAGCGGTTGGTGACGAGGATACCTGGGACGCTGGTCGTGTTCGACATCTGGCGAGATGGGCGAGTGCTGCTGGCCCGCGCTGGACGACGACGCGAAGTCATGACTCTATCTGAAGGCGCGACGAAAGAACGGGATCTTTCCTGGCTCGACTACTCCTATCCTGCGGACCTTTCCGCCGATGGCAAGACCGTTCTCTTTGATGAGGAGGGCGTCGGCGGAGGCGTGCAGTACGGAAACGCGCAAGAGCTGACTTACGCGGTTTATATTCGGAGTACCGACGGCTCTCCGGCCATTCGACTCGGCGAAGGCGCCGCCAATGGGATTTCTCCCGACCAGAAATGGGTGATCGTCCAGACTCCGGGTTCGCCGGAACAACTTCGCCTGTTACCAACCGGAGCGGGTGAAACTCAGCCGCTGACCAACGATTCGATTAACCATCAGTGGGCGCGCTGGTTTCCGGATGGCAAGCGCTTTGCCTTCTCGGGCAATGAACCGGGGCATGGGGTTCGGCTGTACGCGCAAGATATTTCCGGAGGCAAGCCAAAGGCGATTTCTCCGGAAGGAGTCGATGCCGTGGCATTCGCGGTTTCGCCGGATGGCGAGTCGGTCCTGGGGATTGGCCCTGATCAAAAAGGATATTTCTATCCATCGGCTGGCGGCGAGCCTCGCGTGGTGAACGGACTGGAGCCGGGAGATATACCGATCCGTTGGAACCAGGACGGGCGCTCCATCTATCTTTATCGCACCGGCGAGGTGCCGGCCAAGGTTTATCAGTTGGAGTTAGCCACTGGGAAGAAAACCCTCTGGAAGCAGATTGTTCCGGTCGATCCTACGGGTGTCTCCACGATCGGGCCGATTCTGGTCACGCCGGACGGGAAGACCTATGTTTACGGGTTCCATCGAACCTTGGGAGACCTCTATCTGGTAGAAGGCCTGAAGTAGATGTGCTGTGTGGTGCCCCACTCTTTCGCCTTTCTTGTGCGAGCAACTAATCCGCGGCGAGTTGACTGAGAATTTCAGCCGGTTCGGGGCGCTCGGTGTAGTCAGCATTGACCGACGAAAACAACACCGAACGGTTGCGGTTGAGAATGTAGGTCGCAGGAACCGGGAGTTCCCAACTTTCGTCCCCATTGGTGAAGGGCAGGTTAATAAAAACTCGCCGATACACCGCCTGCTGATAATCGGGAACGCGGTACACGAGCCCAAACTGACGAGCCACGTGGTTTTGCGGATCGCTGAGGAGTGGAAAACGTAGCTTGTGTTGGTCCGCCATGAAGAAGGATTGCGACACGGTCTGAGGGGAAACCGCGATCAATGAAGCTCCAGCACGCTGAATCTGCGGCAGGATTAGATTCATGGCTTCCAGTTGACCGACGCAGAAAGGGCACCAGCGACCGCGAATAAAGCAGATGACAAGATGGCCTTTTGCCAGGAGGTCGGCGGAGGAAACCGGTTTCGCGTTTTGATCTTGAAGTTGAAAAACCGGGGCTTTCGTGGCAACGGAAAGACTGTTGTCGACAATTTTCTTTTCGTTCAGTTCCGCGATTGCGCGAGAATGGATGGCCTGAATTTCAGCTGTAACATATTTCGCGATGAGGTCTTTGCGCTCCGCGAAAATCTCGCGCAAGGGCCGGACGTCAGGGCCGGCAGCCGATTCTTCGAGGGACCGCCATTTCATGGGAGCGGCTTTCAGCTATCAGGCTTGAGCTTTACATCCCCGGCAATTTCATCCCGGCCAATTTGCGCGCGAAGCTTGCTTTGCCCATCTGCTTGAACATCTTGCGCATCTGGGCATATTGGCGCAGCAAGTTGTTGACCTCTTGTACGCTCGTGCCAGAACCGCGCGAGATGCGCTTGCGCCGGCTACCATTGATAACCTCGTGGTGCAGGCGTTCGTGGACCGTCATCGAGTTGATGATGGCTTCGACGCGATTAATTTGCTTTTCGTCGATCTTGTCCGCGTGCTTTTGTAATCCCGCGAAGGGACCGATGCTGGGCAACATGCCTATGATGCTCTGCAGCGATCCCATCTTTTTCACTTGACGCAGTTGATCGCGGAAATCCTCAAGGGAGAAACCATCGCCGGACAGGGCGCGGCTGGCCATCTCCTGCGCCTTTTTCTTGTCGACATTCTGTTCGGCCTTTTCGATCAGCGAAAGGATGTCGCCCATGCCGAGAATGCGGGACACGATGCGATCAGGATGGAAGGGCTCGAGCGCATCGTACTTTTCACCCACGCCGATGAACTTGATGGGCTGGCCGGTGACCTGGCGGATGGAAAGCGCCGCGCCACCTCGAGCATCGCCGTCCATCTTGGTGAGCACGACGCCGGTCAGCGAGAGCTTCTTGTGGAACTCATCGGCGGAATTCACTGCGTCCTGGCCAGTCATCGCGTCGGCGACGAACAAGATCTCCTGCGGATTGAGCAACCGCTTAAGCGATTGCATCTCCTCCATCAGTTGGTCGTCGATGTGAAGTCGGCCAGCGGTATCAACGATGAGCACATCCGAACCGGTATTGATAGCTTCGCGACGCGCTTCTTTCGCCAGACGCTCGACGGTTGCGGTGTTGGCTTCGACGTTCGCACCTTCGTAGATGTTCGCCTTGATCGCCTGCGCCACAACCTTGAGCTGTTCGCGGGCGGCGGGACGGTAAACGTCGACCGAAACCAGCAGCGGGCGATGCCCGCCATTCTTAAGCCAATTTGCAAGTTTGCCCGAAGTGGTAGTTTTGCCTGAGCCCTGCAGTCCGGCCATCAGCACTACAGTTGGCGGCTGTGAGGCAAACTTCAAGCGCGCGGTATCGCGGCCAAGGGTTTCGATCAACTCGTCACGCAAGATTTTGATGACCTGCTCGCCCGGTGAAAGCGCTGTCGCTACCTGTTGGCCAACAGCCTTTTCTTGAATGTGGTCGATGAGCTGCTTAACGACTTTGAAGTTGACGTCGGCCTCGAGCAAGGCGAGACGGATCTCCCGCAGCGCCTCCTGAATGTTTTCTTCATTGAGGACGGCTTGGCCGCGCAGCGTCTTGAACGCGCGTTGCAACTTTTCTGAAAGATTCTCGAACATATCTTTAGACGTCTATTTTAGCAGTTGGAATGCAGAGCGTCGGCGCGCACGTTCCATATTGTAGGCGAGGGGAAACTTACGTTATTCGCTCACGTATGTTTCCTTCGCCGCGATCACCGTGTTGCAGTGAATGGTGACCGTGTCTTCAAGCCGCCGGGCGTAGCCGCCGGCGAACGTCACCATCACCGGGATACCGCGAGCGCGGGCCACGTGAAAGACGAGTTCGTCGCGACGCTTGAGTCCGTCGATAGTCAGTGACAAACCTCCGAGTTGATCTTCGCGATAGGGATCCGCGCCTGCGATGTAGCAGATCAACTCCGGTGCGAATTGACGCAGGCCTGAGCTGAGGGCGTTGTCGAGCCACGCCAGATAATCGCCATCGCCGATCTCGTCGGGAAGATCGACGTCGATCGAGGATGGTGGTTTCCACATTGGATAATTATTTTCCTGGTGAAGCGAGATAGTGAAGACGTCTCCCGCATGCGCATTGCGGACTTTTGCGGGTGCAGGAGGATTCAGAGTGGAAGCAGAGGTTGAGGGCAGCGGCCCCGTCGGGATGCGCACGCCGGCAAAAATCGCAGCGGTCCCGTTGCCCTGGTGGACATCGCAATCCACGGTCATGGCGCGAGTGATTTTGTCATCCCGCTGCATGCGGCGGATGGCGACGGCCACGTCGTGAATCATGCAGAAGCCTTCGCCGTGGTCGGGAAAGGCGTGATGAAATCCGCCGCCGATGTTGAAAGCAACGCGATTTTGCAGAGCATAGTCGGCAGCCAGGATTGAACCGCCAGCCGCCAGCCAGAAAGCTCGAACCAGTTCGGGTGAGTAGGGAACTTCCAGCTCCAGCTCTTCGCGCGCGGAGAGCGTTCCGGTCTTCAATTTGTTCACGTACTGAGGGGTGTGAACGAGGAGCACATCCTGATCGGATGCGAGTTGCGGCGTCACGAAGTCGGAAGCTTCAGCGGTGCCGGTCTCAAGCAGCCGCTCGTGAATCCGACGATATTTCTCAGCTGGAAAGACGTGCGCTCCGATGGGAAGATAATAGTCGTCGCTATAAACCAGCTTGAATGGGAGCATGGTGGCTTGCGGCGATTTTTATCATACGCGCCCGATCGTTCACGACAGTCAGTATTTGTGGTTTGCACTAGCAGAACTGCCAGTTTGAGGACGCTTTCAATCCGCGTTATAAATCGGGCGTGGAGAGTCTCCCCGCTCCTAGCAACGTTACTGACCAAGGACCAAAGCGGCGACGCTGGGTTTCCTTCGGATTGGCCGGCCTCGTGTTTGTGGCACTGGGCGTCGTCCTGGTTGCCATTACTGACTCGACGGTGGTCTGGTCGAGCTCTAACCGATTCTGCGGAACGGTTTGCCATTCGATGACCTGGGCGTCTGCTGCCTATAAGCGAGGGCCACATTATATAAACCCGGTCGGAGTGAGCGCCAGCTGCGGGCAATGTCACATCCCCTACGAGTCGAGTCGGGCGACGCCAGTCGAGTATGTGAAATTGCTTTTGTTCAAGGCGGATCGCGGGGCAAAAGACTTCTGGAATGAATCTCACAAGACGATCGCTACTCAGGAAGAGTGGGAAAAACGCCGGCCGTTCCTGCGGGTGACGTTTGAGAATTATCTGACTTCTCATAATTACATCACCTGCCGTGGCTGCCATAAGCTGGATTCCTTCGGTGGAGCGCGCAGCCAGATGAAGGTTCTGGTCCACCAAGAAGTGATCAACGGCACGGCTGTGGATTGCCTTCGGTGCCATCGCAACATTGGGCACGTCTATGAGCAGGGTGAGACTAAGAAGGACGGATGGTACAGCGAAGAGCAGGCGGCGACAGGAGCCAGGACCTACGCTCAGTCGTGCGCAACTTGCCATGGCGCGAGTCTGGAAGGCGGTGCGGGTCCGGCTCTCAAGGGCGCTTCGTGGCAGCAGTTGTATGGAGGCGCAAAGTTGTTGACGGTGTGGGGCGAGATCACAGGCCCCATGGCGCAATATGCAGGCACGACATTCACTACTCAGCAGTCGCTCGACCTGCTGGCTTACTTGCTTCAGCGGAACGGCCTTCCTGCCGGAAAGCAGCCGCTAGTGGAAACGAGAGAACTCTCCAACACGATTCCATCCAGGTAGCCGGAAGTGATTTGAGATTCACCTCATTCGAACACATTGATCTGTCGAATCTGTAGGGAGTTCATTGGGCAGTAACTTCTTCGTGTCCGAACTAGGACTTCTGCTAGTCGTGCGATTCCTTCTTTTCGACTACAAATCTGAAGACGACTGCTGACCTGAGGGAGCGTTGAAGGCTACTGGTAACGAAGATCAAGGGGCTACTGAACGGAAACGAATCCTATGAAGATAAAACTTGGACTCATCGTTGTTACTTGCATGATCGTAGGCGGTGCGTCGTTCTTGATGGCACAGCAAAAAGGGCAATACGTGCCGGGGCAATATGGGCTCAATGCAGGCATCGCGCCCGACCCCGGATTTACCTATGCCAACCTGGACATCAATTACTCGGCTGATTCGCTGAAGAATTCCTCTGGAAGCTCAGTTCCTGGAATCACTGGAACGTACGGTTTCTGGTCGGTCGAGAACATTTTTTATTACGTGCCGGCAAAGAAGATCCTTGGCGGGCATTTCTTCACCATGGCTTCGTTGAATCTGGCGAACGGTTCGCTAACTGCTGACATAACGCCGGCTCAATTCGGTCTCAACGGTGGTGGCGAAGGCATGGCTGACACATGGGTGCAGCCGGCTAACCTCGCATGGAATTTCAAGCGAGCAGACGTTTGGGTGGGCTATGCTTTTGTGGCGCCGACGGGCAAGTTCTCTCCCCTAGCCAGTAATAACGTCGGTTCCGGATACTGGGGAAACAATTTCGCAACCGGGACTACGTTCTACCTGACCAAGAACAAGGGGACCAGCTTGAATCTGTCTACGGATTGGGAGATCCACGGGACGAAGAGGCAGATCAACATAACGCCGGGCCAGGCCTTTACGGATGAGTGGGGATTGGGACAGATTCTTCCGCTGAAGAAAGACTTCAGTCGGCTGCTGCAACTCGGCGTGGTCGGCTACGATCAATGGCAGGTTACTGCGAATCAGGGTCTCACTGCCCCGCTTCCGTTCTACTCGGTGCATGCGGTCGGTGTGCAGAGCAATTTCATTCTGCCGCCGAAGGGGCTGAACCTTTTCTTCAAGTATGAGGATGAGTACCTGGCGAAGGCGCGGCCGGAGGGGCGGACCTTTGTGTTTGGGTTCTCTTGGACGCTTCGCGATCCGAAGCCGCAACCGCCGAAGCAATGATCAGGGCACGTTGCGTAGGCGGCGTGAAGTGTCAACTTCACGTCAAAATCACAGCTACGCTTCACAGGGGATCTATGAAACGCAGAACTTGGTGTTCGATTGTCACATTGATGGCTACGCTCGCGACCTTATCGTGCACCAACGAACCCGTGCAGCAGGCTGTCTCTCACAAGGATGATTACCAGCAAGCTTACGTGTACGGGTTCCCTATGATCGCGGCCTACAAGGCCATGTACCAGTTCAACGTGGACAAGACCAACTCACAATACAAAGGGCCTTTCAATCAGATCCTGAATGAGGCGCGTGTCTTCACGCCAAAGGACACGTCTATTGTGACGCCTAACAGCGACACGCCGTACTCCATGCTGCAAGTCGATCTGCGAGCCGAGCCGATCGTCTTCTGTGTGCCAAAAATCGAGAAGACCCGCTATTACGCGGTGATGTTGACGGACATGTACTCCTTCAACTACGGATACGTAGGTAGCCGGGCGACTGGAAACGATGCTGGTTGTTACATGATCGCAGGCCCAGATTGGAAGGGTGAGATCCCGAAAGGCATCAAGCAGGCGTTCCATTCGGAAACACAGTTCGGGCTGGAGATTTATCGGACGCAGCTCTTCAATCCGGCAGACATTGTCAACGTCAAGAAGATTCAAGCCGGATACACCGCTCAGCCATTGTCGGCCTTCCTCCACACACCCGCGCCCCCTGCACCGCCAACGCCCGACTTCCCGGCGTTCACCGAGGACGCCTTCAAGACTGACTTCCCTAAGTATTTGAACTTCCTTCTGCAATATTGTCCTCCCGTCGATGAAGAAAAAGCGCTGCGTGCGAAGTTTGCGGCGATTGGCATCGAGGCCGGGAAGCCTTTCGCCCCCGACAAACTTTCCGTTGCGCAGAAAGCGGAGTTAGATCTCGGAGTCAAAGAGGGTTATGACGCGATCAACAAGCGGCGCGACAACATCGGCAAGAACATTAACGGTTGGATTGTGGGTTCAGCTTTCGGTGATCGTGCCTTTTACCATGGCGATTTCCTGCTCCGCGCCGCCGCCGCGCTCGCCGGGATTTACGGAAACGACGCGGTAGAGGCGATGTACCCCTTGGCCAAAACTACCGGCGACGGCAATCCGCTCGATGGCAGCAAGCACAACTACACGCTGACTTTCGCCGCAGGCCAATATCCTCCGGTCAACGCGTTTTGGTCGGTGACCATGTACGATGGCAAGACGCAGTTGCTGATCGACAACCCGATTAACCGCTACCTCATCAATTCGCCGATGCTCCCTGGTTTGAAGAAGAACAAGGACGGTTCGCTGACAATGTACATCCAGAAGGATGCGCCTGCGGCCGACAAGAAATCCAACTGGCTTCCTGCGCCGGATGGCCCGATCTACATGGTGCTGCGGCTGTACTGGCCGAAGGAGACGCCACCCTCGATTCTTCCGCCTGGCGAGGGCTCGTGGCAGCCGCCAGCAGTGATGGTTGCACAGTGAAGACGACCCCACGCTAGCGATTGCCAAATGTCCAACTCAAGCCCGAGCTGGAACCGTAGTCGCTGCCCGAGAAGTTGGGGGGCGGCTGGTTGTCCCAGTTGCCGTAGAACGATACATTCCATTTCAGATTGCTGAAGAGCTTCACGTAATAGGTCGCGTTGGTATTGAAATGAACCCGGCCAGGCTGCGATAGTGCCGGTAACACTGTGGCGCTTATATCCAGGTTGGTTTTGCTGAACTTGAAAAATTTCGCGTTAGCGGCAATCACCGCCGCGCCGAGATTTTGTTGACCTATCGGCGTGATGGATGGGTCGTACACCGTGCTCTGCCAGGCCAATCCCCCGAGCACCGAGATGGTCGCGTTGTTGGTGTTCTTCAGGTAACGACCGATGCCGCCGCCTAGAGTGGTTTGTACTCGGATGCTTTGCACAGAGCTCTGCAGAAAATTAACCAGTCCCGCATAGAAGTAATTGTCCCAGCGCAGGAGACGGGAAACGCCCAATTGCAGATCGTTGCGGGTGGAAACGTTGGTTCCGGTGCTGGAAGCAAGGCTCGAACTGAGGTTGCCGCTGGCGTTCCAGCGTTCGCGAATGTAGGCGGCATCCGAGCCTACGTTGTATTGGGCGGATTGATTGCCCTTGGAATAAATGATCCCCGAACTGATCTCGCCGTTGAATCGTTGCCAGAAGCGATCAGAGGTTTCGGCCATTTTGACGATCTGGGTTCTCTCGAGCTCCACTTCATGTTCTGGAGTTTCGACGACCTGAATCTTTACGGGCTGGCCGGCGGGCGTTTCCGGAGTGTTGAGCTTACCGGTGTACACCGCGCCGTCTTCTGTCTTCACGATGAACAACTGATTGCTTTCGAGATGCGCCACCTTCGACCATTGCACAGAGGTTGTGCCATCGATGTAATCAAAGCTGGCGTACAGCACGCCGCCGTTGAGTCCTTTCACCTCGCAGGTCATGCGGTCGCCGTTCTTCATTACCAACACATCGGTTTTATCCCGCCCGAAGAGAGGCGCAGCAAGAAAAAGAAGCAGAGTGATCAGAATGATAGTTCGGTTGTTCATGGTAGCTTTTCTTCTCATGCTATTTTCAACCATCCGGGGATGGCCAGAGTATTCCCGGACTAACGGAGGCAAGCTCCTTTTTGCGGTTGGTCCGGACGAGAGAGGCTGAATTAGTTCCGATGCCGGGTCACGGACGCCAAAGACTAACACGGAGGCTGCGGAGTTACGCAACGATGCTAATTTGCCTCTCCCCAGCGTCCCACTGCAAGAACTACTAGTGACATCACTGGTAGTTTGGTGTTAGTCTGCCGTGCTGGTAGTCCGTGAGTCTTCTGACAAGCCCGCGATCATGCTACCCTTGATCCATCAGCAACGGCGCCCTGCAATCCAATGCAGTTTTGAGCCACCGAGGATCCGCTCGCTTGTTCCGGTCGGGTCCAAATGCTCCACTTTCTCTGCGGAGATCTAGATTTCAGTTAAGCCAGTACACGGAGGAGGCACTATGCGCATACAGAAGCTGTCTATTTCAATTGCTCTCTTGACCGCGTTGCTCGGGTTATCGATCGCATGCTCAAAGAAGCCCAGCGACGATACCATCGCGAAGGACATTCAGAACAAGATTGCGGCGGATCCGGACACAAAGGACTCCCAGGTCAACGTGGCGGCCAAGGACGCCAAAGTCACGATGACCGGCCAGGTGAAGACCCCGGCGGCCCAGCAGAAAATAGAGCAGATCGCCCGGGAAGAGCCGGGAGCTGCTGGGGTGGATGATCAGACTGCGGTCCAGCCCGATGCGTCGGCTGCCCCCGCTCCCGCGCCTGCGCAGGCGATGGCACCACCTTCCCCGCCGGTGGAGAAGCCTAAGCCTCAACCCATTGTTGTGCCGTCAGGAACTACCCTTACCATCACAGTGGGACAGGCGTTGAGTTCCAAGACCAGCCAGACGGGACAAACCTTTATCGGTACCCTGGCGCAGCCGGTGAGCGTTGGAGGAAAGACAGCCATCCCCGCCGGGTCAACAGTCAGTGGCACGGTGGTCGCCGCCAAGGCAAAGGGCAAAATCAAAGGCCAAGGCGAACTTACTCTCACACTCACGAGCGTCACAGTGAGGGGACAGACGCATAGCATCCAGACAGGCGCATGGGACAGTACGGTCAAAGGCAAAGGAAAGAGGACCGCTGTCGCGACCGGCGGAGGAGCAGCCGGGGGCGCGTTGATTGGAGGAATTGCCGGCGGAGGCAAAGGAGCGGGCATTGGCGCACTCGTGGGCGCAGGCGCCGGATTGCTGGGAGGGTCGTTGACTGGAAACCAGCAAATTGAAATTCCGGCCGAGTCGGCGCTCAGCTTCCGGTTGTCCGCGCCTCTGACGCTACCACCCGCGGCCGAGTAGCTCGGCTGGCAATTCTCCGCCGGTGTGGAAGCATCGGCGGAGAGGATTTTTGTTGTGATTTAGATGTGTGCAGGATTAACTGCGGTAACCGGCTTCAAGCTTCCGACTATGACCGCAGCCCCGCGGGTAGAACCTGCAATGCGATGCCATCCGTCAAAGCCACCGAGCGCTCGATCAGGTTCTCGAGCTGTCTGACGTTGCCTGGCCAGTCGGAATTCGTGAGCCAACTCGTAGTCTCAGCGGAAATACTTTCGACGGGTTTGTTCATTCGGCGTGCGAACTTCTGCCTGAAATAATGTGCCAGTAGGGGAATGTCATCGCGCCGCTCGCGCAGGGGCGGAACCTGGATGGGGAATACATTCAGCCGGTCGTACAGATCGCCAAGAAACATTTGTTCCGCGACCCGCTCTCCCAGATCGTACTTGGTGGTCGCGATCAGGCGAACATTCGTCCGAATACTGTGGGTGCCTCCCAGTCGCTCAAATTCCCGGCGCTCCAGCAACCGAAGCAGCTTGGCTTGAAGGCTCATCGGGACATCCGCGATTTCGTCCAGGAAGAGTATTCCCGGGTTTGCCAGTTCGAGATGGCCGATCTTCCGACTCTCGCCTTCGGTTCCTCCCTCATGTCCGAACAGATCGCTCTCCAGCGTGCGGCTGGCAGTCGCTTCGCAGTTAACCTTCAGGAAACTGTCGTTTCTCCGCGCACTAATACGGTGGATGGCTCGGGCAATCAACTCCTTGCCTGATCCCGCTTCACCCAGAATCAGGACTGGACTGTCGCTTTGCGCTACTTTGATCACCAATCGCGGCGTTCG
>Ga0308309_10001966_pt1 | contig 12242 bp, 12 predicted proteins | sample HubBroMetageWFT5_FD_192491 | JGI IMG/M metagenome (GOLD analysis project Ga0308309, IMG submission 192491) | Warmed and freeze-thawed soil microbial communities from the Hubbard Brook experimental Forest, New Hampshire - Hubbard Brook CCASE Soil... | ecosystem: Environmental > Terrestrial >...
GATTTTCACTAATTGCGGTGCGACTTGCTCCAAGTACGACAATACTACAGGATATTATGTCTCCGGAACCGGCTTCGGGTCAGCACAGGGAGGTGGCGAAACACTCGCTGTGGCCTTTTCAACGAAGAAGGCAGCCAGCTTCACTAAGGCGTTGACTCCCCTGGCCATCTACACCGCTAACGGTGGCGCCAGCTCTGGTAAGGTGACGGCGATGTTGTTGAAGGACGATGCTGGTGCACCAGGCTCCCCTATCGCCACCTTGGTGCAAATCGGCAAAATCCCCGAAAACAGTTTCGCGGTAATCGAGTATAAGCCCACGAAGCCCCTAAAGCTGAATGCAAAGACCCGATATTGGCTGTGCCTGGAAGAACTAACTAAAGACGTTCAGGCGCTCTGGTCTCCCAATACATCGGGCGACAAAACTAGTCCCATCTACTACAACGATGCCGCATCGTGCAAAGCGGCTATGAATAGTGCCACAGGATCTATCGCTCCGGCGTATGCGGTGTTTTAAGCCAGCCAATAGCCTTTCGTTCGGAAGAAGTTTCACGCCCAGGCCGCCTCGACAGCGGCCTGCGTCCTTCCCAACCAGGATATCGTGCGCTGAGCACAGGAGGTGGCGCCCCTTCCTGCTTTCTGAGCTTTATCAGTTCTACAAGGCCCGAACGCCAGGCGGACGTTCTAATCTCAGTCGTCGAAACGGGGCTGGGTGATCCTTGCAGGCGTGGGCCGGACTAAATTCATTTCTTATAATTTCTCGTTCTATGCAAACCGATTGGACGCGTCACGAAGTTTCTTCCATCTACTATCAGCCCTTGCTTGACCTGCTGCTGCAGGCGCAAAAGATTCATCGCGAATTTCATGCTGCCAATGAAGTGCAGATGTGCAGGCTGCTCTCCATCAAAACCGGCGGTTGTGCCGAGGATTGCGGCTATTGCCCGCAAAGCGCGCGTTACCAGACGGGTGTTGAGCGGCGGCAGCTGATGGATAAAGATGAAATCCTCGCCTATGCGCGCGCGGCGAAGGCCGAAGGAGCGACGCGGTTTTGCATGGGCGCAGCCTGGCGGCAGGCGCCCGAACGCGGCGAGTTCGATTCTGTTCTGGAATCGGTGCGCGCCGTCGCGGGCGTTGGCCTGGAGGTCTGCTGCACCCTGGGCATGCTCACAGAAATGCAGGCATTCGAGTTAAAAGAGGCCGGACTTACTGCCTACAATCACAATCTCGATACCTCACCTGAGTTCTACAGCACGATCATCAGCACACGCCTCTACCAGGATCGACTGGACACGATTGCGGCCGTACGCAAAGCCGGCATCACCGTCTGTTGCGGCGGCATCCTCGGCATTGGTGAGTCAGACGACGACCGGATTGGCTTGCTGTATCAACTTGCCACGTTGAACCCACACCCGGAGAGTGTGCCCATCAACATGCTAGTTCGCGCTCAAGGAACACCTCTGGCACAGGCACCCGAGCTTGACCCTCTGGTGATGGTGCGGGCTATAGCCACGGCGCGCATTCTGATGCCGCGCTCAATGGTTCGTCTTGCCGCCGGGCGGTCCCAGATGACGCGTGAAGCGGTTCTGCTCTGTTTCCTGGCTGGGGCAAATTCTATCTTCTATGGTGAGAAGTTGTTGACCACCCCCAACCCTGCACCCGGCCAGGACAGCGATCTGCTGAATAAACTGGGTCTCAAACCGATGCGATCCTTTGCTCATGCCCACTAGTCCTCTCACCGAGCGAATGGCCTCACGTCTGTCGGAGCTGGAGAGGCAAGCTCAGATGCGTGAGCTCTCGACAATCCGGGGGGTCAATCTCTGCTCGAATGACTACCTGGGTTTGTCCACCGATCCGCACCTAAAAGAGGCATTGCGAGAAGGGCTTACATACTGTGAACGGACGGGCGCAACTGGATCACGCTTGCTGAGCGGACACCATACTGTCTGGGACGAGTTGGAAGCTGAGTTCGCTGCCTTCGCCGGAACAGAAACGGCTCTGTTCTTCAACTCCGGCTTCGCTGCTAATACTGGCCTTCTCAGCGCATTGCCGGGTCCTGGGGATGTGATCTTTTCCGATGCATTGAACCACGCCAGCATCATAGACGGTATCCGCTTGTCACGTGCGCGAAAAGTGATTTATCCGCACCGTGACTTGAATTTCCTGAGAGACACGTTGCGCTCGCACTCTCAAACTGGTGGATCGAGGGTGATCGTCACCGAAAGCATCTTCAGTATGGACGGCGATCGCGCTCCTATCGGCGAGCTGTTCCAACTCGCTGAAAGATTCGGCGCGGAAATCATCGTGGACGAAGCTCACGCGACGGGCGCATGCGGCCCACGCGGACGAGGGCTGGTGGCCGCACTCGGACTCACAGAACAAGCCTTGGCCGTCATGCATACTTGCGGGAAAGCATTGGCCAGCGCAGGAGCTTTCATCTGCGGGAGCAAAACACTGAAGCAATTTCTCATCAATCATGCCCGCAGCTTTATTTTCAGCACAGCACTGCCGCCCTATCTAGCCATTCAGGTCCGGGCCGCTCTACAATTGGCGAATTCGATGGAAGCCGAACGCGATCATCTGGCGTTGCTTTCAGCAAGGCTGCGTGAACGGTTGTGTTCTTTTGGCTTTGATTGTGGTCCCATCGGCTCTCACATCGTGCCTTTAATCATTGGTGGCAACGAAGCGGCGTTGGAACTAGCGGCGGCCCTGCAGGCGCGTGGATTTGCCGTTCGAGCTATTCGTTCTCCCAGTGTCCCTCCGGGAACCGAGCGCCTGCGCCTCTCGCTTACGGCCCGGCTGACCATGGACGAAATCGAGAGATTCACAGATACGGTTCTGGCCGTCTCTCCTCGCAACATCGCCTATGAGTAAAGGCTTCTTCATTACCGGAACAGATACGAACGTCGGCAAGACGGTGCTGGCGGCGTTATTATGCGCTGCTCTGCCAGCCAACTATTGGAAGCCGATCCAGACCGGCGCCCGTGAAGGTAGCGACCGGAAACAAGCCAAATCCTGGGCCCAGGTGGACGATGATCAGGCCTTGCCGGAGTCTTACTTGCTTGATGATCCAGTCTCGCCGCATCTGGCTGCTCAGCGCGCCGGAAGAGAGATCGTGCTGGAGCAAATCGAGTTGCCCGCGGCCAACTCCCGCATGCCGCTGATTGTCGAAGGTGCAGGCGGCGTCAGGGTACCGATCAATTCCCACCAATTCATGACAGACCTGATGCGACATCTGGCGCTGCCGGCAATCCTGGCTGCTCGCAGCACGCTCGGAACGATTAACCACACACTCCTCTCGGTTGAATGTCTTCGAAGCGCCAGGATTCAAATACACGGCGTGGTGCTGATCGGGCCGGAGAACCGCGAGAATAGGAAAGCCATTGAGCATTATGGAAAGATCCAGGTCATCGGACAGATTCCAGTGCTCGAAACCATTAACCGGGAGAGTCTGCGCGAGGCTTATGCCAGGCATTTTTCCAAGGAAGCTTTCCTATGAGCGCCACCGCGGATCTTAAGATCTGGCATCCATTCGCACAGGCACACCTTGATCCGGAGCCGCTGCAGGTCGTTCGAGCGAAAGGAACTTACCTCTACTCGGCGGACGATCGAAAGATCATTGACGCCATTTCATCGTGGTGGGTCAACTTGCACGGACATTGTCATCCCCGGATTGCGAATGCGGTTGCCGCTCAAGCCGAGAAACTGGACCATGTTCTGCTTGCCGGCTTCTCTCACCCTGGAGTAGAACAACTCACGCTGAAGCTGAGGAAGATTGTTCCTTCCGACCTGGCCCACGTCTTTTATTCCGACGATGGCTCAACGGCCGTAGAAGTCGGATTGAAGTTGGCTGTGCAGTACTGGCAAAACCTGGGCTGTCCTGAAAAGCGCGAATTGGTCGCCCTAGAGCACGCATATCATGGCGACACAGTGGGAGCCATGTCGGTAAGCGCGGACTCAGCATTTATCCGCCCTTTTTCGCGCCTTCGATTTCCAGTGCATCGTGTGCACTCAGCGTATTGCCTTCGTTGTCCCGTAGGTAGAAAACGGGCCAGTTGTGACATCGATTGCGTCGACTCTCTAAGAGAGCTGCTGGAGCAGCGTAGCGACAAAATTGCAGCGGTGATGGTGGAGCCGCTGCTGCAGGGCGCCGGCGGCATGATCGTGCATCCAACTGAATTCCTTCGGCGGATTCGGGCGCTGTGTTCGCAACACCAAGTGCTTCTTATTGCGGACGAGGTGCTGACCGGCTTCGGACGTTGCGGAAAAATGTTTGCCTGCAATCTGGCCGGCGTCATTCCTGATCTTATGTGCCTTTCCAAGGGCATCACGGGCGGCTTTCTTCCCCTGGGTGCCACGCTGTGTACCGACGTGATTCATCAAGAGTTCGCTGGTCCCGGCCGCAGTTTCTTTCACGGACATTCTTATACTGGTAATCCTTTAGCCTGCGCCGCAGCAGTAGCGAACCTGGAAATTTTCGAAACCGAAGATGTATTTGAGCGGATTGATGCAATTGCCGCGCAACATTCCAGGCGGCTGGCGCAGGTGGGTTTAGATTCCCGGGTGGAGGAAGTGCGCCAGATAGGTACAGTCGCTGCAATTGAGTTGAAAGCAGAAGACAAGGGCTATTTTTCTTCCCTTAAGCCCCGGTTATACAAATTCTTCCTAGACCATGATGTGCTGTTGCGCCCGCTGGGCAATGTCATTTATCTGCTGCCCCCTTACAGCATCACCCGCGAAGAGCTTGATTACGTCTATGAGGTGATTGAAGAGGCGCTGGAAGCGACGGCTGACAAATAGGCTGTCTCAAGAACCTCTTCCCGGCTCGCCCAACGCCATCCACGCCACGCGTTCGTGACGCCGCAGCCTGTGGTCGCTACTGGCGGCGCGCTTCCTCTGCCAACTTTTTGCGGCACCGCAAGCGGCGGACGGCAGCTATAACGCGGGGACGGTATTGAATTAACCCCTTGATTAGATTCCCGGGACGCAGTTTTCGCGTCATATCCTCGCGGTTTGGGCGCTTTGTTCATGACTGGCAAGAAGCGTTGACGACGAGCGGTCGCCAAACATCGTTTTCGTCGCCTCAAATGCTATTGAATTGCCTTCTCCCGTCGAGAGCGATACAAGTTAGGTCTCTTGGACGCGGGCATAGGCTTGCACCACCTTGCTCATGCCGAGTTGACATCTAGTAGGAGAAGGATGAAATGAAGAACTCAGTTCTGCGGCAAAATTTGGTTTCGGTGGCAGGTCGGCGGGCGGCAAGCGCTGCGCTGGCGTTCGCGCTTGGGATCGTCACGGTCGTTGGACCCTCATCAGCGCAAGGGCAAACTTGGAAGGAGAGCGTCCTTTACAGCTTCACTGGGGCGGACGGGAAGCCCGAAGGAGGTTTGATTGTGGACGCGCGGGGAAACCTTTATGGCACCACCAGCCAGGGCGGCGCTTCCAGCGACGGAACGGTGTTCAAGGTGAGTAGCGAAGGCAAGTTCGCCGTCCTTCGAAACTTCAATGGGTCGCGTCCCCTGGCAGGTTTGATTATGGACGCGCAGGGAAACCTTTACGGCACCACCAGCGAGGGCGGCGCTTCCAACGACGGAGTGGTGTTCAAGCTGAGTAGTAGAGGCAAGTTCGCCGTCCTTTCCAGCGTAACTGGGGCGTACGGGCCGAACCCCGGAGCAGGTTTGATTTTGGACGCGAAGGGAAACCTTTATGGCACCGCCAGCCAGGGCGGCGCTTCCAACGACGGAGTAGTGTTCAAGCTGAGTAAAGGCAAGGAGACCGTACTTTACAGCTTCACTGGGGGGGCGGACGGGGCGCATCCCGAGGCAGGTTTGATTATGGACGCGATGGGAAGCGTTTATGGCACCACCAGCCAGGGCGGCGCTTCCAACGACGGAGTAGTGTTCAAGTTAACCCCTTGATTGCGATTCGCGGGACGGAGTTTTCCGGTTAAATATCCTCGCGGTTTGGCGCTGAAGGCAGGACCGTATTTTACCAAGGTGCGGGCCAGCCGCTCAGCGCCCGAGTTTGCGGATTATCTTCTCGACATCGCCGCCCCTTATCCCGAGGCCAACAACATCCACGTTGGTGATGGACAACCTGAGTTCACATACCCGCAAGGAGAACGCTCTCAGCGGGACTGGAATCGAGAAATCCATCCTGCAGTTAATACAGCATGGATTTGTTTGTGACCACAAAAAAGCGCTGACTTATCGATTCATCTGATCGTCTGGCGCAGACCGAGTTCGGGTATTTGAGGCTTGCGATGGAAAACTTTGGAGTCTCAACATTTGAGAATGAGCCATGCTGGTCAAGATGGCGGAAATTGAAGATTCACCGCGCCACGGCAACGTGAGCTGACTTGAAATTCTCCCCAAAAAGGTAAACTCGATGCCAGATGTAGAATCTTTCCGGCCTTTCGAGGCGCGCTACACGATTCCGGCGGTTGAGACAATTCCCGACGAGCCTGACGAAATCCGAAGAAAGCAGCGGCGGGTGCGGGAGTTATGCGCCGAACACAATGCCATTCTGCTCGCCCATCACTATCAGCGCCCGGAAGTGCAGGAAGTAGCGGACGCCGTTGCAGACTCCCTCAAGCTTTCGCAGATGGCCGCGAAAGACCAATGCCTACGTAATTGTCTTCTGCGGAGTCCACTTCATGGCAGAGACGGCAGCGATCCTGTGTCCGGACAAGACCGTGCTGTTGCCGGACCTGCCGTGCAGGATGCTCGCTCGCTGCCTCCATTACCGTGGAGGAACTCCGGAAGTGGAAGGCAAAATTGCCAGACGCTGTCGTGGTCGCCTACATCAACACGTCGGCTGTCGTAAAAGCAGAGAGCGACTATTGTTGCACATCGGCCAATGCTGCAAAAGTCGTCCGCGCCATTCCTACGGACCGGCCCATTCTCTTTCTACCCGATAAATTTCTAGCTTCCGTTGTAGCTCGGCAAACGCAACGAGACAACATCATCGCGTATCCGGGGTACTGCCACGTTCACAGGACAATCCGGCCCGAGCACGTCGTCGAAATGCTTGAAGAGCACCCCGAGGTCGAGCTTCTGCTGCATCCCGAGTGTGGATGTGTGAGTTCGTGCATGGCGAAAGTCGCGGACGGCACGCTGCCGCAAGAGCGGACCTTCTTCCTTTCAACCGAAGGGATGCTGCGTCACATCGGTGATTCGTCCGCGAGCGAGTTTGCCGTGGGAACGGAACTCGGCATCATGCATCAGTTAAAGATAAAGTTCTCGCAAAAGCAATTTTATCCTGTGAATCCTGACGCCGTCTGCGCCTTCATGAAGACAATCACGCTCGACAGAGTCCTGCGGTCGCTTGAGACGATTTCACCCCAAGTGATGGTGCCGGAAGAGATCGCGCGAAGGGCGCGTCGGGCGATTGATCGCATGCTGGAACTCGCGTGAAAACGACTGCGATCCTCAAGGTCGGGATCCTCGGTGTCGGAGCCATCGGCCGGACGCTTGCCACCGCTCTCGATGAGAAGCGGGTGGATGCTCGTTTGGTGGCGATTTCGGATCAGGAACAAGAGAAAGCAGAAAAGTTTGCGGCCAGGCTTGCGTGCCCGCCGCACGTAGTCTCGCTGCACGAATTGATCCAGCGAGCGGATTTGCTTATTGAAGCGGCGAGCCAGGCAGTCTTATCGGATTTTGTTCCAATGACGCTCGATGCCGGACGCGACGCGCTTGTCATGAGCGTCGGCGGGTTGCTTGGCCGCGATGAATGGTTCCAAAAGGCCAGCGAGAAGGGCTGCCGAATCTATGTGCCGTCGGGGGCGATCGCCGGGCTCGACGGGGTTAAATCGGCTTCGATGGGACAAGTGAAATCGGCGGTTCTGACGAGCCGCAAGCCTGTTGCAGCGCTCAAGCGCATAGTCTACGTTGTGGATCACAATGTGCCGCTAGAGAACTTCAAAGAGGAAACAGTAATCTTTGAGGGTTCGGCGGAAGAGGCGGCTCGAGCATTCCCTACAACTTCCAATGTGGCTGCATCCCTGCGACTTGCACTCCTTGCACTCGATCGCACGGTACCCGTGTGCGTTCGCGTTGTCGCCGTGGCGGGTGGAACCAGGAACGTACATGAGATTCGTATCGAAGGAGAATTCGGACGGCTCTCAGTGGATATCGAAAACGTGCCGTCGAAGGCCAATCCGCGAACTTCCCAGCTCGCAGCCTTTTCGGCTCTCGCGACCCTGGCGAATCTGACGCGTTCCCTAAGTGTCGGGACGTAGCTGCTCTTGTCAGACTGCAACTGGTACCGCTTTCGTAGTCGCGAATCGGAATGCTTCGTCCAGATCGGAAATCAAGTCTTCGCTGTCTTCGATACCGACAGATAGACGTACCATATCACTCGGTACAGACACGGAGTCCCGAACCTCTGCTGGAATGCTGACATGGGACATACACCCCGGAAGGCTAATCGAGGAATGCACACTTCCGAAGCTTACACAAACGTGGAATATACGAACTGCTTCTACCAGATCGCGTGAGAACTCGAAAGAACCCGTGGCGAAGCTGAGTACGGCTCCAGCACCTCGCGCCTGGCGATGGTGCACATGGAATCCATGAGCTTCTGAGAGTCCCGGATAAAAGACATTCGTTACTTTCGGTTGGTTTGCTAAGAACCGGGCGATGGCGAGCGCGTTCTGCTGTTGACAGTCCATCCGAATCTTGAGGGTCTTGAGTCCCCGAAGCACCAAGTAAGCATCGAATGGCCCAAGTGCCGTACCTTCGGCGTTTTGGACGAAATAGATCTCCTCGGCGAGCCGAAGATCTCTGACAACTGCTACCCCCGCCATGACATCACTGTGACCGCTTAAGTACTTGGTAGCGGAGTGGACCACAATATCTGCGCCGAGGTCTAGGGGGTTCTGCAAGTATGGTGACATCGCACTATTGTCCACGCACAAAAGCGCGCCACGAGCGTGGGCGACCGCAGCTAAAGCACGAAGATCGACTACTTGAAATAACGGATTTGTCGGAGATTCCGTGAAAATCAGACGCGTATTCGGGGCGAGCGACTCAGCAAAGCGGTCTATGTTGTGAGGATCCAAATAGCGGACGCTGATTCCGGAGCGATTCAGAATCTTCGAGAGCAGTCGGCACGTGCCCCCATAAAGATCATTACCCGCAACCACCTCATCTCCGGGGCGGAGCAGGCGCATAACTGCAGCGATCGCGGCCATGCCGCTGGCGAAACAGAACGCGCGCGCCCCATTCTCCAGCAAAGCCAATTGGGTCTCCAGCACGGTGCGAGTTGGATTTCCACTGCGCGAATAATCGTACTCCCCGAAACCGTCTGCCCGTTCCTGCGCGAATGTGGCGGTTTGGTAGATCGGGGTCGCGATTGGGTGATAAGAATTACCTGGACACGAGTCAAAAGTCACAAGCTTGCTGGCAAATTTCATCGGATTTCTCCACTTTCATACGCTTGACATCAGAGCCCGCGCCCGTTTGAGATCTGAGCTATCCCATGCCCCTCCGAGCAGGAGTCTCTGTCTACTGAGCCACCGGCAAAACGATGTTCTTGCCTTTCTCGACTCCCATCCCGGCGATGATGCGTAGTGATGCCTAGACTGCCCTCCGCAGGCCAGCGTCTGTGAGCAGGCGTACGTGATGTTGACCAGTCTCACTCTTGGCCCAAACCGCAGTGGCGCGAACCACGCCAATCCCGTTTCTCTCTAGCACGGTCGAGATTGCACCGATGGCGCTGGGGTCGCTGACCACAAACCTTAGGTAATGCTTGCTCTCGTAATCGCGAACAGCAGTATTCACCCGGCCGCTAGGGCCGGCACGAAATCCAGCTGGGTTACATGCGATCTCGACAACATCGGAAAGCACCGCACTGGCGCTGGGCAGAGAGCCTGCTCCCTTGCCTGAGAAGAGCACCTCGCCAACCGCATCGCCGCGGACAAGCACGGCATTATTCACATGGCGGATGCCCGCAAGGTGATGCATGGCTGGAAGCAGCACCGGAGTCGCGCGGAGCGACACGGCCCCATCCAGGACCTCCGCCGTAGCGATATGCTTGATCACATAGCCCAGTTCGCGCGCCGCCTGCACATCGCCGACCGTAATGTCGCGAATTCCCTCCGCTCGTACCGCATCAGCCGAGATCTGCCGTTGAATGCCAGTTCTGCCAGGATCTTCAGCTTCTGCGCGCATCGTTTCCTTCAATATCCTGTGTCGGATCAGCTTCCGCAAATCCTTTGGCCTTGTGCCTCGTGCAAGGCGGTCTCGAAGTCGAGCTGATCTTCCGTCATGCGCGTGAGGATGTAATTACAGGTTCCGTTCAAGATTCCGCTGAGGCTTTGAATCCGATTCCCCACGAGCCCGTTCCTTAAAGCACGAATGATGGGTATACCCCCTCAAACGCTAGCCTCGAACCCTGTGCACACTTTTTGCATCTCCGCCACTTTCATGAGACCGAAGCCGTCCAAGGCAAGTAATGCCTTGTTAGCGGTGACTACGTGCTTTCCAGCCGCGAGCGATCGCTGTATGAAACTTCGGGCCGGCTCGATTCCGCCAACCAGTTCGACCACAAAATCACAGCCGTTATTGAGATCATTCCCCGGTTGCGTGGTCAGCAGATGGCGGTCCACGCCGGGGCGCTCCTTGTCGAGATCGCGCACCGGTATCTTGGTGATGCTCAATTCAATGCGGGCACGCCGCCGAATGAGCGAGCTATTCCGGGCGACCAGTTCCTACAGGCCCCGCCCCACGGTGCGCAGCCGAGTAATCCGATCTTCAACTCTTGCGCCCGCCATAACTGTCGTTCTTGTTGGCTTCAACAATTACCATGTGGAATGTGGTCGAGGGGAAACAGTGACTTGCCATCGTATGGACCCGGCCGTTCTCGATATTCGCCAGACTCGTCAAGTGAGGTCTCCGAACTGTGGCTGCCCCTTGATGCGATGACGGCCTGCGATAGATCGGCAATGATATCTGCTGGATCCTCCAATCCGATTGACAGTCGAATGAGTTTGTCCGTAATTCCTAGCCGATCGCGCGTCTCGATCGGAACATCGCTGTGCGACATGGAAGCGGGATGCGTTACGAGTGTCTCGACTGCACCAAGATTCTCCGCCAACAAGCACAATTTTACGCTGCTAAGAAATTCTTGGGCTGATGCTACACCTGCCTTAAGTTCGAACGAAAGCATTCCGCCTGGTGCACGTTGTTGACGATCAGCAAGCGCCTTCTGTGGGAATGACTTTAATCCGGGGTAATGTACGCACCGCACCGCCGGATGCCTCTCTAACCATTGCGCGACGGCCAGTGCGTTGTGACAAATTACTTGCATGCGAACTGGCAATGTCTTGATGCCCCGCAGCGTGAGCCATGCATCGAAAGGCGCTTGAATCGTACCCGTTGTTTTACGAACTAGCCGGAGGCGTTCGAGCAGCTTTTCGTTGCGGGTGGCCAGCGAGCCGCCCACGGTTGCATTGTGTCCTTCGATGTACTTGGTTGTGGATAAGACGGAAATATCCGCTCCCAATTCCAGAGGACGCTGCAAAAGTGGTGTGAGGAAGGTGTTGTCGACAGCCAACAACACATCGTGGCTCTTGGCGACACGGGCAATTTCAGCAACGTCAGTCAGCTTCAATGTGGGATTGGCAGGCGTTTCAACGAAAATGAGGCGCGTGGATGGCGTAATAGCCGCGTCGACTGTGGCCGGAATTGATGTGTCCACAAATGAGTGTTGGATGCCTAACTCGCCCAGCACTTGCCTGAACAAACGAACCGTTCCACCATAGACAACCTCCGAAATAATGACATGGTCTCCGCTCTTCAGAAGCGAGAGACACAGCGTCGTAATGGCAGCCATTCCCGAACGAAAACAAAGGGTTGCCTGCGTGCCCTCCAACACGGCAATGGTTTGCTCCAAAGCATCCACGGTTGGATTGGAGGTTCTTGAATAGGTGTGACCTTTGTGAACTCCGACTGCTTCCTGCACGTAGGCCGTCGTCTGGTGTATGGGAAACAGTATCGAGTTGGCATGCAAGTCCCTTGGGGCTCCAGCATGAATAGCCAAGGTCGAAGTATGGAAATTGCGATTAGAAGACAAAACTGCCTCCTTAACATCTGTTGACCTAATTTTGGATTGGAGCACCAGCGAAGTACGAAACCCGGGCACGTGGTCAGGAATGGAGAGTTAAAAGCTTGCCTCCAACGCCCGACAAAGCAGCGCCTGGGCTGCACATGGCCATCGGCATTCGGGAGTAATTTAGCAGACCAATT
>Ga0308309_10001967_pt1 | contig 12240 bp, 14 predicted proteins | sample HubBroMetageWFT5_FD_192491 | JGI IMG/M metagenome (GOLD analysis project Ga0308309, IMG submission 192491) | Warmed and freeze-thawed soil microbial communities from the Hubbard Brook experimental Forest, New Hampshire - Hubbard Brook CCASE Soil... | ecosystem: Environmental > Terrestrial >...
TGTCCATGCGAACCCACGGCAGCGCCCGGCGCTCGGCGGCGATCTGGTCGCCGAGGCGGGTCAGCTCCTTCTCGCGCTCCAGCAGCTGCTTGCGCTTGGCCAGCCACTGCTGCCGGGACACGACAGAATGGTCCGCCGGGGAACGGTTCACGGTTTGGCGGTTCTCTGGGCTGACATTGGCAATGGCGGTGGTCATGGTGTGCTCCTTGGTGCTGTGTCAGGGGTCGTCGGTCACGCGATAGACTTGGGGCCAATACGCCAAGGATGGGAGTTACAAGTTTGGCGGGATTCCCGTGGACTCGCTGATCACGGCCGCGGCGCGCGCCCTGGCGGCCGGTGATCCGCTCGGCGCCCTGAACCGGGTCGCCCTGCGCGACGACGCGCCGGCGCTGGTGCTGCGCGGCATCGCCATGGCGCAGCTCGGCGATTTTGCGCGCGCGAAAGACCTGGTGAAGCGTGCGGCGCGCGGCTTCGGCGCGAAGGAGGCGGTGGCCCGCGCCCGCTGCGTCGTCGCCGAGGCCGAGATCGCGCTGGTCTCGCGCGAGCTCGGCTGGCCCACCAAGGCGCTCGACGCGGCCCGGGCGACGCTCGAGCAGGCCGGCGACCGGCTGAACGCCGCGCACGCGCGCCACCTGGAAATCCGCCGCCTGCTGCTGGTCGGCCATCTCGACGAGGCCGAGCGCACGCTGGGCGGGCTCGACCCCGCGCCCTTCCCGCCGGCGTCGCGGGCGGCGCACGAGCTGGTGGTCGCGGGGATCGCGATGCGCCGGCTGCGCGCCAAGACCGCGCGCGCGGCGCTGGCCCGGGCGGAACACGCCGCGCAGCAGGCCGGCATTCCGGCGCTGGCGGCGGAGGTCGCGAGCGCCCTCCGCCTGCTGGAGACGCCGGCGGCGCGCCTCGTGGCACGGGGCGAGGAGCGCCCGCTGCGGCTCGAGGAGGTCGAGGCGTTGCAGGCGTCCACGGCGCTGGTCGTCGACGCCTGCCGGCATGTCGTGCGCCAAGGGAGCATGACTGGCAGCACGCCGAACGGCGTGGTGGTCTCGCTCGCCGGACGGCCGGTGTTGTTCGCGCTCGCCCGCGCGCTTGCCGAGGCGTGGCCCGCCGACGCGGCCCGCGCCACGCTGCTCGCCCGGGCGTTCGGCGCCCGGCACGCCGACGAATCGCATCGCGCGCGGCTGCGGGTCGAGATCGGGCGGCTGCGCGCCAAGCTGCGGCCGCTGGCAGCCGTCAGCGCGACCGCGCGCGGGTTTGCGCTCAGCCCCCGCCGTGCCCGCGAGATCGTGGTGCTGGCGCGGCCGGTCGAGGAGCCGCATGGTGACGTGCTCGCCTTCCTGGCCGACGGCGAAGCGTGGTCGAGCTCGGCGCTCGCGCTGGCGCTGGGCGCCAGCCAGCGCACGGTGCAACGGGCGCTGGACTCGCTGGCGATGGCCGGCAAGGTGCAATCGTTCGGCCGCGGCCGGGCGCGCCGCTGGCTGACCCCGCCGGTGCCGGGATTCACGACGACCTTGTTACTCCCCGCGCCGCTGCCGGGTGGCTAATGCTGGGAGCGCACGCCTGCCCAGCGGCTCATTGCTGGGAGCGCGGCACTCCGTGCCGCTCATGCGGTGTCGAAACAAACGAAGATGCGCCACGGAGTGGCGCGCTCCCAGCAAAGAGGAACACATGACCACATCCCCCGCCGAGATCCTCCGCGAATACGGACCCTTTCCCGGGGCCGACCAGGTGCACGGCCTGACGTTCGACGGCCAACACGTCTGGTTCGCCTCCGGCGACAGGCTCAACGCCTTCGATCCCGAAAGCGGCATGATCGTGCGCACGATCGACGCCAACGCGCATGCGGGAACGGCGTTCGACGGCCGGCACCTGTTCCAGCTCTTCGAGAAGCGCATCCAGAAGATCGATCCCGAGACCGGCGACGTGCTCGCCACCATCCCCGCCCCCGGCGACGGCGGCGATTCAGGGATGGCGTGGGCCGAGGGCTCGCTGTGGGTCGGCCAGCATCGCGCGCGCAAGATCCACCAGATCGATCCCGAGACCGGCAAGATCCTGCGCACCATCGAGTCCAACCGCTTCGTCACCGGCGTCACCTGGGTCGAGGGCGAGCTGTGGCACGGCACCTGGGAAGCCGACGAGAGCGAGTTGCGGCGGATCGATCCGCAAACGGGACGGGTCCTGGAGGCGCTCAAGATGCCGAACGGCGTAAACGTGTCAGGGCTTGAGTCCGATGGCGCCGACCGGTTCTTCTGCGGCGGCGGACCGAGCGGCAAGGTGCGCGCCGTGCGCCGGCCGCGGCGCGCGGCTGCGGCGGGCGGCGGCTCCTAGACGCGCGAATAGCGAGAACGCGCTGTCTTAGTCGAAGAATTGCGGCGAATGCTTCAGGCTCTCGAAGGTCGGCAGGTCGTGGTTGATCCAGAGCTGCGCGTTTTTTTCGGCCAGGATCCTGGCCAGGCGGGCGTGCGAGGCGTGGGTCTGCTCGGCGCTGGTGTTGATCGAGGGCACGCGATCGTTGTCCCAGTTGTCTTTGAAGTGCGCGGCATCGCCGGCCAGCAGGATCCAGCCGCTCCTGGCGAGGTGCACGAGCAGCGACTGGTGTCCCGGTGTATGGCCGGGCGTGGAAAGGAGCGTGACGCTGCCGTCGCCGAACACGTCATAGTCGCCCTCGAGCGGCTTCAGCGGCCGGTCCTTCTTGAACAATGGCCGCTTGCCCGGGGCGAAGGCCCAGTCGAACTCCGCCTTCTGGATCAACAGCAGGGAGGCGGGGAAGCGGTCGACATTGCCGATATGGTCGGGGTGCGTGTGCGACACCGCGACGAAGCCAATGTCGCCCGGCTTGACGCCGATTTCCGCGAGCTGGCCCATGAGCGTCTTGGCGCGGGTGGCGTGGCCCACCGGTGTGTCGACCGGCGTGTCGGCGATGGCGTCGGGGTAGCCGGTGTCCCACAGGAGCCACTGGCTGCCGTGCTTGATCAGGCTGCAGGTATCGGCCTGCTCGATCGGCTTGCCGACATCGATCCCGGGCGACCAGATCGACTGGTCCTTCGCGGAATTGTGGCCGCAATCCATGACGTAGAGCCGCTCCGCCGTCTGCGCACCGGCCGGCGCCAGGGCGGCAAGGGGAGCGGCGAGCGTGGCGGCGAGCGCGAGCAGCAGGGCCTTCATGTCGGCTTGTGAATGTAGCCGTAACGCAGGTTGCTGCGCGCGCCGCCCTGCCGGTCGTATTCGGCCTTCATCAGCGTGAAGCGGTCGGGGCTCTCGAGCTCCGTCTTGCGCGTCGGCGCGAAAAGGCGCCGGCCGTTTTCGCCCAGGATGGCGTTCTTGACCGGGCCGTCGGCGGCACCGAGCGGCTTGAAGCCGTGCTTCTTCTGCATGTCCTCGGGGATCTCGAGTCGCCTCAGGCCCTCGATCTGCCATTGCGGCGAGCCGGTCCATACCGAGTCGGTGCCCCAGATGATGTGGTCGTGGCCCAGCCCCTTGACCAGGGTGCCCATCATGGCCGCGGCCAGCACCGGCTGGGCGATCACGTTCCAGGCGAAGATCGCGCCCAGGTCGCCATAGACGTTGCTGACGCCGTGCTTGCCGGGGATCTCGGCGAGGTCGGTGAGCCACGACAGCCGCCCGGTCTTCTCCCATTCGTCGACGCCGTCGCTCGGCGGGCCGCCGAGATGGCGGTAGCCCGAATGGTAGATGACGAAATTGAGCTGCGGCCAGTCCTTGGCCGCCTTGGCAACGTCGGCGACCTGGGCATGGCCCACGAGATGCGGCAGCTTCTGTTCGGCGAATAGCGGGAACAGGCCCTTGTGGACACAGACGTTCTTGATGCCAGCTTTCGCCGCCTTCTCGTAGAAGGGATACATCAGCTTCTCGTCATCGAGCTTGTAGGCGGTGCGCCCGCCATGGGCGATCACGAAGTCGCCGATCGTGTAGGCCTTCCAACCCTCGGGCTTGTAAACATCAATGGCGTGGTCGACGGCGTCCAGCCAGCCGGGCTGGCCGGGCGTCAGGGTGAAATGGGCCATCATCCGCTCGGCGCCCGCCTCCTTGTTCACCCGTTCGCGTGCCTTGAACACGGCGTCCTGCGGCAGCAGCCAGTCCTTGGGATCGTCGGACGGCGCGTTGGTGAGCAGCGCCAGCTTGGTGTCGCTGTCGAGGTAGATCTCCTTCATGAAGTTATCGAACTTGAGGTCCTCGACCGTCTGCGGCTTGCCGGCCATGTCCTTGTTCCAGCCGGCCTTGGCCGTGAGCGTGCGCTGCCACATCAGGCCGCCAATCCGCTTGGGATCGGCGACGAACGGCGCGGGATCGTCTCGGATGAAGTGCGTGTGCGCATCGAGGATGAATTGGTTCTTGAGCGACTCGGCGCGCGCATCGGCGAGCTCGGGCGTGGTGGTCTCCGCCCGTGCCACCGAGAACAGCGGACCGTAGACTTGGTTCATCACCAGGTAGGACGCGGCCATGCCGGCCGCGGTCTGGAAGAAGCGCCGCCGGCTCACACCCTGGCGCTCGGCGAGCCTGTCGCCCAGGTCCTTGAGCCGCGCCTCCACCTCGCGCTGTTTCTCGGTCTGTGGCGCGGGCAGATACTCGTCGCTGGAGACGATCTGGGTGGGGATGGGCGAGGGTAACTCCAGCTCCTCGGCGCCCTGCAGTGCCTGCATCTGTTCCGGCGTGATCGCGCGCATGGCGGCCTCCTCAGTATTCGATCTTGACGTCGACGGTCTTGGCCTCGCTGCCGAGCTCGAACGAGGCCTTGTCCCAGTAGGGCGGCGACAGGAGCTCGCGCGCGTCGTTGGAGACGCCGTAGCCCTCCGACGGAATGCCGGTTGCGTCGCGGTCGAGCTTGCCGTTGTTGTTCTCGTCGTGGAGCGCGGTCACCGCGTAGCGGCCCGGCGGCAGGTCGTGGAAGGTGACGCTGACCGTCCCGGTCGCAGCCTTCTGACGGAAGGCAGCGACCTGCTGGCCCTCCTTGGGGAAGGCCTCCTTGCTGGCGAAGATCGCCGCCGACACCGCGCCCTCGGCGTTGTGCGCGCCGCTCAGCTTGATGGTGAGGTCGGCCGCGTTTGCGGTCAGCGGCAAGCACGCGGCAACGGCAACGGCGATTGTGCGGAACATGTTTTCCTCCTCTCGGGCTGTGCGACTAACGTCCGCGATAGACCGGCGCCCGCTTCTCCTGCAGCGCGCGGACGAATTCCTGGCGGTCCTCGCTCTGCATCAGGCGGGCGAATGCGGGAAAGGTCGCGGCCAGTGCGGCGTCTTCGGCCGAAAGCGCCTGATGGGCCGAGGCCAGCACGGCGCGCACGCCCATCGGCGCGTTGGCCGCGATCTTGCCGGCGATTTCGAGCGCGCGATCCAGCTCCCGGCCGGGCTCGCTCACTTCCTGGACCAGCCCCAGGCGGCGCGCTTCGTCGGCGCCCCATTCGTCGCCGGTCAGCATGTAGCGCATGGCGTTGCCCCAGCCCGCCTCGCGGGCGAAGCGGACCGTGCCGCCGCCGCCGGGATAGACGCCGCGTGCCACCTCAGCTTGGGCAAAACGCGTGTCGCTCGCCGCCACCCGGATGTCGGCGGCGAGGAACAGCTCGTGGCCCAGGAGCTGCGTCTTGCCGTGCGCGGCGGCGATCAGCGGCTTCTGGCGGTAGGGTTTGGAGGTGCCGACCGGGTTCACGAACTCGGAAATGGGCCCGGCGAACACCTGCGCGCGCAGGCCGTCGGCCCACGACGGCGGGTCGAGCCCGGGCGAAAAGTCCGGGCCGTGCGCGAACAGCACGGCGACCCTCAGCGCCTCGTCGTGGTCGAGTTGCCAGTAGGCGCGCCCCAGCGCCAGGAACGTCGGCACCTCGATGCGGTTTTGCACTTCAGGCCGGTTGATGCCGATCAGCAGGATGGACTCGCGCCGCTCGAGTGTGATGTAGGTGGGCGTGACGTAGGTGGGCGTGACGTAGCCAGGCGCCGGCTGCTCCGCCGTCGCGCCTTGGGCTCCGGCACCTTGACGGGCGACGATGGTGGCGGCCGCAGCCGCGCCGAGCAGCGGGCGCCGGCCGAGCCCTTGCGACATGTCGCTATCGTCGTCCATCTGCGATCTCCGGAGTGGTACGACTGCGTACCCTCTTGCCACAAGGTGGTACGCAGGCGTACCAATGTCAATCATGAATCTCGACCGCCGCACCTTCCTGGCAGGGATCGCCCCGATCACGATTGCGGGAGCGGCCGGGGCTGCCGGCCTGCCCAGGGTGGTGCTGAAGCTCCTAGAGCTCTCCGCGTAGTTGACTAAGATGACCGCAATGAAGCGACGAGCCGCCAATCCGTCCCCGCCGGCGGACGAGGACACCTTGCGACAGCGCGTGCTGGGCGCGGCCTTTGCCACCTTCCTGGAAAAAGGCTACGCGCGCACCAGCATGCTCGATATCGCAAGCCGCGCGAAGATCTCCAAGCGTGACCTCTACGCCATGTGTTCGGGCAAGCCGGCGATGCTGCGGGAAGTGATCTCCGAGCGGGCGCGGCGCATGCGGCTACCGCTCGACATGCCCGCCGTCCGCAATCGCGAAGAGCTGATCGCCACGCTTAATGCGTTGGGCCTGGCGACCCTGCAAGGCGTCATCAGCCGGCCGGTGCTGGTCCTTCACCGCATGGCCGTCGCCGTCGCCGAGGAGGCGCCTGACGTCGCCAAGACGCTCGACGAAGCCGGCCGCAAGGTCAACCGGACGGCGCTGCGCCGGTTTCTCGGCGACGCGCAGGCGGCCAAGTTGCTTGGCCCCGGCGATCCCGCGGCAATGATGGACGATTTCTTCGCGCTCCTGTGGGGTGGCTTGCTGATCGAGCTTTTGATGGGCGTTACCCCGCCACCCTCGCCTGGGGCACTCGCCCGAAGAGCGCAACGGGCGACGACCAAGTTTCTAGAACTGTATTCCCCGCACCGTGCAGGCCGGTAGTTGGAGGACGCGAGATGGCCTCACCACTTGGCGAGGTACTGGCGGATCGGCTCGGCGCCCGGATTGCTGAAGCGCCGGTCGAGCACGATCGCCTTGGTGGTGGCGCCCGGTCCGTAGTAGAGCGCGTTCCAGTCGTTGTCGGCGTCGAGGTAGGAGCCTTCGAGCGAAACGCCGGCGAACAGGCCGGCCGAGCTGCCGAAGGCCACGATGTCGGCGCCCATGGCCGAGGTCGAGGCGCCCTCCAGGCCGACGCCCACCGCCACCAGGGTCACGCCGCCCTCGGCGCCGAACTTGAACTTGTGGTTGAGGATGGCGTCCAGGCCCTTGTCGGTGCGGATGATGAACAGCATCTCCGACACCTTGGCGCCGATCTGCAAACCGACGCTGCCCGAGCCCATGCCGTAAAAGGCGGGTGGGCTCCACTCCTTGCCGCCGTTGCGCGCCATCAGGGTGCCGCGCCCGCCGGCCGCACCGAAGATGAAGCCGCCCTGCACCAGCTCGGGCACGATCAGCACGCCCTTGGCATTGGTCATGTTCCTGGCGGCATCGGGGAAGTCCGGGCCATCCAGCACCTTGCGCGCGGATTCCAGGCAGGAATCGACCAGCGACTGGCGTCGGGCGTCGGCACGGGCGGGCATGGCGGATAACAGGGGCGCGGCGAACGCAGCCGCGGTCCCCGCAAGGACGGTTCGGCGATCGAGCTTCATTTTCTGCTCCTTTGGCTCATGGCCGACGCCGGGGAAGCGCCTTGGCGGCCACTGCAATGGCAAATCATACCACGTTTCGGGGCAAATTTGGGGCACTGGCAGCCTTGCCTCAGGAAGGACTCAGGCCAGGCCGCGGGGTCTCAGAGTCCCTCTCCGCCGCGCAGCGGGGGAGAGGGCCGCTGATCATCTGCGCGGGGGTCGGTCCTTCATGGTGAGCGGCAGGCCCGCGGCCATGAGAACCACCCGGTCGGCCCGCTCGGCGACCCGCATGTTCAGCCGGCCCTGGGCATCGCGGAAGGAGCGGCCGAGTGGCGTCTCGGGCACGAGGCCCAGGCCCACTTCGTTGCTCACGAAAACGACCGGCGAAGCGCTGTCGTCGAGCGCCTGCAACAGCTCGTCGGTGGCCTGGTCGAGATCGGCGCCGACATGCATCAGGTTGGAGAGCCAGAGCGTCAGGCAATCGACCAGCACCGGCTGGCGGTGCGTCTGGGCGCCGTCCAGCGCCTCGGCAAGCCTTACCGGCTCCTCGATGGTGGTCCAGCCGACGCCGCGGCGTGCGCGATGGGCCATGATGCGGGTCGCCATCTCGACGTCGCCCGCCTCGGCGGTGGCGATGTAGACCGCCGGCCGCGGTGAGGCGCCAAACAGCGTGCCCGTGACAAGCTTCTCGGCATAGGTGCTCTTGCCCGACCGCGCGCCGCCCAGGACCAGCGTCACCGGCGGCAGCGGAAAAGTCGTGAGGTGTTCCATCAGAGACTCATTCGGACCGCGGGCGTCCCGCCCGCTTCATGATTCATGAGCGGGCGGGACGCCCGCGGTCCGAAAGAGCGGCGCTCACCAGCCAGCAGGCGCCCGGCAGCATCACGCCGTTCGGTCCTTGGTGAGGCGCCAGCACCTCGGCAATCGCTGCCTTCGCCTTCTCGACCGCCGCCGGCCCGGCGTCGGCGAAGGCTCGCGCCAATGGGCCGAAGCGGCCGGTGTTCTCGGCCACCTCGGCCGCCGTGCTTCCCATCCAGATCGGCCGATCGATTGGCTTGATGGCAGGCGTGGCGAAGCCCGCGTCCTTCAGGATGCGCTCGACCCGGGCACGATCGCCGAAGGAATACTGGCCGGGATCCTCCGGCCCCGGTCGCGGGATCGGCGGCAGGAACGGCGCGGCCGCCCGCAGCGGGACAAGACCCCAGGGATTTTCCTGCGGCGTGCGCCAGCACAGGAAGACCAATCGTCCCGCAGGCTTGAGCGCGTGCCGGAGATTCTTGAACGCCGCGACCGGGTCGCCGAAGAACATGACGCCGAAGCGCGAGAAGACGAGATCGTAGGTCGCCGCCTTGAAGGGATAGGTGACGGCGTCGCCGACGACGAAGGTCGCATTGTCGACCCGGTGCGATCGCGCAGCATCGACCAGCGGCTCGGAAATATCGACGCCCAGCACGTGGCCGGTCGGGCCGACGGCGCGCGCCAGATCCGCCGTCGTGCCGCCCATGCCGCAGCCGACATCGATGACGTGTTCGCCGGGCTGCGCGGCGGCGGCGGCCAAAACGTCCTGGCCGAGATCGGCGATCGAACGCTCGATGCGCTGGTGATAGGTCGCGAGCCAGCCCTGCCCGCCCGGGCCGTTCCAGAACGCTGCCTGTTCCGCCGCGAGCTCAGCTTTGCTTTTCATGCGAGGGCCGCCGCCTTGGCCCCACTTGGCCTAGATACTGCAAGCTCGCGCGGCATGTAATTGACGAACCCCACGCGCCAGGCGTGCGCCGGATCGGCCTGCTCGAAATGCTCGATCAGGGTTATCGACACATTGTCGATCTCGAAGCGCACGGCGGCCTCGGGATGGAGGTCGAAGGCATAAGCGAGTGCGGCGCGGATCGTGCCGCCATGCGCCGTCGCCACGATGTCGCGGCCGCGATGCTGCTCGGTCAGCCGGTCGATGCTTTTAACCGCGCGGCCCTGCAGGTCGACGAAGCTTTCGCCGCCGGGCGGCCGGTGCTGCGGCGGCGCCAGCCAGAACAGATGGTTGTTGCCATGCTTCTCGGCGATCTCGACGTAGGTCAGGCCCTGCCATTCGCCGAAATGCTGCTCGGCGAGATCGGCATCGATATGGAGCTTGTCCAGCTCGGCGCCGGCCTTGCCCAGCTGCTCGGCCGTCTTGCGGGCGCGCAGCAGGTTCGAGGCGTACCACACCGCGCCCTTGGGCAGCAGCTTGGCCTGGTGCTCGAACAGCGCCTGGTTGCTCACGTCGCAGTCCTTGTCGCTCTGGCCGTAGCAGCGCGCCTCGGGATTGGGCACCGGCGCGTGCCGCACCCACCACCAACGCGTGACCAATCCCGTGATCTTGGCGCCTGTCGCCATGCTGCTTGTTCTCCTGAAATGCTGTCATCCCGAGCGCAGCGAGGGACCTTTCTGTTGCCGTAAAGGTCCCTCGCTACGCTCGGGATGACAATGTGCGTGTGTCTTTACCGGGCGATGAACAGCGCCGCCACCACCAGGAAGGCGATCTCGGCCTTCTGCTGGACGGCACCCAGGGTGTCGCCGGTGTAGCCGCCGATGCGGTTGGCGATCCAGTGCGAGCCGCCCCAGGCCGCCGCCATGGCGGCGATTGGCGCCAGGATGGCGACGAAGAAGCCCTTGCCCAGCAGCAGCAGGAAGGCGAGGGCGGCGCCCAGCCCGATGGTGAGCCAGACGTCGTTGTCGGTCGGCTTGCCGGCTTGTGCACCCAGGCCATCCGCCTGCATGGGCGAGAAGGCGAGCAGCGGATAGGCGATCACGGCGCGCGACAAAGCGTGCGCCGCGATCAGCACGACCAGTCCGGTCGAGCCGCTGAACTGCGCCAGGCAGGCGACCTTGATCAGCACGGAGAGCGCCAGCGCCAGCACACCGAACGTGCCGTTGCGGCTGTCGCGCATGATCTCCAGCCGCCGCGCCGGCTCGAGCGCGTGCGGGCCCAACCCGTCGGCGGTGTCGGCAAGACCGTCTTCATGCAGGGCACGCGTGATCAGGATCGCGGTGCCCACCGCCAGCACGCCGGCGAGCCAGCCCGGCCCGGCCAGCCCGCGCACGACGACGAACACCAGCCCGGCCGCGAGCCCGACGCCGGCGCCGATGAAGGGCAGCACCGGCAGCACGTCGGCCAGCTGCCAGCGCGGCGCGCCGACATCGAGCCTGAGCCCGGTGAAGAACGACGTCTGCTCCTTGAAGGCTTGCAGCCATTCGTCGAAGGAGGATGGGCGGCCGCTGATGGGCGCGTTGGGACTGGTCATGAGGGGGGGCTGGCCATGATAGGCCGAATATAGGATGGTCCGCGCCCGCGATGAACGCCCTACCCGCACATTAATGCCTGCAACTTTCGACGAAATGCGCCGCATCCTGCGCGACCTGCCGGGACCGGACCTTGCGGCCAGGACCGAGGCGGTGCGCCGCCAGGCCGAGCTCACCAAGCCGCCGGGCTCGCTCGGCCGGCTCGAGGAGATCGCCGAATGGCTGGCCGCCTGGCAGGGTCGCGCCAGCCCGCGGGTCGAGCGGCCGCGCATCGCGGTGTTCGCCGGCACCCATGGCGTGGCGGCACGCGGCGTGTCGGCCTACCCAACGGAAGTCACCGGGCAGATGGTGAAGAACTTCCTGGCCGGAGGGGCGGCCATCAACCAGCTCGCCACGGCGATCGACGCCGATCTGCGCATTTACGAGCTCGACCTCGCCAATCCGACCCTCGACTTCACGCAGGGGCCGGCGATGAGCGAGGCCCGTGCGGCCAACGCCATGGCCTACGGCATGATGGCGGCAGAGCCCGGCATCGACGTGCTGTGTCTTGGCGAGATGGGCATCGCCAACACCACGACCGCGGCCACGCTCTGCGCCGCCCTGTTCGGCGGCAGCGGTGCGGACTGGGCGGGGCCCGGCACCGGCGTGAAGGGTGCTGCCCTCACGCACAAGATCGCCGTCATCGACGAAGCGTTGGCGTACCACAAGAAGGCGATCGCCGAGCGCGATCCACTCGCCCTGTTGGCGGCGGTGGGCGGCGAGGAGTTGGCGGCCATCGCCGGCGCCGTTCTAGCCGCCCGGATGGGCCATATTCCGGTGCTGCTCGACGGCTACGCCTGCACCGCCGCGGCGTCAGTGCTCTATGCCGCCGACCGTCGCGCGCTCGACCATTGCCTGGTCGCCCATCGCTCGGCCGAGCCCGGCCATACGCGGCTGCTGCAGGCGATCGGCCAGCGGCCGCTTCTGGACATGGACATGCGGCTGGGCGAGGCCTCGGCGGCGGCACTGGCCGTGCCGCTGCTCAAGGCCGCCGCCGCCTGCCACAACGGCATGGCGACCTTCGCCCAGGCCGGCGTGAGCTCCAAAGATGCCTAGGCGATTGAAGTCGAATGCGCCGCGCAAGAAGAACGAACGGCGCCAGCGGGTAAACGACCCAGAGGGCACCAAGCGCAACATCGTCGACGTCGCGACGCGAGAGTTCGCCCAGAAGGGCTATGGCGGGGCGCGGGTCGACGCCATCGCCGAGCGCACGCGCACCAGCAAGCGCATGATCTACTATTACTTCGGCGGCAAGGAAGGACTCTATCTCGCCGTGCTCGAGGAGGCCTACTCGAGCATCCGCCGCACCGAAGCCACGCTCC
>Ga0308309_10001968_pt1 | contig 12240 bp, 11 predicted proteins | sample HubBroMetageWFT5_FD_192491 | JGI IMG/M metagenome (GOLD analysis project Ga0308309, IMG submission 192491) | Warmed and freeze-thawed soil microbial communities from the Hubbard Brook experimental Forest, New Hampshire - Hubbard Brook CCASE Soil... | ecosystem: Environmental > Terrestrial >...
CGCGCGAGATCCGCGGTTGTAATCCCAGATATCGGTTTGCCTCCATGCGGTCCATGCCAAGCTCCGTCTTTCTTGCTGAGCCCACCCGCCTTGAAGCAACTCACTAATGCATGCCTTTTGCTCGGAGATAGCTCGGCAATAGGAGCCCGACCCACCCTAAGTGGGAAGACCGGAGAACGAGACTTCGTCTCACTTCGAAAAGCAGGCCTCGCCGCACTATCTTTAATGCTCATCATTTGAGCTCCTTGGGAAATTTCTCCCTGCGGACATCAATAAAGCTCGCACTCTGCCGGCGCCGCGTTGCAAAAATGCACAGTTGACAGAAAAAAAGGATATCACTCACAGGCCGTCAACAGCTCATGAACAGGAAACATTGGGACCGCCGCTAGCTTGCCGCCTCAAGTGTCTGTCGGCCGGGAACCCACGCGTCCGAGCTCGGATGAGATTATTTTGGACACACCGCGCCGGTGTTCAGCCATGCCTGGATGAGCGCGCCCAGTTCCTTTTGCGTGCCGGGAGCCGGTTCGCGACCGCCTCCGGGCGTCCAAGCCCAGCCCACCAGCGAATCATCAGCCACGTGCGTCAAAATTTGTTGCAGCGACCGGCCACCGTTGCGCGCGGGGTCCTTGATCTGCGTGCAGATCTCGCCCGGCGTCTTGTTCTGCCAAGCCATCTCGCTGGGTGCTAAATGCCAATGCGGGTGACCCGGCACACCGGCCGGATCGAAGTTGGCGCTCTGGTGGCATGTTGCGCATCGCATCGCCGGCGTACCGAAGCCGTCGGAGCCGCGCGCGACCGGCGGCTGATGCAAACGGCGCGTCTCCCCTTGCAGCGGCCGATCGCCGGCCGGGTGACAATTCACGCAGCGCGCCGAGGTCAGCACCTTGCCGGCTTCCGCGAATAAAGCGGCCGATCGCTCCGCCGTATCGCTGATTCCGTCAAAGCTCTGTGGCGCCGCAAGCGTGGTCGAGGACTCCGCAGAATAAACTTCCGTCGGCGGCGGCAGGCCCAAGGCCACCAGCAGCACAACAGAAAGTGCGATGCGCTTGACAGAGGCCATGATCGATCTCCCCTGCGGCGCAACAACGGCCGCGCCGGCTAGCTCAGGTAACGATTGGGGTCGGCGAGAATCACGTCCCGCATCGCCTCGTGGTATTTGACGTAGCCGGTGCAGCGGCAAAGATGACCGTCGAGCGCCTCGCGGATCGTGGTGTCGAGCTCGGCGCGTGCCACCGGCGTCTTTGCCAAGCGCTCCAACAGCACCTGGCCCTCGTTCACAAATCCGGGCGTGCAATAGCCGCACTGAAACGCGAAATGTTCGACGAACGCCTTTTGCAGCAGCGAGAGCTGGCCGTTCTGCGCATGGCCCTCTATCGTGCGGATCGATTTGCCGGCGAAGCCTGCCGCCGGCACGACGCAGGTCGGGCTGGTGTGGCTGGTGCCGTCGGGATTGTCGATGATCACCGCGCAACTCAAGCACTGCGCTAGGCCGCAGCCGAATTTGGTGCCGGTCAATCCCAGGTGTTCGCGCAGGAAATCGTTCATCGACAACGTGTCGCGAATCTCGAACGGTCCGTAGGCTTTGCCATTGATCGTCACGCTCATCTCGGTCACGGCAGCGCTCCTCTGACCATGGCCTGGGTCACCGGCAATGATTGGAAGCGATGACCGGTGGCGTCGTGAATCGCGTTTAGGATCGCGGGAACGATGGGGATCATTGCGACTTCGGCCATGCCCTTGGGCGGATCACCCGGCGCGACCGAAGGCAACACCTCGATCTGCAGCCCGTTCAACGGCAGGTCGGTGGCGCGGGCGATCACGTACTGACCGAGATTCCACGTCCCGTTGCCGGGACCGTCCTCGTAGAGTGGCAACGATTCCAGTAAGGCGTAGCCGACGCCCATGGCGAAGCCGCCCTGCGCCTGCCCGACGACAATCTCCGGCACCAGCGCGTTGCCGCATTCGAGCACGCTGTAGGCTTTAGCGATACGCAGGAAGCCGGTCTCGCGCGCAATTTCGACGCGGACCAAGGTGGCGCATGCGGCCGTGTGGACTGGGCCGGAGCGGTTGTTCGCAGTCGGCGGAAATTTCACGCTCGACCGATCGAGGCACGCGTATCGACCGCTGCCCTTGCGCACGGCCAGCGCGTCGATGTCGGCGCTCCATGTCTGTCCGGCGATGGGGAAACTCGCCCGCGACCATCCCCAGCGCGAGAAAGCGTGCGCCATGGCTCCCGTCACGTCATGACGCACGTGCGCCTTGGCGGCGATCGAGCGCAACGATAACGGCACCAAGCCGGGCATAAGCAGGTTGCCGTCGTGCCAGCGCGCCGCCTCCCACTGCTTGGCCGTTGGATGGGTTGGCGGAAGACGCCACAGCTCGAGCGCTGCCGGCCATAAACCGAAGCGGAATATGACGCGGGCGGCCTCAGCGGCGGCGTGTGTGCCGACATACGCGCCGTTCGAGGCGAATGTGGCCGCGCTGATTGCCGGCACCCAGCGTGGATTTTCGGCCGCGGCGTCCTGGGTCGCCTGGTCCATGGTATAGGAGTTGCCCGAAGTGACGAGCGCCAGCGGGCCATAGGAATCGACATCGTGCACGGTAACGTCATCGGCAACGGCGCCGAGATGGGCCGCCACCCGGTTAGCCAAAGCCGTGCCGATACCGTTGCCCATGTCGACATGATCGGCGTGGATGGCGATCCGACCCTGCGCGTCGATTTCCACCGTGCTCTGCGCGCAATCCGCGCCGCTACCGTAATTCTTGGTGGCGGCGGCGACGCCGGTACCGACGGCGAACCCGCCCTCCTCGCCGCGCACTTTCTCCTGCGCGCGTTGTTGCCAGATCGGGTGCTTCTCGACCTTGTCCAGAAGCTCTGGCGTGCGGACGGCAACGGTGTAGGCGTTTCCGGCCATCATCCTTCCGCCGCTCTTGAGCGCGTTGCGCCGCCGGAATTCGATCGGATCGATCGATAGCGCCGCCGCCGCCTCGTCGATCAGCACCTCGAGCGCCGTCATTGATTGCAGCGTGCCGTAACCGCGCATCGATCCCGCAGTCACGCCGCGCGAATGCAGCGCAGTCGTGGCGATATCGACTTTCGGAGCATAGTAGATGCCGAGAGCTCCGATGGCGCTGACAATCGAAACGTTGTTTGAATAATTGGCGAGGCCGCCGCCATCCAGCACATGATCGGCGACGAACCCGGTGATCTTGCCGGTCGAGCGGTCGATGCCGATCCGCGTGTGGATCTTGAAGGCGTGACGCTTGATGCCGGATTGAAATTGTTCGTAGCGGTTGATCGCGAGTCGCACCGGCCGATCCGGAAAGAACATCGCGGCCAGTGCAATATAAAGCGGCATGATCGAATGATCACGCCCGCCGAAGCCGCCGCCCATATAGGCAAACAGGGTCTTAATTTGCTCCGGCTTGAAAGGAGTCCGCGCGTCGCCGACCATATAGGCCAGCGCTTCGGCAGCCTCATAAGGCGACTGCATGCCGAGCACGAGCTCAAGGGTTTTAGCGCCAGCATTGTACCAGCCGAGCCCGCTCTCCGGTTCGAGGAACATCGGATCGACGGATTGCGTTTCGAAGTCGCGGTCGAGCACGAGCACATCCGGATTGACTGCGGCAAGTCCGGCGCGGATCTGTTCGCCGTAATACGTCGCTTGCGCGTCCGCCGGACCGTGCAGATCGGCCGGCGCCCAAACCGGTTTGTCGCCATTGGCGAAACTGCGCGGCACGGTCCAGCCGGCCAGCATCGGCGAATAGACATCCGGCGCCTCCGGTGTCGCCCCGGCAACCCGCACGAAACGATGCGAGCCGTAAGGCGCGATCGCGACCGGACCTGTCTCGTCGCCATAACTCACGCAGGACGGGCGGCGCAAAGTCAGACGGGCCTGATCGAAAGCGTCGAACTGCTCGAAGATCAACATGGCCAGCGGCTGGCCGAGATAGAGCGGGGTCTTGCCGGTGGGGCAGAACAGGTCGCCCTCAAAGAAGTCCGGCACGCGGATGCCGGCGTCGGCGAGATCGGCCGCCGTTACCACACGCGATGGCTTGAGGGCGCCGCTCAATCGCGAGAGGTCTACGCCGGTGAAGCTGTGCGTGGCGTCAGTCGCGCGGATCAACAAAGCGTGTGACGTGTTCGGCGGCCATCCGGGAAGATCGGCGGCGCGAAAATCCGAGGCATAAAGCTTCGTCCCGGAAACCTTGGCCGGGCCGTCAATGCGCCCTTCGCCTGTCGCGGCGGGATTCCAACGGTTGCGTCCTGGCAATGTCTCGCGTGTCTCGAAACCGAGACTTTCGGCCCACGCCAGACGCGAGAGGCTCAGCGCGATGCCGCTGGACATTGCCAGCGTGCCAAACTCGCGTCGCGAAATCGCCATTGCAGCTACCTCATAACGCCGGCTCAATGAAGGTCGGTGATGGAGGCCGGCCCGGTCCCGGCTGTGATCAACGCCGGCCATTGCTTGGAGCCGAACGGGACGGCCGGCGGCAGGAACGGCGTCATTCCAAGCTTGGCGTCTTCGGCAATGATCGCGGTGCGCGCGTCGCCGCCCATCAGCTCATAGTCCATCAGATAATAGTTGCCGAAAAACATCGCGCCGACGGAACGGTCGGCGACGATGCGGGTTAGCAAGTCCAGCATGTCCGAGGGTGTCGTGGTGAACGCGATCGTCTCGAACAACATCAACCGATCGTTGATGGCCGCTGCACCGAAGAACTGCGCCAACACGCCGAAAAGCACATTGTTCTGACGCGTGACGTAGATGGTATTGCTGGCGGCATAGGTCTTGTCCCAATCGGCGCCGAGCATCTTCTTCCAGTCAGCGATCACGCTCATCCAGTGCGCGACCTGAGTCTGCGCCGCCCAGGTGACGTTCCGCTTCAAATAAGCTTCCTGCTTCTGCGTGAATGGCGCCAGCGACGCGGAAGAAATTGCGCCCTTCGCCAGGCACGCGTCCATGAACGCGATGTTGTTCTCGAGGATAGTGCGGTTATTTTCCCGCCACTCCCCAGGCATCGGCACCGCGTCGAGACTCTCCAGCGCCGATTTCATGCGGCTGCGGTAGGCGAGCATTGGGCCGCGCCATGCCTGGTTGTCGGGATTATCCAGATAAGGCCCCACCACTTCGGCCATCGCCATGGTGCTATGGTCGACCGATTTAAGCAGCTGATAAACGATAGGCACCGGCGGGGCTTCGAGCGGGGCTTGGCCGGGCCGATAAAGAATGAACCGTCCGCCCGCTCCGGAGAACAACGCCAGGATGACAGGATGTTGTGCAAGGATGTTTTTTTGAAAGATTTTGGCGGCGGCGTCGTAAAGGTCGAACATACCGCTATTGAGCGCCAGAACGTCTTTCGTCGCGGTTTCCGCCGGACTAGAGTCGATGCCGCCGGCGATCGTCTTCATGTAAGCTGGGAGCTCGTCGGCTTTCGCCGCCATCATCACGCCCGCGAGCGCCAAGGAGATCGTCACCAAAAAGGCGCAACGTTTCAGGAGCAAATTGCTGTGCATGCGTTTCCTCCACGAAGCATGCACACATCTGGACGCGCAGGGTTAAGATTCTATCCGGCATTCCACCTGCGTGGGATCGGAACGACTGCTGATATGCGAATTGGTTGCCTGCTACCTGAAGGGATTTGTCAAATCCGACAGATCAGCATGTGCTGTTGCGTCTACCAAGCAATTGGCGCCGATGTTTCCGTTGTTAGCTTCGGCAGTTCTACGGATGACCTCACTGTTTGGCCATTTCTCCAGCACTCGGTCCCGGCCCGACATCCGCGGGAAATTGGGTATTGGCCGGTTCCCAGCCAGCGGATGGATTTGAAAATCATAGTGGCCGGATTTTTATAATTGTCGCGATCTTCTGATTGGGAGCGGAGTGAAAAAAATCAGGATCTCGTTCCTTTCCGAACAAACGTGGGCGTGGCCTAAAGATTAGCTTGGCCGTGTCTTGGCTAACATTCTGGAATTTATCCGGGTCGAACCGCCCGCCTTCGACGAATACGCCTCTCGCGCTATGGGCGAGGCATTTGCTTCCGCCTGCGCTAAGCTTCACGACAGCAATCTGTCAAAGCTGCTCGGCGAGATAATCGCCGAGCGGATAATCGAAGCTGCGAGGCGGCGCGAGCGTGACCCGGAGCGCCTATGCAGTATCGCAATTGCTGCAATAGACGGCGAGCGAAAAGAATGCCCGGCATGACGCCGGTGGTCCTTTCGCTGATTGTTTCAGCGATGCCGCTCGCGATAGCGGCTTTCGCGGCCTTCTCCGCCTGGGCGGAATGGCGGCCCGACTTCGCACAGCCGTATCGGCTACATACCCTAGTTGTCGACGCCGTTGCCGATATTGATGACGACCGCACGCTTTTCCAGTAATAAGTGCAGCCTATCAGCACGCGGCCTACGATTGACCGGCTTGCTGCCAACTCGGCCAGAGCGGGGCGAACGAAAATAGGCCGGCAAAACCGCCGCGCGCACTGATTCATTTTTGAGGTTGGCGCTCGGAGCCGTTATCGGTGCGCGATTCGTACTGGGTTTTTCCGCCGAGGCGAAGCGCTCCCCGGCTCTGCCTCCATTTTTCGGGTGTCCGTCTACTGCAAATCCATGTTGGGCCCTAAAAAGCCGGATCGCTAACGCGAAGCCGTCAGTTGAAAAGCACAAACGCGCGCAGCAACATCATCCCGATAAAGGAAAGCACCAGAAACATTAGAAGTCGGTCAGGCCCGCCATGCCTGGGGTCTCGGTAGTAGGGGCGTTGCTCGTAGCTGGTCATGCCGTCCGCCGCATCAGTAAGCGGTCCGATCCGTCGGCCGCACCCTGAGCTCTTTGAGAGCCGCTTTCCCAGCTGTCTTTTCGTCGGACCGGTATACGGCACGGCCTAGGCCTAAGAAAAAACTTCAGCGCAAATAACCACTGCGCTGCATTGTTGAACCGGTACAATTACGTACATGATTAGTAATTTATTCGGCGACGCATACTTAGTCTAACGGGATAGCCGCGCTAAAGCCTGCCGGAAAGGTGCGCGGCCATCTCTTATTTAGTGTCGCGTTTGCGTGCGTCGGGCGGGTCTTCGAAGAACACCTGAACTGCGGGGCAAACGAACCATGCACACGATCGCCATGGTGTCGCGCAAGGGCGGCACCGGCAAGAGCACGATCGCCGTTGGACTCGCTGTTACGGCGATGGAGGCTGGGCACAGCGTCTGTGTGATTGAGGCTGACCCGCTAGGAACGGTCTCGAATTGGCGCCGCCGCCGCATCGCCGCAGGGCCCGCGGTCGAGACCATTCATGACGGGTATGCGCTTTTTCATCGCGTTCAAGAGCTCGCGCGCCGTGGAGTGACGCTGACGATCGTCGATACCGCCGGTGGGTGGAGCGAACCCTCCAGGGTCGCTATGGCTGCGGCCGACTTCTGCCTCATTCCGGCGCGACCGAGCCCTGCTGATATCGAAGCCACGGCACCGACCCTTGCCGCCGTGCGTGAAAGCGGTAAGCCGTTCGCCTTCGTGCTCAATCAGGTCCAGCCTCGCAGCGCCCGCCTGAACGCGGCGGGATGCTCGCTCGGCGATCGTGCGGTCGCCCTGAAGATTGCGAACGTATTGGCATTGCCTGCGATCGTGATGCGCAACGATCAGCAGGATGCGCTTGGCATGGGCCTCGGTATCACGGAATACGCCCCCTGCGGAAAGTCAGCGAAGGAGATCCGCGAGCTGTGGCAATGGCTCTGGGACCGGCTAAGTAGCACGTCGCCAGAGGCAGGAGCGCCGGACGGCACTTCTGCGATTCTGCCAGTCGCGCCGACCGACACACAACCGCGCCTATGCGTCGCAGTGCAGCCGGCGGAAGCGCCAGGATATGTTACGCGATTGACCTAAACCCGACTTTTTGAAACGCACCATCTTGGCGTTGACGCCAGTGTTACTGGTATGCGTCCGCCGCTAGCGGTAATGCAACCAGTTAAACCGCCAAGACCGGCTCATTATGAACGATACTAGATGCGACTCGATTGCGCCCCGAATGCTTGGCCTCATACAACGCATCATCGGCGCGTTTAAGGAGCGCCGCGATACCGGACACGCTTGGGGTTGCGCTGGCAATTCCAATGCTGACCGTAACCGCGAGGCTTTCCGGACCAATGATGGGACGACATTTCTGTATGTGGCCCAGCAGTCGCTCGGCGGCCATTAAAGCCGCCGCTTCATTCGTCTCCGGCAACAACAAGGCGAATTCCTCGCCTCCAATTCTCGCTACTATGTCGGATTCGCGCTTGGTAGAGCGGCAGACATCGGCGACGGATCTCAGGACCTTGTCGCCAGCGTCATGGCCGAAGCGATCGTTGACTGTTTTAAAATGGTCAATGTCTGCGATCATAATTGATAACGGGCGAGAGTAGCGCCGAGACCGGGCCCATTCGGCGCGTGCGAGAAAATCAAAATGTCGCCGGTTGAAAAGTCCAGTCAGTCCATCGATGTTAGCAAGCGTCGTAAGCTCATCAGCGTTGTGCTCAGAGGCGCCGTGCTCTCTAATTGCGGAGGGCAGCCATCTAAGCAGAAGTAGGCCGAGCACAGTGCATCCAGCCGCCACGTTGATCACCTTAGGAACGATGAGCAGTATGGGGTTCCCAAGGATGGGTCCTAGCGAAGCTGAAAACAGCCCGTAATTGCTGCCGAAATAGAGCCCAAAATAGATGTTCTCGATAACGTTGCGGCTGGTATCGATGGTAACAACAGCCAAGAACAGTCGTGTAGCTCCAAAGATGCGGGGGTTGCGCAGATAGAAGGCAAAGACTGTTCCGAGCACCGTCAACCAGACGAGAACGACCACCCAGTACATCAATGCGGCTGCGAGGTTCATCAAAGCGGGCCTTCGATTAGATACGCTCACTTCTGGAGAAACAGGTTTTCTCTCAACAGACCAGCCTCAAAACGAGTCTGATTAATTCAATTCTTTAAACCGTTTGCCTAGGTCGCGTTTTATTTGTTCGACCGCGTAGGTGTTTCCACTTACCTACGTCGCTGATGCGGAGCCCTGTGGTCGAAAGACCTCGGGAGAGTTATTTCAAAGAATGTTGGCAATTGTGCCCTTGCCCCTACCGGCAGGAAATTAAGGCGGTCAAATATCGGATTGCTTTATGCCGAACGTCGATATCAACTTTCTATTGTCACGTTTGCGAACCACGCCGGGCACCGCAAAAACTCGGTCTTCGCTCTGACGGAGCGCAAAGGAAGAAAGGGCTTCCTGGAACAACGCGGCGTCGCGCCGCATCTTCAAGAAACCTCCCGAGATCAAGGAGCTGTTCACCGCGGTGCAGCGCTATTGTGCCATTGATTATAGCGCGGCGGGAAACGCCTGACCCCGCTTAGGTAGGGCGAACAGTCACTCTTATCAAATGCGGCGAGCGGACACGTACCTCACGCCCAATCCAGAAGTTGCGACCCTGAGCGCTTTATTTGGCATCACGATTGACCACCACCGATGGCGGTCCGGCTTCGACGTGCCCGACGAGACATACGCTCGGATAGCCTTGATCGGCAATCATGCGCGCAATTTCCGCCGCCTTGGCCTGCTCGCACGCAATTAACAGACCGCCCGAAGTCTGCGGGTCGGTGAGGAGATCACGGCTCCATTCTGGAAAGTCGGTAGGCAATATTACACTCTCCGAATAACTCGCCCAATTCCGCTTCGACGCGCCGGTAACGAAATTCTCCCGCGCGAGCGCAGCCGCCTCGCTGAGCAGCGGCAGATCGTCAAAGCGGACGACGAGCGTGACATTCGCGCCGCGCGCCATTTCCAGCGCATGTCCGAGAAGGCCGAAGCCGGTCACGTCAGTGATGGCATGAACGGCAGGCTCTTTGGCCAAGTCCACGCCGACGCGGTTGAGCAGCGTCATCGACGCTACCATGTCGGTATAAGCGGCCGGCGTCAGTGCACCCTTCTTGAAGGCCGCTGCATATATGCCGACGCCAATCGCCTTGGTCAGAATCAACGCGTCGCGTGGCTTGGCCTCGCTATTGCGCCGGATATTTTCTGGGCGCCCAAGGCCGATGACCGCAAGTCCATAGATGGGCTCAGGGGAATCGATCGAATGCCCGCCGACGACCGGAATTCCGGCCGTCGCGCACACGTGCGTTCCACCTCTGAGGATATCCCGCACAATGTCCGGCGGGACCTTGTCCACGGGCATGCCGAGGATCGCTAACGCCATGATCGGTTTTCCACCCATGGCGTAGACGTCCGAGATGGCATTGGCGGCGGCTATGCGCCCAAAGTCGAACGGATCGTCGACCATCGGCATGAAGAAATCAGTGGTCGCGATGATGCAGGTCTCGTTGTCGAGTTGCCACACGGCGGCATCGTCGCCCGTTTCAGTGCCGACGAGGAGCTGGCGATAGGGGTGCGCGAGCGGCTGATCCGCCAACAACTGCCGCAAGACCGACGGGGCGAGCTTACATCCGCAACCGCCACCGTGAGCAAGGCTAGTGAGCCGAACGATCGGCACATTCATGGCGCATTCCTGCCAAATCGGCGCGCGATTTCGCTGTTGTCGAGAGACAGCCGCATCGCGATTGTCACGCCGGCGTCAGCTCTTTCGCCGCGATGGTGTATCTGAACGTATCCGCGTTCAGGCAGTCGAGGCGCTGATCTGCAATCTCTGCTTGTGGGTACATCAGGAACGCGAGCTCCGGGCCGGTCGAACCGGGCAAAGCAACATCGTGAGCAAAGTTATACGCCAGCCAGTTTCCCTCCCACGCGCCAAATAGCGCGCTGCGCGCGGCAACGACCTTCGCGTCGTCCAGTGAAAGGTGCGCCGGCGGCTCTTCGAGTACGACCTTGCGTACGTCGGCGGGATCGATAGCGACCCAACCAAAACCGGCGAGATAAACTTCCGACCGGCAATGCTGCGCTTTGCTGATGTTAGCCGAGTTTGCGCCAAGACTTTTGTAACCGAACCGCGACGGCGCCACCCGAATACCATAGATGTCGCGCGCCGGCAGGCCCGCTGCACGCGCCAAGCCGACATAGAGCGCGTTGATATCGGCGCATTTGCCGCCGAGATTGCCCGATTGCAACATCGCGACAATATCGCCGACACCGCAGCCGCGAACCTCGGCGGCGCGGAAAGTGTGGTCGACGACCCACTCGTAGATCGCACGCGCCTTTTCAACGTCGGTCTGGCTGCCACCAACAATCTTGTCGGATGTCTGCTTAACGATGCCGTCAACAGGAATGAAATCGGTGGCGCGGGTATAGAGTTCGCGCTGCGCCGTCGACAGTGGCGAGGGCGTCCCGGGCTTTGTCAAACCGACCGCGCGGTCGCGTGTCGCAATCGTACTGACGACCTCAAGAACGCAATTGTCTGTTCCGTCCGCCCATGCCACCTGAAGCATCTGCGCGCCGTAGCTTGGCTCCTGCACCAAGGTTGAGAAGCCGTTGCCTCTCCATTCGCTGCCAAGCGAACGAAACCAATCCGATTCGTGGACGCTGGGGAGCGGAAGCCAAACTTGCGTCTTGCCATTCGGTCTTGCAATTTCAATTCGGGACGTCACGGCAAAGCTGCGCCATTCGCCCGGCCGAGGGGCAAATTCGGTCTGCGCGGAGGCCACGCGAGGAAGCCCCATCGCCACGGACGCAGCCATTCCTGCCTTGAGAAGGTCACGCCGGTGCAACATCGTTCGTCTCCGTTCTGAAGGTACACGAGTGAAAGAATCCCCGAACCGTATGGAGCGATTCGGAGTGAGATTTTTGCGGGCGATTGTGGGCGTATACCCGAGTAATAACGACCTTCAGCGCTCGCGAGCCGGAAGCTTGCAAGGTCTCCTTCGGCAATGCAGCGTTGCAATCGCCGACCGCTGAAGAACGCCGAAAGCCCCGAAACTCGGGAGCGGCTCGTGCGGGCACCGAAGCATCCCAAACGCGATCGTCACGGCTGTCAACCCACAAAAGCATGGTGTTTGCCCAAACGATTCCAGTGGCAATCAGCCTCAGCATGAGTCGGCCGACAACTGCTCGGGCGATTCTGAGAATTTTCGTTGGATTGAACGCACTTGCGGAAAACCGCCGAATAATGCGCGACTTGACGCACCCGCCGATGGACAAATTGACTTTAGAGAAGTTCCACAATAGCGTTTCCATTACGGAATTCCGCTGGTCGGCCACGCTGATGAGTGCTGGCTGAAGAGCGACGCCCGAGCGGGTGAACAAGCTCCAGGAGGACCGTTTTCATGAACATCGAATTG
>Ga0308309_10001970_pt1 | contig 12238 bp, 14 predicted proteins | sample HubBroMetageWFT5_FD_192491 | JGI IMG/M metagenome (GOLD analysis project Ga0308309, IMG submission 192491) | Warmed and freeze-thawed soil microbial communities from the Hubbard Brook experimental Forest, New Hampshire - Hubbard Brook CCASE Soil... | ecosystem: Environmental > Terrestrial >...
CGCCATCGGGGATCATCGAGCCGAGCACCGGCATGGCGGAAGGCGCGGCGTGTGCCGTTCGGCCAACCAACGCGGCAGCGGGATGAGAGCCACCTGCATTGAAATAGATTTGTTGCCCATTCGAGAAAGTCCAGGCAGCCGGGCGCGATCTCGAAAGCATCGAACATACCCGCATGACGGCGGCGCAGAAGGACACCATCGATGTCGAGGTACAGTATCGGATAAATCGTAGTCACGACATTAGTCAGCCATCATACAGAGTTGCATCCCTAGCGCATATAAGAGTTCTAGTTTACACCATCAGTTCGGTAAGGTCGAGATCTGCTGTCTAGTCAGGGGCTCGACGCCGCGATGCGTCTTTGCGATATCCTAGAAGGCAAGAAACGAACCTCTTTTGGAGGGGGATTGACCAGCACCTCGCGTTGCTGTCTCGGAATACTCCTCCTAAATGGGAATCCGCAAAAGGTTCCTCGGATGGTACCTACCAGGGATTGGGCACCCCCCTCTTTTCCTACCCACCCTTCCATGACCGGCAACCATCATCAACCACATTCGGGGACCGGGACCGGCGAGCCTCAACAGCGGCTACGGGTCGACGCATCGTTCCATCAATTACGGAGTCCCGTTTGGGAAGGGCATGGGGGTGTTTTCTAGGTCGGGTCAGCAATCAACTCGGGGAAATTCTCGGAACAGGAACCGCGTCGACCGGGGATCAGCAGGTCGCAGGTTTCGAGCCGGGAAAACGGGGACTTCTCATAACATGGGTCAGAGCCCAGCTTCGTTGAGGTCGCCAAGTGCGGCGGCACGCTCGCGATGCAGATCTGGTTGAGACCGCCGAATACCGCTGAAACCCCGGTCGGGGGAAACCAGGGTTTCGCAAGAGGACGATCGGGTCAGGGGAAAACCCGTTTGACCGTCCTATCTGGCAAACGGCACGGGCATCGATGCGGTTCCGCTTCAGCACCTTGCGGTGTTGCCATAGGCACCACGCGGACAGGCGGTGCCGAGAGGTCGTTAGCGCAACATCGGAGGAAAATCGCGACCGGCTGTCGCACTCCAGGGTTCGTCGTCCGTCACTCACCCGTCGCAGAGAAGCCGATCACCGCCTCGCCATCGGTGTGCCTCTCCGGGCGGAGATGCGTCTCCTTCTTCTGGGACAAAAACTGCACCAGCTTCTCGATGTCAGCGTCCAACAGGTAGACCGTTGAGACTTCGCCGGTATGGGCTCGGACCCCCACGACAAAATCTTGGCCGACTCGATCGACGATGAGGAAGCAGTCATCGTGACAGCCGACCGCGAGCCCACGGGAATGGCATGACATTCAGCGATCATAACCGACTGCACGCAGAACGTGTAGAAGATACATGGTTTATCACAAAAATTTGAACCATGTTGGTTTCGGATAAAACCCGGCCAGCGGAAGCGATTAGCGAGGATCTTCACGACCAGAAACAAGACGCGGATCAGGAACCGGCGTGCCGAAATTACTCATCACGTCGAGGATGCAGACGAGGATTCGTGGCACGTCGCGCTGCTGCGGCGGTAGCTTCGCTAAACAGGTGGCGGGGAATGTTGAGAAGGGCGAAACGGCGACGCTCCTCCGGGAGCGTCTCGAAATCCGCCTCGATGAAAATCTCCACGGTCTCTTCGCTGCCATAAATCTGGACACGAACGGGCGCGTCGCCAAAGTCCACCCCATGGCGTCGTCCGTTCGCTCGTCGAATGATGGCGTGGGGCATATGATCTCCCTTGAAAGGGGTCAGCGGCGATCTCAGGCCACCTTCCGTCCGGTCCCACCCCAAGCAGACGTTTTGGTTATTAAAGCCTGGAACGCAGCGGGCGACTGGATCAAGGTAGCCATAGCGAGCAGCCACGACCACATGAACGAACAACCCTCTTTCCGTATTGCGCCGGTCAGAACGGCCACTGACTTGGCGGCTACGGTCAGGCTTTTCAGAGCCTATGCGTCTTCTCTGGACATTGACCTGTCCTATCAGTGTTTCGATGCGGAAATGGAGGCCATGCCCGGTAAGTATGCTTCCCCGGCTGGTGAATTGCTGCTTGCCCGCGATTCCAACGGCATTCCGGTCGGTTGTGTTGGCCTTCGGCCCATCGAGCCTCACGGCTGTTGTGAGATGAAGCGCCTCTATGTTTCTCCAGAAGTGCGAGGCTTCGGCCTCGGGGAGAATCTGGTCGACGCTGTCTTGAAAGAAGCCGAGCGGATCGGCTACCGTGAAATGAGGCTAGACACGCTCCCCTCAATGGCGGGGGCCATAGCGCTGTACCGAAAGTTAGGCTTCGAGCACATCGAACCCTATTACGACACTCCCGTGATCGGCACGATTTTCATGCGCCGCTCTCTGATCGAGCGTTCCCCGCAGTTTACGTGACTGGTGGTCGGCCTTGCGGGTGGTGCTCCATCGTCTGCGGCAGGCCGAGCCACGGATGCATCGAACCTTCCCAGATCGAATCGCTGGGCGGCGGAAACGCCGACGTGTCGAACACCTACAGCGATCCCGCAGACCGGGGCGACACCAAGCACAATCGCAGAAATGATTGAGCAAGGGCGAGAACCGTGCGATAGGTACGTCCAAACTCTTTCGTCTGCTAGCCAAGCTCACGAACTTCTGGCACCACTGCCTCGGTCGTCTCGCGTGGGAGGAAATGTTCCGCAATCGGCATGCGGGCCGGTAAAGATCCGGTCGTGGCGCTCCGATTACCGAGGTGGCGAGACGCATTGCTGTCGCCATGCAAGACAATAGTAGGGACCGTGATTACGGGCTGTTTCACAAGCTCGGCCTCGATGGGCTCGAATGCGGGGTCACTCTCCGCCGCCCCGTCGCGGTGTCGGTAGGAATGGATCGCAACTTCGACAAGATCAAGGCAGGTCGCTTGCGATGAGACTTTTGGTCGCTTCCCGCACCCAAGGCAGGCAGCCAAGCAACATCCGTGGCAGCCGCCCGGATAAATAGCCATATGAGCATCCTGCTGGGGCGCGATCGGGACGGTCGCCGCTTGCGCAGAAGCGACCTGACTCGGTAGGGTGGCAGACCCATGTCTGAGACATCGGACGCGGCGGTCACGATCGAACCGTAACAACCTCGTTGGTTTGGATGTACGCGAAGGCATGAACGCTCTAACTGACTTTGGTGATGCCGCCGTATTACTGCCACTCTCGATTGTTATACTCTTGTGGATGATGATACATCATGGGCGCACAGTATCCGTATCATGGGTTATCGCAGTTAGTCTCTGTGTTGGTGCAACCACACTGCTGAAGATATACTTTTACGCTTGCCCTCCCCAACCCAATCTCGTCAGCCCGAGTGGTCATACCAGCCTCAGCGTCCTGATCTACGGGGCGATAGCGCTCGTGATCGCCGCTGAGCAGAGAGGATGGTCACGCGCCGTGATCTTTTTCTCCGGCACCGGCTTGATCGTGGTCATTGCTGGGTCCCGGCTATGGCTCAATGCGCACACCGCGCCCGAAGTCGCTATCGGTATCGTCATTGGCATCGCGACACTGACCCTATTTGCTGATCGCTACGGACGCTCTCGAACGGAGGGGGTCTCGCTGAGCCCGTTCATCCTGTCGGTGGTTATGGTCACTGCCATCCTCCATGGACAGGAACTCCGCGCCGAAGCTTTCCTACACGCAATCAGCAACCATCTTCATCTTAAAAGCATCGCCTGCACGAGATGAGACAACGTTGAACTACGCGATCTTTAACCCGGTTCCAATGTCGCAGTCAGGATCGTCTTCCTATCGCCGATCCGGCCAATGGGAACAGCGCTGAGGGCGTAGTTCACGCGGACGCCGTGCCCTCTTCCGCCGCCTTTAGGACACCCTGCCAACCCAGGAACCCGACCGTGTTGTTGTCGTCGTCGACGTACCGGATCGGCCCGAAATTGGTGAAATATAGGATCGTATCCTCGGGGAAGTTGGTCATGTCGTGGATGACGCCGTTCGGCTCGTAGCCGTAGTCCCCGGTTATAGCGGTAATGCCGCCGTTTTCGACGCCGCCTCGCACCTCCATTTTACCGGAAATCACGTAGTATTCACCGGCTCCCAAATGTTCGTGACGAGGAATGCTGGACCCCTTCGCGCAATTCAGAATAACCGTCCAGTGGCCCGTCTCCTGGGTGGCGCGCAGGAGCTTGAAGCCGACCCCCGGATAGAACTGAATCCATGGCTCCTGAGAGGCATGGACATATCTGTCCTGAAAACGCTGGTTATTCAGTGCGTCGCGTTGCGCCTTGTCGCTGGTCATATGCTTCCTCCCCGATTGGTTAAGGGCGAAAGCTATCGGAGAGAAGAGATCCAAACAAGGGAGTCTTGGCCGATTTCCCGGCTAGAGCGATCACGGGGATTTCCTGCCAATCCGGCCTCCACGCGCTTGCAATATTGAGGCCGGTCGAGCGGGCTGCCGGTGAGTTATGGAGTGAATTATTTCCTCTGTTTCAACCGTTTCGCTCTTCGTATACTCAACTATCGAAACAGGACTCGGAGACTGCCATGGATGCCCGAAGCGTCAATCCACTTCTCACTGCAAAAATCGTCGAGAGTTACCTGCGACATCATATAGTCGCGGCGACTCAGCTTCCTGACCTCATCGCCGCCGTGCACCGAAGCCTTCGTGAGCTTGGACGGCAGGCTCCTGTCGAAGAAGTGCTCACGCCCGCTGTCTCGGTGCGCCAATCCGTGCGTCACGACTACGTGGTTTGTCTGGAATGCGGGTATCGGGGAAAGGCCCTACGCCGCCATATCAACAGCCGACACGGCTTAAACCGGGATGAATATCTGAGACGCTGGGGGTTGCAGCACGATCATCTCCTGACGGCTCCCGCCTACTCAGAGCATCGGTCCATTCTGGCAAGGCAACTTGGGCTGGGCCGTAAGCCAAAGGCGGACGAGGCTCTAGAACCGATATCAGCGGAATCCGCCGTGGCAAATGGTGATGAGAAAGTCGAAGCCGCAGACGGGGAAGTCGACGGGACTCCTAAGCCAAGACGGACCACTCGCTCCCGATCGAAGTCCGATGTCGTGAATGAAGGAGCCTCGGAGCCGAGGAAGGCGAGGCAGCGGCGACCGCGTTCTCGGGTTGCTCCGCCACCAACTGAGTCACTTCCGACACCGACCGCCGACCGAATTCGGTGGGTGATAGCGGTCTAGCGGAGAGCAGGGCGGTTTCGCCTTTCGAGCCCGCTGTAGCGATCAAATCGGGGCCGCAAATTCCTGGAATGGGAAGGGTCAAAACACCTCCCAAGGATGGGTGCCCTTTTGGCGGATTGATGCCCCCGATTCGTCAGGGACGAGATCGGGGAGGCGGGGAGGCCCCCATGGAGCTTCCGATCGGCTACGGATCGAAGCATCGTTCCATCTTCCCGGAGTCCCAATTCAGAAAGGACGGCGGCTCCGTGTTTCAGGGGGCCGGTCGTGGAACAATGATCTGATCGACACCTCTGCTCGTCCCGCGGCTCTGGAGGCCATTCCGGGCTACACCGTCACACAAGGTTCGTACGATCAAAGCCTTTCCAGTCGCGGCCTTGATCCAGATCATCACAGGCACAGGTATCGGTGGGACTGTGCAGCTATGGCCGCGTAGGTCGCGATGATGGGATTTTACGAACGTTGGATAGTGCCTCGCCTGCTCGACCTCGCGATGCGGAACCGCTTGCTGGACGACTATCGTCAGCGGACGATCGAGACTGCACGAGGGCTGGTTCTTGAGGTCGGCGTCGGGTCTGGGTTGAACCTGCCGCTCTATGGCTCGGCAGTCACCCGCGTCGTTGGTCTCGATCCATCCCCCGAATTGCTGCGGCTCGCTAGCAACCGAACGGCGGATGCGGTTGTCCCTGTGTCGCTCCTCCGAGGATCGGCGGAGCATGTTCCCTTCAGAGATGCGGTCTTCGATGCGATCGTGATAACCTGGACCTTGTGCTCGATCCCGAATCCCATCGCGGCGCTCACCGAGATGCGGCGGGTTCTCAGGCCGGGTGGGCGATTGATTTTCGTCGAGCACGGCCTGTCACCGGAGATCAGGACTGCTCGCTGGCAGCATCGGCTGACGCCGTACTGGAGGCGGATCAGCGGGGGCTGTCATCTCGATCGCAAGATGGAGGAACTGATCCGCGCCGCGGGATTCCAAATCGATGCCGTCGAAACCGGCTACATGACAGGCCCGAAGCCCTGGACCTTCATGTATCAAGGTTCGGCAATGAGGTAGGGGATTGGCTCCGGGGAATACTCGGAAAGGGCACTAAGCCTCTGCGCTGCCTCTATCCGAAGATGTCGCTGACCCACTTGGAAGCACCATCTGAGTCTGGATCATCATTGCGGCAAGCTTTCCGTCCGGGCGGTATATCGAGGTTTGTACGACGATCATGCGCCGACCGACATGGACCGGCACCGCAACGCCGGTCAGCCGCCCTGGCACGCAGGCGCGAAAGATATTCGTCTTCGATTCTATCGTGGTTGTCCGAAACCCAGGTGGAACGTTGAGCCCGGCCAATCTTCCGCCGAGATCATCGGCGAACGCCGCCAGCGCACCGCCATGCACATGGCCGCCGTTGTTGAGATGGCGGTCATCCACATCGAGTTCGCCAACTAGCTTATCCTTGTCGGCGTCGGTAATGCGGATGCCGAAGTGTCCCGGCATACCGGATCGGGAAGGGGTAGAAGTCATCGTTTAGCAGGTCACTTCGGGCTGATCGCTAGGGGTGTGGTCCCCACGGAGCGGCCTGGAGGAGTTTCACCTCCTGCGTCATTAGCAGCGGGCGGAACTTCGAAGCGAAGCCCTCGACGAAATCTTTGTTCGCATACACTGCGGCCCAATGTGCGCGGCGGTCGGCGTCGTCATCGAACTTCCACAGATGCACAAGCTGATTGATCGTCCCGGTATCGCTCTGGAAGTAACCGACCAGCTTCTTGTCCTGTCCGCCCTTCTGAAGGGCAGGAAAGCCGAGTTCCTGATAGAGTTTTACGGCCTCCGTCATCGCGCCAACGCGAAGAGTGTAGGTTCTCAACTCGTAGAGTGCCATCGGAAGTTCCTCCTTGAATCAGGGTTCACGATCGGGGGCGTACCCGGTGCTGTGCTGGAAGACATTCGGTTTGCGATAGACGGCGAGGATCACCGCGCCTTCGTCGGAGTGGGTCTCGTGGAAGGACCCGACCCGTCGCCAGACGAATTCGCCTGCACGGCATATGCCGTCATGATCGTAGAATGAGCCCTCGATGACGAAAGTCTGCTCGATCTCCGGGTGCCTGTGCATGGGCAGGGTTGCACCCGGCTCCCATTTGAGCAGGCAGGTCATCTCGCCCTTCGGCTTATCCTCGTAGAGGACCTTGATCGAAATGCCCTCGAACTGGGTAGGCTCCCACGCGATGTCCTGTGGCTTCACATAAACCGAACCGCCGATTGTAGGTTGTACGGCTGGCTTCTGGGTTGCCTCCGAAGCTTCACTCACTGTCGCTTCCATTACCTGTCCTTTTCGGTTCTCGATCCTCAGGCTCAAGCGTCGAGAGCGATCATACCGAAAATCGCTGACGAGGTGCCAGAACGTCCGTCAGGAAACGACGCCCCGTGCCATCCGATCCGGGTGCACCATGACAGAGAAATAATCGCAATGAAACTTCCACAGACTGGCGGCAAGGTTCGCGACGAAATCACTAAAGCACCGCAGTCGGTTTACACATGTCGCTGTGTTGACAGTCAGCGCTTAACGAGTAGCGCGTTCTCGATGGCGATCGTCGTAACTGATGTGGCTTTCCGCAGAGCGGGGATTGAGCCACGAGCAATCCAACGGACGGCTGATAGCGGGGCCGTGGTGTCCCGGTGGGTTTGCCCGGAGTGTGGCTCCTGGGTTTGTGGTACATCGAGTTCGGATGATGGCTTGCGCCGCCTGCGGGCAGGCACGCTGGACGATACATCCTGGCTGCGTCCGACAGCGCATTTTCTGGACCCGCAGCAAGCAGCCCTGGATTGCGCTGCCAGAGGGCGATCAGATTTTTGAGACGCAGCCTGCCACATAATCCGCGCCGATGTTCCGATGATCTCGGTCGTCAGCCCTGCGACTCCGGTAGTTCAGAGATCCAGTCGAGGGATGCGCCGTGTGGGTCGGTCCAACCCACCGGAACCCCATTCACTGACATCAGGAAGCAACCTTCCGGCCCCTCCGTGGCGGCACGAGCGGCTATCTTTGGGAAGATGCCTGGTGACTCGTTCGAGATCCAAGAAGGTGGCTAGAACTGGCCTTCTTTTAGGATAGGAACGTCCGGATTCACCGCTCGTGGGTTCTCAATACCGCGTCTGTGCCGATTTCCTGTGAACGGCCTTTTGAGCGCATCGAGCGGCGTTGTCTGTGTCGAACGGCATAGTCCCGACACTTTGGTTAGAGAAGTGGTGTATCCGGTTCCAGTCCTAACAAAACCCGGCCCGTTGTTTCCATCACACGGGGGTTGACCCCAATGTGCTGGGTTATTGCGTGTACATCGCGGAATGCCCGCTCCAGCGGACAACTGGTATAGAGGGCGCTTGCGCCAGCACCGATGTAGAGAAGATCAACGGCCTGGACAGCGCTTGAAACCGCATGTGATGCAGCAAGCCGTACATGCGCTCGCTGTTCCATTGGAGCCTCGCCCGTCGCGACTACGCTGCTCCAAAACCGATTCAAGCTGTCGAACAAAAAGAGTCGCCCCGAGCGCACGAGCGACTCCACCTGTGATACTCGAACTTGGGCACCATGATTATTGCGAAGCATCTGGGTCGTCCGCTCCGGCGTTTTCGCACCGGCAATCTCACTGAAGGTCTCAATCGCCGTTCGCGCGATCCCCAACGCCATTGCACCGAGGCCGGGAATGACGCGGGAGAACGGAGGGATGCGATAGCGCGGCTCGGGGAGGACGTGCGGGTCAGTGAAACCTGATCCATAGCTGCTTGGTACAAACACATCATTTATCGCCACATCGTGGCTGCCCGTGCCACGCAGTCCGCCTACGTTCCAGGTGTCGATGATCTCGCACGCTTCGGAGGGAAGCAGCATAAATCGGGTTTCCGGCGCTCCTGTTGGCGTCAGGCGTGGTTTCCCGTCTTCGTGGACGACGCACAGCAGGACCATCCAGGTGCCGAGTTCGCATCCGCTCACCAGCGACCATCGGCCATTCACGCGGAATCCACCAGGAACGACCTGAGCCTGTCCCGAGGTGCGTGTGCTGTTCGCAGTAATGACCTCAGGGTTGGCATGGATCGTTCGCGCAGTTTCAGGAGGGAGTTGGGCGGCAGTCCAATGAGTATTGCCGTTCCACACGCACCACGCGACCGACGCGTCAGCGCGAGCCAATTCCTCAAAAATCTCCAGACCTTCCATGGGCGTGAGGTCGAGCCCGCCATAAGCCGCGGGAAGAAAGATGCGAAAAAATCCGGCGTGGGCTAACTCCCGGGCGATATCGTCCGGTAGCCGACGCGATGCCTCGATGCGGTCGCGTTCTGCCAATATTCGAGGCCGAAGCGAGCGGGCAACCTCCAGGACCGCCGCACCGGTTTCTGTCTCGGGCATGAGCCCTCCGTCAAGGTTCAATCAAATCACGTACCCTCGATGTCGCACTACGCCTGCATTGTTCGGAACTCCCGATGCACCTCGCTGCGAACTGCTCGGTCATTTCTCAGAACGAGGGCCTAAAACTACAGGCTGATTTTCGCCACCTTCGCCCGAGGCCGTCGCCGTCTCCGTCGGGAGCACCATCTGCGTCTGGATCATCATTGCGGCAAGCTTTCCGTCCGGGCGGTATATCGAGGTTTGTACGACAATCATGCGCCGACCGACATGGACCGGCACCGCAACGCCGGTCAGCCGCCCTGGCACGCAGGCGCGAAAGATATTCGTCTTCGATTCGATCGTGGTTGTCCGAAACCCAGGCGGCACGTTGAGCCCGGCCAATCTCCCGCCGAGATCGTCGGCGAACGCCGCCAATGCACCGCCATGCACATGGCCGCTGTTGTTGAGATGACGGTCATCGACATCGAGTTCGCCGACCAGCTTATCCTTGGCGGCGTCGGTAATGCGTATGCCGAAGTGTTCCGGCATACCGGAACGGGCGGGGGTCGAGGTCATCGCCGAGCACCAATTCGCGGCAGAAACAGCGGACGATCTTACAGCAATGTGAACCGGCACCGGGTGGTTGATGGGCGCTGGGGTGGCCGTGCGGATTAGAGAAGCACGCTCCCGCCTGAAGGTTTGGCTAATACGCTAGATCGGCGGGTCATAGCCCCTTCGCCGCTGGGGTCATCTTGGGACCAGGAAATGATACCCAGCGCATACCACCTCGCTCCTGCGGGGTTGGACAGACGCTTTTTTGACAGTGACAGGTGATCGTTAATTCCGGCCCCTTGGAAGGGCCGTGCTCAGAGGGGTTTCCGACGCTGTTTTGCGTCCGGTGGCTGCCGTCGAATGTCCAGGCCGAAAGGCTAAAGGGCGGCGGGGCGTCTTTCTGAGCACGCTTCCAACTGCCGGACGAGCGAACATCTTTGGAAAAGGCTCAGAAATATGTCGACAAACGCATCACCTCTGAATTTGAGCGAGGATCTCCTGCCCGGACTAGTCGAGGGCAGGTTTCGTGTTCTCGGCGAGTGTAGGGCCAGAGGTAATCAGGAGGACCGCGACGCCTTCGAGCGCCGTGTTGATGCAGTACTGCGCCGAGCGAGGCGGCTCGACGAGCAGATTGTTCGAACCATAGCGACCTCGACCTCGGGCCTTCTCGCTCAGCTTCGCCTGCTTTCTGCTTTCTTTGACGAGAGCACGAACGGTGCGGGTCGCCGCGGTACATTGCTGATCCAAAGCATAGCTGCGGGCATTGAGCGGCTTGACGCGGGTGATCCGGCTATTTCATCAGGCACTACGATGAACGCCGTTGATCGCAGTTACTCCACTCATCGCGAAATCGATGGAACATCTAGTGTAGAGCAAGTTCAAGTAAGCCCAGGAACTCGTCATTAGCTAACGTAACTACCTTCACGGCACCTGAGGTGCGCGTTCGATTTCGACGGCTACTTACCGCCATGTCGGTCATTGGAGCCGATGGTTTCTTGCAACTGAATCCCGACTCGGTCTGAACATCTCTGGCCAATCCTTCAAGTTTCGTAATCAACTGCCGAAGACAATGCTTCAGCCGGGGCGTAGTAGCCTCGGCGTGGAGTTTCGGGCTCACGCCACTGCCGCATGATAATAGGCGGCTGACACCTCTTCCGATCCTGCCCAATTCAAACTCTCGTTTATGTATTCGAATTTCATCGTGCCCTGCCTTCTCCGGGTTGGTCGGCGTCAAGGCGAAAAAGCGACGAAGTGGCTACCCAGATTGCACCCCAAAGTCCGAGCGACAATAGAAGGATTACCATCAGGGCCGGTCCTACCGGCAGCATGAGCGCAGCTTTGGCTGCTGAGTCGTTTGATTGGGATGACCTGTGCGCACATGAGGCAGCCCGGCGAGATCTGGGTAATCCTGAGCGAGATGGCGGTTCACGGGATCTCCTTGGGGAAATCCTGTCCATGAAAGGGGTCGAGCGTTAACCAAGATCCGTCAGGCACTCGTCCCGATCAGCGACTTACGGGCGGCATGGCCTAAGAAATTGCCACCCTTCATTTGCGCTCCGGACGGCAAGGGCGTTGGCGTCCACCTTCCCTGACAAGGCGACCAATTTTGTCGTCAATGCGCTGGGGCAACGGTTGATCCCCGGCTCCGTCATCTGCTTGAACCGGCATTGGCCGCGCTCGGGCGCAACGAAGTAATCGCCGCTCGCAAGTGGCTTGACCGTGCTTGCGAATATGAGCGTGCTAGACGCGAAAGAATCAAACCACGGATGTGGATCACATGGCGGCTATTTCGCGACATCACGTCCGAGGCTTTGATTACCGCAGTCGCGTCGTCCCCTACAGCCAACGCCAACTCGTCAATCGCCTCATTGGTGATGGATGACGTGATAATGATGCCGTTGCCTACGTCGAATTCGGATATGGCCCGTCGTCTGTGCCCGCTGTACACTGACGACCTTTCCCATTATCCGATTCCGCGCGCTGAGCTTCATTCGGCGGCTTCCTAGAAATGAGGCGATGGCACATCATCGCGATGTTCGATCATCCACAACGGCGGCGGCGGCAAGTCCCGTCACCTTCATGAAAACCTATGTAGCCCTGCTTCGCGCCGTAAATGTCGGTGGCACCGGAAAGCTCCCGATGAGCAGGTTC
>Ga0308309_10001972_pt1 | contig 12225 bp, 5 predicted proteins | sample HubBroMetageWFT5_FD_192491 | JGI IMG/M metagenome (GOLD analysis project Ga0308309, IMG submission 192491) | Warmed and freeze-thawed soil microbial communities from the Hubbard Brook experimental Forest, New Hampshire - Hubbard Brook CCASE Soil... | ecosystem: Environmental > Terrestrial > Soil...
AAGATAAGACCTTCGTGCCCAGCGCCGCCCAATTGGCGGTCGAAGATCCAACTTGGACTGCCGGGAATTTTGGAACAACTCCCGGAGTCGCGAACCCCGGCGACCTCTGGTTCCCGCACGTTTACACGCCCAACCAGAACCCCGCTGACGTAGGCGGCGCCAACGCGTTCGGCCGGTGGGACTACGGTCCGTGGACTTTGCCGGGAAACCAAACCATTCTGTTAGCTGCAACCCCAACCGTCGGGGACATCACGATTCCTTGCGAATCCTCTGCGTTTCCCAATCAGGTAATACAATGCCCCATCACACCTAACCCATCCGGGACACCGGAGAGCTTCATGGATACGCCCCTGGTCAACGGCAAGGCTTATCCCGTCCTCCATGTGGCGCCTGAGGCCTACCGGTTCCAAATCCTGAGTGCCGGCAATGATCGCTCCTGGAACTTGCAACTGTATGTTGCCGACCCGCTGGGCTACAAGAATCCAGTTACAGGATTGCCCACCGAAGTCAAAATGGTGCCTGCTATTGAGCCTCCGGCGACGGGGGCGGCGGTGCCGCTCTGCACGACGCTAACACCCATCACCAACACAACGTTGTTCTTGGGTCTGGCCACGGCTCTTCTTGATTCAAACGGGGATCCGATCAACGGAACTGGGCTTCCGTCAGGCTGTTGGCCGAATTTCGGTGCAGGCAGCCAGGCTGCGGGCATCCCGATACAGCAAACCATGTGGGGAGCGGACGGGCGGGCGGGCGGTGTGCCTGATCCGACAACGGCTGGCCCACCCTTCATACAGATCGGTACCGAAGGAGGCCTCCTGCCTGCGCCGGTCGTCATCCCCTCGATGCCAACCGGTTATGAAGCTAATACCCGGAGCGTAACGATCACGAACGTCAGTGTCCACGGCCTCTGGCTGGGCCGGCGGAGCGGGCCGACGCCATCGTTGACTTCTCCAAGTTCGCGGGCAAGACGCTCATTCTTTACAACGACGCGCCCACCCCTGCCCCGGCGGTTGACTCGCGCCTCGACTACTTCACCGGCGACGGGGACCAAACCTCCATCGGTGGCGCACCCAACACTATCCCGGGCTACGGTCCCAACACCCGCACCATTATGCAGATTGTTGTGGACGCACCGGCGACTGTCCCTGCTCCAGCTCCATTCAAACTGGCTGCGTTGAACGCAGCCTTGCCCGGCATCTTCGCCCAGACTCAGCCTGTGCCCATCGTTCCAGAACCGACGTACCCTCCGGCCTCTGGTGGGTACTCTGCCACCCCGACCTATTCGCTGATCACTGACGCCTCCTTGACCTTCTTCCCAATCGGTTCCACCGCTCCGGTAACATACACCGATGAGCGGAAGACGATCCAGGAGCTCTTTACCCTCGACTACGGGCGGATGAATGCCACTCTGGGAGTCGAGTTGCCGCTGACCAACTTCTTGACCCAGACGACTATTCCCCTGGGGTACATCGATCCTCCCACTGAAATCATCAATGATGGTGACACGCAACTCTGGCATATCACCCACAACGGGGTGGACACTCATTTCATTCACTTTCACCTCTTCAACGTGCAAGTGATCAACCGATCGGCTTGGGATGGGACGAAAAGGCCCCCCGACCAAAACGAATTGGGTTGGAAGGACACCGTCCGGATGAATCCCTTGGAAGACATCCTGGTGGCGTTGAAGCCCATCCAACCGGTTCCCCCGTTTCCGGTTCGCGACAGTTACCGCTTTATGGACGTCACAATGCCGCCGCTTAGTAACTGTCCGGCGATAACCCTTCCAGGTACATCAACCCCGGCACCGTGCTCGATTTTCACAAACGTGGACCCAAACACCAACGTTGGAACGCAGACTCCGAACAGAATCATAAACCTCGGCTGGGAGTACGTTTGGCATTGTCACATTCTCGGCCATGAAGAGAACGACATGATGAGGGCTATAGCCTTCAACGTGCCACCGGAGGCGCCTTCGAGTCTGGCTGTCGCCGCAGCCACAGGCGGAAGCACAGGACTAAACCTGAGCTGGACCGACAACTCCGCCAGCGAGACCGGTTTTGCTCTCGAGAGGGACACGACCGCTGCGTTCGCCGCCCCAACCACCACAAAAGTTGGGCCGAGCTCTCCGACGGATGCGAATGGTCAAGGGATCACCTGGGGCGGTCCTGTAACCTATAACGACACAACAGCCACCGGAACGGGACCCTACTTCTACCGGGTGCAGGCCTTCAAACCGGACGCCAACTATTGGACGCCGAGCCCGAACATCACCTCGGCATGGTCCAACACGGTGTCCTTCGGAGGAGGAGCGTTCGCCGGAGTATCACCGGCAGCGCTCGCCTTCGGGAATGTGTCGCTAAATACAACGAGCGCACCCCAGACGGTCACGATCTCCAACACGGGCACCGGGCAATTGACCTTCACCAGCGTCGTGTTTTCGGTGCCTAACTTCACGACTCCCACCAATCTGTGTCCAAACCCCTTGCCAGCGAACTCGAGCTGCACGCTCACGGTCGCGTTCACCCCGACGGTTGCGGGCCCACTGACCGGGACGCTGACCATCGGCACCAGCGATCCCGCGAATCCAACCCTGACAATCTCGTTGACCGGCACGGGTGGGACGCTACCGTTGTTGACGATTACAGCCAGCAACGCCACGATGACTCACGGCGGTGCGGCACCTATCATCACGGCCAGTTACAATCCGCCTAACCCAATTGGCTTGACGACGGCGCCATCTTGCACGACTACTGCGCACAGCACACCGCTCCCTGCCAGCCCGGTCGGAGCGTATTCGACAACCTGCACGGGAGCCGTGGACGCCAATTACACAATCACCTATGTGGCAGGCACGGTGTCAATCACGCCGGTGCCCCTGACGATTTGGGCACCCAACCTAACCATGAGTTCGGGTGGCCCGGTTCCGACTCCGGCGAACATCGCGCCCAGTTATGTGGGCTTTGTGGCCGGTGACACGTCCGTGAGCCTGACGACCCTGCCGGCTTGCGCGACGACAGCAACCAACCTCAGCCCGATCGGAAAATACCCGATCACTTGCTCTGGAGCGGTCGATCCCAACTACAAACCGATCAACTATGTCGGCGGAACCGTAACCGTAACCACGGGGGTATTGACGATCACCGCGCCCAGCCCCACGATGGTCTACGGCTCGGTTCCACCGGCCCTCACGCCTGCTTACAGCGCCAACGGAGTGCCGATTGTTCTTCCGGCTGTCCCGGCTCCCCCCTTCACAGCGCCGAATTGCACAACGTCGGCGACCAGCAAGAGCCCGGTGGGAACGTACACTGTCACCTGCTCGGGCGCAGCGGATCCCAATTACACGATCGGCTACGTGGGGGGCACTCTAACAGTAACCCAGGCACCTCTTGTGGTTACTGCGCCCAGCCCCACCATGCCGTACGGCGGACCAATCCCGACCCTCACACCCAGTTACGCGACCTTTGTAGCTGGGGACACCGCAGCGAGCCTGACGACGCAGCCGACTTGCACGACGACGCCGACCGTCACCGTCACTAGCCCGGTAGGAGGAACGTACACGGTCAACTGTTCGGGAGCAGCGGCCGTCAACTACGCGATCACCTACGTGAACCCAGGCACTCTAACGATCAACAAGAGGGTAGCCTCGGTGACGCCGAACGCAGCTACGAAGGTCTACGGTACAGCCGATCCGACGCTGACTGGTACGCTGAACGGATTCGTCCCGGCCGATAACGTAACGGCCTCGTACAGCCGCACGTCGGGTGAGACAGTGGCGGGCAGTCCGTACCTGATCAGGGCCACGCTGAGTCCGGCCGCAGTGCTGTCCAACTACAACATCACCTACAACACCGCAGCGTTCACCATTACCAAGGCGAACGCCTCGGTGACGCCGAACGCAGTCGGTAAGGTCTGGGGTCAGCCCGATCCACCACTCACCGGCACGCTGCTTGGCTTCCTCGCTGCTGATGGCGTATCTGCCACCTACACGCGCACGGCGGGCACGGCAGTCGGCACCTACACGATCAGTGCTACCCTCTCTTCAGTTCCGGGAGCGCTGGCCAACTACACCATCACCTCCAACACGGCAACGTTCACAATCAACACGGCGGTTCAACTGACCGCTGGGTTGCTCACGTTTGCGACGCGGTACGTCGGCACGACCAGCCCCACCCAGACTGTGGCCACCCTGACGAACATCGGCGGCGCGACGTTGACTGGTGTCGCCGCCACGTTCATCGGCCTCAACCCTGCCGACTTTATCCGGAGTGGTGGTGGAGGTAGCTGCGGGACGACCTTGGCCATAGGGGCAACCTGCAACATCAACGTTCGCTTCCGGCCGACAGCCACTGGTATTCGCACCGCCAGCCTGTCAGTGACCGCTGCTGGCTTCAACTCGGGCACGATGGTGGGGCTGACCGGTATCGGCAACGGTGCCGTCGCTGCGGTATCGCCGGCCAGTAATAACTTTGGCGGCGTCCCCCGCGGCACGCCATCGGCGCCGTTTTCCTTCACCGTTACCAACAGCGGCAATACTCCGCTGACGTTCAACGCTGGCAACGGCTTCACGCTTGGCGGCGCGAATTCGGGTCAGTTCACGTTAGCAGCTACCACGGCTCCATGTGTTAACGGCGGAACGCTGTCAGCGCTTACGAGCTGCACGTTCACGGTGAGCTTTACACCGACGGCGGGAACCGCCCCGAACACGAAGAACGCAACCGTGACCATCAGGAGCAACGCCACGAACGGCAACCAGTCCGTGACCGTAAGAGGCACTGCTCAGTAAGCAGTAGGCTGATGTTCGACAATTGATTGCAATGAAGTTGGATGATGCTGCTCACGGGGTTTCCGCGTGCAGCATCATTCTTGTCTTGCTCGGAAGTGTGGTCTGCTGCTTGCTCCTGCGCGTAGTGCGGTACCGGCTCGTTGTCACCGTCATGGGTGACGTTGGACACCTCAGGAAACAGTGAGAGGACGGAAAATCTACAAAGGACGCCGCGAGAGCATTCCCCAAGGGCAAGGCTGAACAGCATGGACTCAAGTATCCGAGTCTCATTGATCTCGCTGCTGTGGGCTGTGCTGAGCCTCGCCACCTCGGCTTCGGCGCAGATGGCGCAGCCGCAGCCGACACCCGGGCCTCCGCTAGCGGTCTCCTCTCCCGCCAACCTCAACCAGCTACCGCCCAGTGCGCCGACCGTTACTTACCAGAACGGCGTACTGACGATCTCCGCGTACAATTCCACCTTGAGAGATATCCTGCAGGGCATACGCAGCCAGACGGGAGCCGATCTCAATATTCCACCTCAGGCGGATGAACGCGTGGTCACCAATCTTGGTCCCGGGCCAGCGCGAGAGGTCATCCGCTCGTTGCTGGCGGGATCGCGGTTTGACTACGTCATCGTGGGATCGCATGCCGACCCCGACGCAGTCGTCAAACTCCTGCTGTTTCCTAAGCCTGCGACAGAAAACGCTTCCCAGACACCGGTGAACGCCGCCAACACCGCACCGCAACCGAGATTCGATCGCGATGAGAGCACCATCGTCGCCGAGGGAGTGCAGCCAGAGGGGAATTCACAAGAGCCTGAGCTGCCCGTACGAGCGTGGCAAAAGCTGTTGCAGCAGCGGCGGCAACTAGTGATGGAGGAGTTCCAGCAAAACCGCGCACCCGAATGACACTGCTGGTAAACAAAATTAGGCCTACCGCGTTGCGTCGCAGGTTGTCACGAACGTACTTGCCCCGAGGAACCCCGAGACCAAACTATCTGTTATCCCGCAGGATTTTTCTTAAGGAAGCAAAGGGCAAAGATTTGTGACCCGATCACAGACGCGCCCCCAGTGCACTGGATAGTATCCCAGCGACCTCGTTTAAGTATTGGCGATCCTTAATTCGCCCTGAGGCGGCCCGAATCTTTTCACGCCGCCTCTTTTTTCTCCTCAGTAAAAGCCGAAGGCGCCAGTACGTGTTAGCAGGCCCAAGTCTTCCGCCTACACCTGCCAACAGACGAACGCCCAGGGACCAAAAAGAAAAAACCGCTCCGAAGTGCGGGAGCAGGTCACAGCTAACCCGGTCACGATTCCCTTGTGACTTGTGGGGAACAAAGTGGAGAACAAAAATTGCCGATTGAGAGCTGATCTGCCCGATTCCGGCGATCCGGTCCGCTTGAAAACATCCGATCCGATTGAGAACCGGGTCAATCCATCCATCTTGAAAACCGCTGTACGGGAAACCGTACCGATGGTTCGAATCCCTCTCCCTCCGCCATTGATTGCTGCGTTTTGAGTCTTTCTTTCTTCCCGATTTCTAACCGGGCTGTCCCTCTAGGTTGTGATTGGCGTCCACGATGGAAAAAGAGCAACCAGGAACCCGCCTAGTTTCGGAAAGACTGGGCCACTTCTAGCTACCGATGCTGATCCTAAGTTTTCTTACTTTTATCTATATTGTTATTACTGAGTACCCGATAAGGGGCCGCAGACGTCGGGGCTGCAGACTCTACTTTTCGAGGCTCGGTGTTTTGGTGTTTTAAATGCGCGATCGTCTATCCGTCGGTGTCATTCCGCTTTCAGGTCTTTCGTAGAAATAGTGGGGCCGTTCTGAGATCCTTGAGAATCCGCCTTTACCAGGAGTGGCTCAGCGGAAGACGTGGTTCATGGTTTTCCTACGAGACGCTGAAAAAACGCTCGGAGGCCAGTTCGGGCAGAGTGAGTCTATGGAACGAGAGCAACTGCCGCGCCCCCTTCTCGTCTTTGACGGAGACTGTTCGTTCTGCCGGGCGTGGGTGGGGTACTGGAAGGAGTTGACGGGCGACCAGGTGGACTATTTGCCGTTCCATGAGGTCGGCGACCGCTTCCCTCGGGTGTCGCACCAGCAGTTCACGTCAGCAGTCCAACTCGTCCTGGACGGCGAGGTGCGCAGCGGTGCCCATGCGGTATTCACAGCGCTGGCCAACGTGCCAGGTCGGCGATGGATGCTTTGGTCGTACGAGCGACTCCCCGGCGTCGCGGTGTTCTGTGAAGCGGCCTACCGGACGATCGCCGCGCATCGGTCAGCCGCGTACTGGGTGACAAGGCTGCTGTGGGGCGTTCCCGTTCGGCGCGAGACGTATCACGTGACCGGCTGGCTGTTTCTGCGCTTGCTGGGTGCGATTTACCTCATGGCATTTGCGTCGTTCGGAGTGCAGGCCGCCGGCCTAATTGGCTCGCGCGGCATTCTCCCCGCCGGTGAGTTCCTCCGTGCCGTGCATGGGTCTCTGGGAACTGCCGCCTATTGGAACGTTCCGACTCTCCTATGGCTGAACGGGAGCGATGCATTTCTGCACGCCGTGTGGATCGTCGGCGTCAGCCTCTCGCTACTTCTGTTGCTGGGGGTCAACGCGAGGGCTATCCGCATTGGACTATTCGCCCTCTATTTGTCGCTGGACACGGCGGGGCAGATCTTCATGAGTTACCAGTGGGATGCCCTGTTGCTCGAGGCTGGATTCCTCGCAGTTTTTCTCGGTTCCGAAGTGCTCATCGTCCGGCTGTTCCGTTGGTTGCTGTGCCGACTGATGTTTCTGTCGGGCGCGGTCAAGTTGTTCAGCAGAGATCCCACTTGGCGCCATCTTACGGCGCTGCCGGTCCACTACCAGACCCAGCCGTTGCCGACGCCGCTGGCCTGGTATTTCTACCAACTGCCAAGCTGGTTTCAACGGATCTCTGTGGGATTCGTATTCTTCGTGGAACTGGTGATTCCGTTCCTAGTGCTCGCACCGCGTCGGATCCGATTATTTGCGGGCCTTGCGATCATGTTGCTGCAGCTATTGATATTCATCACCGGCAATTACGCGTTCTTCAACCTGCTAACGATTGCGCTCTGCTTGTTCGTTCTGGATGACGACGCGCTCGAACACATCCTGCCGAAGCGACTGCTAGCTCGAATCGGTTCGCAGGCCCGTTACAGCGGGACGCCGCTTTGGTGGCGCACCGTTTGCGGACTTGTGGCGGCTCTCGTGTTGTTCGTAAGCGGATTCCAAATGGTCGGTGAACTCTCGGGGCGCCACTGGGGACCAGCGGAATCGGTCATTCGCGCCGTCGGGCCATTTGAAATCATCAATACTTATGGACTGTTCGCCGTGATGACGACCACCCGTCCGGAAATCATCGTTGAGGGATCGAACGACGGGATGACCTGGCTTCCGTACGAATTCCGTTATAAGCCCGGCGATCTGAGGCGGGCACCGGTATGGGTTCAGCCCCACCAGCCACGGCTCGACTGGCAGATGTGGTTCGCCGCGCTGGGGAATTATCAAACCGACCCGTGGATCTTGAATTTCCTGGCGCGCCTGCTGGAGGGCCAGCCGGAAGTTCTCGGGTTGCTCGGTCACAATCCCTTTCCACATGCACCTCCGCGATATGTCCGAGCGTTGGTCTATGACTATCGCTTCGCTACGCCAGCCGAAAAGAGGGCCTCCGGCGACTGGTGGAAGCGAGAATTCGTGGGGAGTTACGTGCCGCCGGTGTCCGTAAGAGGCCCGTGACTACCCGAGGGCCATCGATTGCAGGCCGCGGCGTTTCTTCTCTTTCGGAAGCAATCCAGAAATGCTCTAGACCCGTCTTTCGGCAAACAGCCCCTGCATTTTGGGTGCCCTGTGCAGCAACATGCGAATTAAGCGAAAGAAGTCACTTAGTTGATCAGCCGCGTCGCGATCGTCTATCCAGTACCCAGCGGCGATGCCGGACGTACCGCCAACATCAACGCATTACCCTTCGCCATCCTGATTCATCATGCTGATCTTCACTCAGACTTCATGGTCTCACGGACGGTTTTTGCTCTGGTCGCGGCTGCCAGAAATCGGCCATCGCTGGAAAATACCCGGCTAAGCTGTAGTTGCTCGGCATTGTTCGGGAAATTCCAAGATCACATTTCAGGGGTCCCACATACTGAAAAATCCTCGAAGCCCACGCGCTCACGGGTCGGCCTTCACATCCAAGCCCCACGCCCGTAAATTGGGCATGCCGGTCAGGGATGCATGCAGCTCTGATTTCTGCGCCAAGTTCCGCCCTGGATCGCTTCATTAGCATCCGGAGCGGTTGAGCGAACCCATCGTTGACCATTAGACCTGCCTTTGGTTCTGTCTGGAAATTTACAAGCTCTGCTATTCATCGCTGGCAACTCGGCGCAAAACCTTGTAGATCATCTCGGTACCTTGCGCGAGCGAACGAACACTTACGCGTTCGTCGTTGCCGTGCATTCGCGATAAATCCGATGGCGGAACGGGATACGGGTATATCCCATACACGGGAATTCCACGTTTCCGCCATGCCGCGGCATCGGTGCCGGCTTGGAACAGATACGGGGTCACCGGGGCATGGAACTCTGCATGCCCCTCCGACGCGAGCGCCTGATAGAGTTCGGTGTCCGTGGGCGAAGGTTGCACTTTGCGAATTGATTCGTAATTGTTCCGCAGTGCCTGGATGTCGTCTTCTGTCCCGGGGCCGCCGCCAGCGATTGTCACATCGATCTGGGGATTGTGAATCACCGCGCGCACCTCATCGAGAACTTGGTCAATATCCGTTCCAGGCACAAGACGCAAATTGACGATTGCCTCAGCGTTTCCGGGGATGATATTCCCGCGAAACCCGGCATTGAGAAAAACCGGAGCCATGGTGTTTCGCATAATCGCGTTTAGCAACGGATCCTTGCTGATCTCTGCATCCGCAATTGTTGCCTGTTGCGGGTCCACCGCATGTACGAGTTGTTCGAAGGTTTCTGATTCGGGTGGTTTACTCACTTGGGCTAGAGTCAAAAAGAACTGCTGCGTGCTGCTGAGCAGATGCACTTTCGTTCGGTAGTGGGCGAGTTCCGACAGCGCCTCGGCCAACTGCGAGATCGCGCCATTGGGAACCGGCATAGAGGAATGCGTCGTTTTTCCGTGCGACGTCAACTTGAACCAGACCGAGATTTTGTCGGCCGTAGAGATGCTCACATACCGCACGGAGCCGTCAGTGTTCTCGATGATCCAGCCGCCTTCGTTAAGAGCTGCGGCGCAGTCGATTTTCGGAAAGTAGTTCTCGGCGAGCCATTCCGTGTTATAGGGCCCACTCTCTTCATCTGCTTCGGATAGAAGAATGATGTCCCGATTAAGCGGTACCTTCTCCTTCGCGAGGCGAATCAGAGCCTGGGTGAACACGGCCAGAGATCCCTTGTTGTCGATGGCCCCACGCCCGTAGATGTAGCCATCCTCCAACTCCCCGCTAAAGGGGTCTAAATGCCAGCCTCTTCGTTCGACTCCGACCACATCGGCGTGTGCGGCCAGCAAGATCGGCTTCTTTGAACCGGTCCCTTTGAGCCGCGCCACAAAGTGCACCTTCCCCGGAACCGGCGTAGGAATCGTTTCGACTTGAAACCCCAGTGGCGAGAGTGTCTCTGTCAGAAACTCAGCAATCTTTACGTCTTCCCCAGGCGGGTTGGTGCTGTCGATGCGAATCAACTGCGTCAGCAACTCCGCGGTTGGGTTCGCGGTAACAGCCTGACCGTTGCCTCGCGTGGACAGGGCGAGAATGGCTAGTAAGAAACAGGTAGCCTGGCTTGGCTTAGGCATCATCCTCTGGTCTCGCTCAGGAAGCATTTTTCAACTGGTGTCATACGATTCCTTTTCCTTCCACTATGTGTACATATCGATCCACAGGGATATTCGTGATTCGCTCCACGCGCGTCGAGGGAGCGGGCCATTTGATGTCGAGCCAATCGACTTTGGTCGCGGCGCGAAGTCCCAGGACCTCGCGCGGGTCGTGTGAGGATAGGTAGCTGCCTCCCGCTGTTTTAAATCGCGAGCGTTTTTTGCCATTCGCGAGCCACGAAAATCGTGCTCCAACCGCGTCACGGTTACAGTTCTTTCCTTCCAGGCGAATGCCCAGCCAATGATTGGGGGCGCTCGACTTGTTTCGTAGAAGCACAGGCGCTCCACCATTGACTCCGATCAGAACGTCTTGCTTCCCATCATTGTCGAAATCTCCCACCGCCAGACCACGCGCGGCAAAATCCCTCGAGAATACCGGGCCCGCCTCTTTGCTGACATTTTGGAATTTGCCCGCGGACTGATGAAACAAAAGCAGGGGTTCGCGGTAGGTAACAGCCTGAGACCGCTGACTCACCATGTCGTCCGGATGTCCGTTGGCCAGAATAAGATCGAGATCCCCATCGTTGTCATAGTCGAAAAACTTGAGCCCCCAGCCGCTCAGCAGTCGCGTCGCCTGCGCGATCGACTGTACTTGGGCAACGTCGTCGAAGGTTCCATTTTTCAGGTTTCGATACAGCGAGAACTTCTCCTGATCCACGTTGGCCACGAAAAGATCCTGCCATCCGTCATTGTCAAAGTCCGCCGAATCGACACCCATCCCCGACCGCGCTTGGCCGGTTTCGCCAAAAGCAACCTCGGCGTTGATGCCAGCTTCCTCCCAGCGATTCCCGCCGCGATTGAGGAAGAGAAAGTTCTGCACGGTATCGTTGGCAACGAACAGATCCATGCGGCCGTCATTATTCACGTCGGTCGCCACGACGCCGAGCGCTTTGCCCATAGTCTTTCCGATAATGCTCTGGTGGCCCACTTCGCTAAACGTGCCATCGCCGTTGTTGTGGAAAAGATAGCTCGCCGTGGGATGGAAGGCCCGAGGGATGCAGTAGTACTTCTGACCTGCTTCGTTTCCTCCGCAGGACTGGCGGTCTTCCGGCAGGTATCGGACAAAGCTGCAGACAAACAAGTCGAGGCGCCCATCACCGTCGTAGTCAAACCAGACAGCGCTGGTAGTCCAGCCCGAAAGCTCAATTCCACACTTCTTGGTTACATCGCTGAATGTGCCGTCCCCGTTGTTGTGGTACAGCAAGGCACGGCCGCATGCCGTGACGAATAGATCAGGATAGCCATCGTTGTCGTAATCGCCGACGGCGACGCCCATGCCAAATGTTCCGCCCGGCACGCCTGCCCGCTCCGTCACGTCAGTAAAGGTTCCGTCGCGATTATTCCTGTAAAGAGCATTCCGGAGAGGTTGTTTCGGTTGGAAGAATTCGGAAGGTCCGGAGTTCACGAGGTAAAGGTCTAACCATCCATCGTTGTCGTAATCAAGGAAGGCGCAACCTGGACCGAGAGTCTCAGGCAGATACCTCTCGGGGGACATCGCATTCTCGTGAGTCCAGACAATACCGCTTCGTGAAGGAGGCACTTCTTCAAAGATCAGCGGCGCTGTCTGTGC
>Ga0308309_10001973_pt1 | contig 12225 bp, 9 predicted proteins | sample HubBroMetageWFT5_FD_192491 | JGI IMG/M metagenome (GOLD analysis project Ga0308309, IMG submission 192491) | Warmed and freeze-thawed soil microbial communities from the Hubbard Brook experimental Forest, New Hampshire - Hubbard Brook CCASE Soil... | ecosystem: Environmental > Terrestrial > Soil...
TTCATGACTATCTGCAATCTGATTGCGAATGCTGAATTGCAGATAGTCATGAAGCTGAGTCTCACTTAACCCCTCGCCTTCCACCGTCAGCAGGCACACGGGAAGGCTGGAGGCATCCACTTTCATCACTACCGGAGGAAGCGTGCCCTGCGGGAGGCGGCGTAAGTCCGCCATGGCCAGATTTGAGATTTGGGTAACGTCCGCGTTGGCATCCGAGCCAGGCTGAAAATAGATCTTGATCAGGCTGACTCCGGCCATGGAGCGCGATTCCATATGATCGATTCCGCTGCCGAGCGTGAAAAAGCGCTCGAAGGTGTCGGTGATATCAGCTTCGATCTGCTCGGGAGGCATCCCGTTATAGAAGGTGGCTACCAGCACCACCGGAATGTCGACGGGGGGGAACATATCCACGGGCATTTGCACCAAGGCCGTAAGACCGAGCACGCAGACAAAAAGACAAAGGACCATGATGAAGTAAGGGTGGCGGATGGAAAACGTCGGCATTGATTGCTACTCCATGCCCGGCGCGGCGACTATTTGAGGTGAGACGAGCTCTCCGTCCTTGAACTGGTTCTGTTCGCCGAAAATGACGGTGTCGTTTTCATTCAAACCGGATAAAACTTCCGCTTGCGCTGCGGTCTGAATGCCGAGCTTGACGTTACGCTTTTCGACCCGATTCGAACTGTTCACCAGCAGGACGATGCCTTGACCTTCACCGGAAGATTGCACGGCCTGAATGGGGATGCTTAGAGCATCGGAGTCCGAGCGCAGCGGAATCTTGACCGATGCATACATTCCCGGTACGAGCAGGTAATTTGCATTGGGGACTTGGACCTCGGTGTGCATCGTGCGGGTTTGCGTGTCAATTTGATCGGAAAGTCTCACGATTTTTCCGGTGAAGGAATTCTTGGCCTGAGAGACTTCGATGTCCACGGTGTCTCCCAGGTGAATATCGGAAACCGCTCGTTCCGGGACGGGGATCACCAGACGCAAGACATTGTTTTGCGAGAGCTGGCAAAGGGCGAGGTCGCCTTTGTTCGAAGAAGTCCCGGCCGGAAGCAGCGCTCCGGTGTAGGCATAAATCTGAGTGACCACACCGTCGAACGGCGCGAGGATGCGTGCATAAGCAAACATAGCCTGATCCTTACCAAGGGCGGCTTTCGCGACCAGCAATCCCTGCTCCGCGGCGGACACCGCGTCTTTTGCGGAAGAAACACCCGCGCTTGCTTCCAGGTCTTTGCCTTGCGCGGCGTCAATTTCTTCCTGTGCTACCAGCTCAGGACGGGATTTTTGGACGCCTGCCAGCCGCGTATAGGTCAGGTGCGCGACGTTGTAGGCGGACTGCGCTCGATTGAGCTCTTCGCGAGCGCGAGAAAGATCTTGATCGCTGCGGCGAGCGCTTGCTTCGTCTTGTTGCAACTGCTGCTGCAGTTCGGGGATTTCCAGCTCGGCGAGCACTTGGCCCCGCTTAACGTGTGTTCCCCAATCGACGTACAGCTTTTTTATGTAGCCGGAAACTTTTGCGTAAACTTCAATTTCCTGCAGCGGCTGGAATTCGGAAGCGATTTCGAGAGTATTGGAGAGGTTGCGGCGCACCACTTTGACTACCGGAGCAGCCGGAGCATGCGCCGCGTCTTCCGCCTCGGCCTTGCGGGCGCTTCCACAGCCGGACGCAACTCCCACGAGAGACCCGGCGAGGATGGCCAGTGCGAGGTAGGCGCGCTTCTTGTTCGTCATCATCATCTCACCTGCAATTTGCTAGAAATAATCAGCTAAAGATTAGGAGAAAATTAAGACTCGATTCGCTCTACCGCTTCGCGCAGCTTTTCCACCGTGAAACCCTTGGAACGGCACAGCTCTATCAACGTTTGCCTCTTCCGCAGGATGTCGTCGGCCGCAGCAGGAATGCGATCAGCGATTTCGCGTGGAATCGTTAGAACTCCGTGTAAGTCCCCCTGAATCAAATCTCCGGGTTGCACGTTCATCCCGCCCACTTCCACGGTCCCACCGAAATCAAAAACGTGGGCGTAGGCATGTGAAACGGAAACATTGCCGGCAAACATTTGAAATCGCGCCGCCTGTATCGCTGGAAGGCCGCGCACCGCTCCATTGGTTACGATTCCCGCGCAGCCCAGGGCCAGCAGAATGTTGGCGTGGATTTCGCCTACGAACGCGCCCAAGCCGGGGCGATGGTCCAGGTCCTGGATAACAACGACGCGAGGTTCGGGAATTGTCTGAAGGTAGCGCCACCAATCGGGCCGGGCGTAGTAGGTATGCCCTTCCATGGGCGGATCGGCGGTGCGGATTCTGACAGTAGTCGCGTAGCCAACCAAAGTTGGAAGCTCCGGAAAAATGCAGCGGACGGTCGAATTCGTAAAGCCTGTGTTTCGCAAACGCGAATCGAATGTTTCGATCGCATTGGACACGATGCATGTGCTCAGCTTGCGCAATTGATCGAGAAGAGCGGAGGACAAAGGCTCCATACTCATATCAACTCCTGTCGCGGAAAAGACCCGCAAACTTGATGCTAGAACGACCCGGGTCACTTCAAAACGCTAGATTGGAACGCAATGCCTAAGGACGCGCGGACTAACCGAGCAGCAACGGAGGGGAGCGGTGCTGCGTGGAAACAGTAACTCCAATGGAGGTCGCAAGAACGGGAATGTGTTCCCTGCTAGAATTCGCCGGAGCAGTGCCTTGTGGGAATACAACCTTTGCAACCGGATAGAGCGGGGCTTGCTCCAGCACAACCGCAGGAGCCACCTTCATCTTGTTCGAGATATTGACGTAATGAGTGGGATGCGATTTCGGGAAATACTGGCTGGTTTTCGCGAGCGTTGACAACCCTGCGACTGCGAACAACAACAAGACCACGGTTGTAATTTGAAGGCTGGTCTTAGAGAAGCGGCTTTTGACCGACTCGTTCATTCCTACGCCAAACGAAGCTACTTCCCTTTCTGCCCGGACTGAGGCGGACATAACGCGCTCCTACGAAAACGGGCAGCACCAGACATCCTACCCCTTAATTATGGCCGCCTGGCATGATGAAAGCAAGAATCAGCATGGGAACTGTGTCGAGAATGATTGATAGCCGGAAAAAAATGCGGGGATGCCCGAATGGTTTGGGCATCCCGCCATGCTTCGACTCACGCGCGTTCTTGCATGCGGCTAGGGCAGAACGTAGCGCAGGTCGATATACTGCAGAAACGCGTGTGCGTTTCTCGGAGCCCCGCTAGAAACGGACCAGGGGGTCCGCTCGACCCAGGAAGACTGCGTGATGAACTGCAGCTTCCCGTGGTTCGGGCTACCCCAAATTGTTTTGGTAATCCCAAAGGTCCCTTCTTGAAAGGACTTGTTGTTTGTGTTTGCCGAGCCCGGGAAACCAAACCCGATGCAAGTAAAGCCGGAAACGCCATCGCATGTCGGAGGAGGCGTCGCGGTTGACGCCAGCAAACCGAAGTTGCGCTGGAAGTACGCACCGCTGTAGTAAGCGTCGAACTCGAAGCTAGGCGTAAACTGGTATTCAAACCCAGCAACGCCCGAGCCGGAATGAATGGGCGAAAGAGTCCCGTCTGATTTGACCACCGCGTCGGGACCGAGAGCGCCAATGTAGCGGCCGTTCCCGGCACCGTAAAACGTGTTGGCAATCAAGCGCAGGTTGTGGAGCACTTCGAAATTCGCATTGAGCGCGCCCGAGCCTTCCGTGATGCTATTCGTTGCATTCGGCGTGACTAGGTCGTTGTATATCTTGAAACTACGAATCAATCCTGCAGCTTCGAGGTGCAAGGCATGCTCGCCGAGCTTCCAGTCAAACGCCGACTTGACGATCACGTCGGGATGCAGGTTTGGAATCGCGGGGTTCGACGTGGCACCGGTTGCATTGGTGGCACCGCTGCCATTGTCGAACTGATTCGAGAAAAACGTACCGCCCGGAAAAACGACGGAGCTGGGCGCGTACTGTTGGGGATTTTCCAGAGCAACGGCGAGGGCCCACCAATCGGTTGGATGATAGACCACACGGAATGCGGCTTGCCTGGAATACGCCAGCCCGGCAAAGTAATTGGTGTCCAAGCGGTAGCCGGTGAAGACGTCTGACGGCATTGATGAGAGGCCTACCCGGTTGGGAGTGATCAGCGACCAGGTTTGTCCGCCAATTACTTCCCACTTGTCGTGCCTGATGTCGGCGAAAGCCAAACGCAAGCGGAATGTGCCGCTGTTCGTGCTGGTGTAGGCGTTGGGAGGCTGGAAGCCGTTGAAGTCAGATTCCACATAGCCGGTTACGCTCGTCGAGTCCGATATGTTTGCGTTGACCTTCATGGACAAACGAGACGTCTGGGCGGTGGCGCGGAATTCCGTTAAAGCCGCTTGCGGGTCCTGGTTATTGAATGGAATGGATCCGAAGCTTGTGCCGGTTCCGCTGCCGATATCGCTGCTACGGAAAACTCCCATGATGTCTGCCCAACCGCCGGGCGTGAACTCGGCGGCGCCTATTCTCCAAGACAAAGGAGAGGGCGGCTGCTCACCCGGCTTCTGCGTACCGCCTGACTGCGGCGGATTTGGCTGGGCCATGGCTACACCGACAGGTTGAGCAGAGCTCGAGGACGACGCAACCGGTGGCGCTGAAATGGATCCGGCGACCGAAACAGATTCCGAAGCAGGATTGGCGGCCAGGGCAACCGGCTGTCCCTGTCCGACGCGCAATTGATTCTCGAGTTGGGCAATCCTCACCTGTTGGGATTGAAGAAGAGCTTGCTGCGCGCCGAGCTCTTCGCGGAGCTGCTGGAGTTCGCTCTCAAATGCCGAACTCGGCGTGCTTGCCGATTTCGCAACATCTGTTGAAGCGGCTGCCTTATCCGCGTCCTTCTTTGCGGCATCGAGGTCTTTCTTTGTAGCGTCGGCCGCTTTGCCGTCGTCGCCAGCCCGAGCGCGTGTAACGTTCGGCGATGCCAGAAGCATCAACATCATTATGGCGGCCGTAACCGCCGTTTTTATATGTGCCATCAAAATTCTCCTGTTTTTTTTGGCTGCAACTTCCAGAAGACTGGTCAGTCGGCCGCAATTCGAGCCGTTGCCTCCCCTGGAAAGGGTCGGCAGCAAATGCTTACTTGCGTTCAAGCGGATCTTCTCCGTTTCCTGAACCTCGATGAGCGCGGATCGTCTGATCCGTAACGAATTGCCCGCAAGGCGTCCCAACAATTCGTTAATGAGCTGGCGTTCATCCCGGGGTAGATCGACAATAAAATCCCTACAGTTCATCGGCCTCCCCTTGGGTTTGGAAAAGGAGATTGCCCAGTAAGTCCATTACGCCCATAATGTCTATTGGTTTACTAGACTTTCCGGGAGCCTTATTGCACGCGACATACCAGCGAGGGGGTTATTCAGCTGACTGGAAAAACTGACCGACGGCATTTTCAAACAACTGAATATAAAACGCTTACGGCAGCTTAGGGGTCAGCAGAGCTGGGGTGCGGCAGAGCCGAAATCAGCTGGCGTCAGCATTATGAGAAGGAGTTTGCACATTAAAGCGAACAACTTTGTAATCGGAGCCTGCGCGGACACAGTGTCATTCGCTATGCACCGAGCGGAGGTACCGACGAGATATTCAGAGCGCGGGGAAGCCTAAAATCGGCTTCCCCGCGCCCGATTTCGTTCTAAGGTAGATAATAACGGAACGACGTGAAGAGCATATTGTCGATTCCGTGAGGCGTCGAGCTAACACCAGACGTACCGCTAGCGCCGCTCCAAGCGTTGCGAGTCACGTAAGAATACTGCGATCCGAACTGCATGCGGCCCTTTTCTCCGGTGTAGAAGCGATACCAGAATCCCGCCGTGCCTTCAATGATGACGCGGGGATCCCCTGCGCAGTTCGCCAGCGAGCCGGGAATAAATCCGACAGATCCTAGGACTCCCGTCGTGTTGGGAGGATTCCCCGGAACGGCCACCGGCAGCGGTTCGACGGAACACCCATCATTTCTGAACGCCGGCGATCCATAGCCAGCCGTGCCAGGCTTACCGGTGACGAGGTTTGTAAAGGAGTAGGACGCGCGGCTGGCGTACTCCCCGCCACCATACAGGTAAATATCAAGCTTCGGGGTGGGGTGGAACTCAAGACTGCCGAGTGCCTGATAATTCCTTAGGAGTGCGAGGGTGCCGTCCGGGCGAACCGTCGAATCCACCAATTGAGCGGTGCCATAGCGACCGACGCCGCTTCCACCGAGGAAATGGATGCCGGCTTCAATCTTTTTGTTAAAGAGCGGAACGCGAGCATTTGCGCCAATACCGCCACCGGTTCTCGAGTTGTTAAAGGCGAGCGCAGTGGGACTGGTGGAAGTAGGATCTAGCGCACACGTTGTGGCCGGTATCGGGGCCGGCAGATTCGTAGGATCCTCACCAGGAAGCGTGGGGAAGGTGAATCCACCGTTTGCGTAGTAGCAAGGGAAGGCACGATCCCGGAAGGTGGAAACCACTCCGAACAGTTCGTAGTGTCCCCAGCCTGGGTCCAGGGCAGCTTTGAAGAGGAAGTCCGGTGTTTTCTCGTAGGAGTAAGTCCCGGTTGGGTTGTAAAGGCCTTGGGTTAGGCCGGGGGCGCCGACAAGGAAATTGTTCAAAGTGGTGGTAGTCAGTGTCGGAGTGGTTACACCGCCTTCATTCGCGCTGGTAGTGCTGAGAGTAGTGATGGTGGGGTTCCCGTGAACCTGTGTGGTGGTCGCTGAGCCTTCTACCGAAGCTCCCAGCGTCAATTTGTCTGACATGAAGGTCTTGGTTACGCGTAATCCTTCTTGCCGCGCCCAGCTGAAACCGACCGTATACTGCGGGTCGATCGTCATTGGCAGGTCTTCCGCACGGTTCTCGATGGACTTCCTATCTTCAGTGAGTAAGCTCCACATCTGGCCGCCCGTGACGGTCCAGCCATTGTCGAACTTGGCTTGGCCCCAACCTTGACGCAGACGCAGCACGTAGCTGTTGCTCTCATTGTTGTTCGAAGTAATGCCAGCGCCGAGGAAGTCGGTCTCGACGTAGCCGGTGAGTTTCACCGTGGCAAGCTTTCCTTCGAGTAACATACTCAGACGCGACTGACGCGCACTGGAGTTCCATTCCGTGGTCTGACCTCCAGAGTTGCCGAAGAACGGGATTTGGTTGAACCCAGTGTTGATGTCCGCGCCCTCGGCCTTATTGCGGAAGACCGTTTCAGCCGCCAGGAAACCACCCGGCGTAATGGTGATTCCCTTAAAGTGAATAGCCATCGGCGATTCACCTCCGGCCTGCGATCCTTCGACCCTGCCACTCGGAGCTGGCAGGCCGGTTACCGGGATGGAAGCAACTCCGGCTGTGTGGCTGTCGGGAGCCGAACCGTTCGCGGATGCCGCGAAGGCCTCTGAAGAGCCGCCGGTATTGACCTCGCTTTCCAGCAGTTGCATTCTGTGCTGTTGTTCCTTGAGCTGTTCGCTCTGAGCCTGCAGCAATTTGGTTTGCGCTTCGATGAGATCCCGGAGCTGCTGAATTTCGGTTTCCAAGCTCGCCGGTGTCGCAGCTGGAGCGTTTGTTCTTGACGTGCTCGCAGCGGCGTCCGCAGGCTTATCCTTTGCGGCAGTGGCGTCGTTCGTCTTGGAGGCTGTGGTGTCCTTCCCGTCTCCGGCTCCATCTATCCCTGCCATTGCCGGCGTTACGATCAGGCCGAGCGCTAAAAGCCACGTGATAAAAACTCGCATTCCTTTCCTCCTTAATTTTGACCGCTAGACCGTTATTGGATTGGCGAAAGGTGATCCGACGACCAAGTGAGGGGCTTAGGTCCTGGCACCACGAAACAGTTCCCGTTGGCTTCACCTTCGCAGCACAGATAATTACGAGCATCATCCGCGTACACAAGTCGCGGCGCATGAACCTTATGCGCCGAATTTGAATGCTCTGTGACAGGAATGTTAATTGTGCGTTACTAACTGTTTTCAGGATGTTTTTGCAGGCTCATCTTAAACGGCCGTAGCTCGGCTCTAAATGGAACGATGCGAAGAAGATCCGGGAATTTCTGGATGGTAGGAGATTCGATGTGAGCAGAACCGAACGGTGAATGCTTGCACCGCCAATTCACCCATGCGAAAATTGCGGTCGATCCCTTCGGCGGCGATATCGTCTAAAGGTTAGGACGGAGCCCTCTCAAGGCTCAAATCCGGGTTCGAGTCCCGGTATCGCTACCACTAGCCGCGAGCTTCGGTATTCCCTTCCGTGCTTATTGGATGTGGCAGGATTTAATTCCTTGTTTTTCGAAATATTGCTGGTGATATTCCTCGGCGCGGTAAAATTCCGAAGCCGGAGTAATTTCGGTGACGATCGGGCGCTTGAACACTCCTTCTTTAATCAGGACTTCCTTCGAGGCCCGAGCGGCGGCTTCCTGCTGCACATCGTGAAAGAAGATAGCCGAGCGGTATTGCGAACCCACATCCGGCCCCTGGCGGTTCAGTGTAGTGGGGTCATGGCTCTTCCAGAAAACGGCAAGAAGCTCGAGGTAGGACACTTTTGCCGGATCGAACTCGACTTCCACGGCTTCCGCATGTCCGGTGCGCCCGCTGCAAACATCCTTATAAGTGGGATTCTTCATGGTCCCGCCGGTATAACCAACGATGACGGAAGTGACTCCCGGCACCTGGCGGAAGGCGTCCTCCACACCCCAGAAACAACCCGCTGCAAATGTAGCCTTAGCCATCGTTTTCAACTCCTTTCATCTTATCGAATTCCTATGTTGCCATATTGCGTGATTGCGGTCGAGTCGGCAGTAACGCCCTGGAAGGCACGCTGGCAGATTATTTGCGGACTAAAACAAGCTGGCTCATCGGCGGCTCGGTCGAGCTGCGGGTCTGCTGCAGGATTTCATTCAGAAAAACGGGAATCTCGAATACGGCTTGGTTTTTCATCGACGCAGCGTTGTGATGGTAGCGCGCAAGAGCGGCGGGTTCGATTAAACGTGCCACCGCTTTTTCGATGTCGCGAAAACTCGGCAGCACCAGGCCGACTTCGTTTTCAAGAACCCAGTCGGCGTTGTAGCGCTCCTGCGGAAGCGTCCATGCGTTTCTCTCGACAATCACGGGAAGCTGCATGGCCAGAGCTTCGCTCAAGCTGCCCGGGCCGGGCTTGCCAATGAAAAAATCCGCCAGCTGCATGTAGTAATTCACGCGGCTGGTAAAGCCTTCAATAAAGATTGGAAAGCGAAATCTTCGTGCGCGCAGAGCAGCGGCAAGTTTTTCGTTCTTTCCGCAAATCACCAACAATTGAAGCTCGAGCCCGGAGCGATTTAGCTTGTCCGCAATTTCCAATATTGCTTTCGAGCCGTGACCACCGAATAAAACCAATCCGGTCGGGAGATCGGGACGCAAGCCCAGGCGCCGGCGCTCGGCGATGCGGTCTTCGACCGGGTCCTGGTAAAAACGCGGATGAAGAATCATCCCCGAGGCGCGAAATATACGATTATCAGAATAGCCGCGCTCCTGCGCCTGGGCTACAGCGCGTTTCGAACCACAAACAAAATATTGCTGTTGGTTGCGCTCGATCCAGAAATGCTCCGGATAGTCTGCGACATCGGTAAGTACCGTTACGAATGGCCGTCCCGGGAAAGCGCGATGGAAGCTTTCATAAAGCGCGCGATTGAAGTGCGGAACGAAGGACACGACCATCTGCGATTGCGTCTGCTTCCACTGGCGCTCGAGTAACCTCACGGTGGGACGATGGTAAGCGCGGATGGTAGCCTGCAGAACCCGCATGAGCTGCGGGCTACCCAGAGTCCAACCGGTTCGCAGCATGTGGTTATAACCATCCTCGATGCGTATCCCGGTGTACCTCTTGAGGACGTCTAGCTCGTCGAGCAAAATTTGGAGGTTGGTCAGGCGAACGTCCCAGGAAAACCCTTGCGACCGGATGGACATTTCCAGTGCGGTGGCGGCGGCTCGGTGACCGCCACCGGCGTCGAAAAAGCAAAATTCGATTGGCTCCATCCGCTCAGTTTCACAGGCGATTTGCAGAGCTTTGCTACAGAAATGTTAAAGTTCCGCGACGCGTGCCTAAAGAGTTAAATGGCTTTATTATCTTAAGATTAGCCTGAGTGTCATCTGCGCGTAACCTGCATCTTCTACCCTTGTCGTTGTGAAGTGCGATCTTCACGTCCACACATACTTTTCCGGAGCCTGTACGACCCCCTTTGTCCGAAATTTCTGCCGAGAAAGCTATAGCGATCCGGAAAAGGTCTACGCGCATTTGCGGCAGCGCGGGATGAATCTTTTTACTCTTACCGACCACGACTCGATCGAGGGTTCGGAAAAATTGCGGCAGCATGCGGATTTCTTCGTGAGTGAAGAACTCACCTGCAAGATGCCGAGCGGTACGGAAGCGCACATCGGCGTCTATGACCTGAGCGAGCGGCAGCACACTCAGCTCCTGCGGCGACGCAACGACTTGGTCTCGCTGCTGATGTATCTGACCGAGCGCCGACTGTTCTTCAGCATCAATCACGTTTTTTCGAGCGTAACCGGAAGGCGCGAAGCGGAGGACTTTGAATGGTTCCAGGAATACTTTCCGGCGGTGGAGACGCACAACAGTCACATGCTCGAAACCGCGAACCGGCATGCCGCCCGTCTGGCCCAGAGATGGAACAAAATCGCCATTGGTGGAAGCGATGCCCACGCCCTACCTTCTGCTGGAACGGCCTACACCGAAGTTGCCGGCGCGCGGAACAAAGAAGAATTCTTCGCTGGCTTGCGCAACGGAATGGGACGCGTCAACGGAGAATCCGGCAGTTTCCGAAAACTCACCCGAGATGTGTTTTTAATCGCGGGTGAAATGATGCGTGAAAAATCGTGGACGGCTCTGCTCTCACCTCTTGCGGCGTTGGTGCCGGCCATCACCTATTTGAATTATTACCAGGAACGCAGATTCGGCCGCCACTGGGCGAAGCAGATTCTTGGCGAGCCGGAAGCGTGCAAAAACCCCCGCTGGATGTCGGTGCCGCAGCCTGCGACCGAGGAACTCATATGACTGTAGCGAAAGCAGTCTGGAACCAGATTCAATCAAACGACCATCGGCTGATGCGCCGGGTACATCGTTGGCGCGCGCCGCGATGGTTTCGCATATTCATGATTGTAACAACGCGGATGGGTGACGGCTGGCTGTGGTACGCGCTCGGGCTGATTCTGTTGCTCTACGGTGGCGAGCACAGGTTCTTGGCAATTGGCGCCGGAGCGTCGGCTGCGGCCGCGGGTATCTTTCTGTTCCGCACGATTAAGCGTTTCAACCGCCGGCAACGCCCGTGCGAAATCGAGCCGCACTGCTGGGCCTCCATCCTGCCCCCAGACAAGTATTCGTTTCCCTCCGGACATTCCATCACCGCGTTTGCGGTTGCGCTTTCGATTGGGCTTTTCTACCCGGACCTGCAAGGCTCTCTACTAGCGGTGGCGTTCTTGATCGCTTCCTCGCGAATTATCCTGGGAATGCATTTCTTAAGTGACGTGCTGGCGGGCTCGGCCATCGGCGTCGCTCTGGGGTTCGCCAGTTACCACATCTTCGCCTCGCTCTGAGAATCCGGCTCATTCCGGTACCATGCGCACTAGAAAAAGCGGCCCGTCTTGACGCGGCTGTATATTCAAGCGGAAAATTGCGCTCCGTCCTCCCAAAAGGCAGGCCAAGCTTGAATCAGCGTGCGGCTTAGCCGAGGCCACTTGGCGCGGGAAAATAAGATGAACAAATCAAAATCCAAAAGCCAGGAAGCAACACCCGGCACCAGACGCTTCTCGGGACTGCTCGGCCCGACTGTGGAACAGCGTATGGCGGCGGGCAGAGCGCTGCGCGAAAAAGTCCCCCGGACTTCGCATGCGAAATGGGCGCCTGCGCCCAATCGCCCGGACCCGATCGAGCTGTTGAAACACGCTGACCGGGGAAGACTGCCGGAGCTTTTGCCGATTCGCTATGCTCGCATGCGCCATTCGCCATTCGGATTTTTTCGTGGTGCCGCAGCTCTGATGGCTTTCGATCTGGCACGAACGCCAGCGACCGGCATTCGCGTGCAGGCCTGCGGCGACTGCCACGTGCTGAATTTTGGAGGGTTCGGCTCGCCCGAACGCCGGCTCGTTTTCGATATCAATGATTTCGACGAAACCCTTCCAGCTCCGTGGGAATGGGATTTGAAGCGGCTGGCAACCAGTATTGTGTTAGCGGGCGGCGACCGGGGCGAAAGCAGCCGCCAGGCCG
>Ga0308309_10001974_pt1 | contig 12221 bp, 10 predicted proteins | sample HubBroMetageWFT5_FD_192491 | JGI IMG/M metagenome (GOLD analysis project Ga0308309, IMG submission 192491) | Warmed and freeze-thawed soil microbial communities from the Hubbard Brook experimental Forest, New Hampshire - Hubbard Brook CCASE Soil... | ecosystem: Environmental > Terrestrial >...
CCAGCTGCCGCCGTTTGGCGTTCAGGCGTTCTGAAAGTATCTCACGGGCCGGCGTCGGATCGTGGCCGAAGAATGTCACTACGGGCCGGAATTGAGATGCCCCGGGTCTGGTCTTGTCTTTCTCCCAGTTGACGTAGGTGTCGCGCTGGATGCCCATCCGCTCGGCTGCTTCCCGCTGCAGAATGCCAAGTGCCCGGCGGCGCTTCTTGAGGTGTCCGCCCAAAGTTTGGGTGTTGGGGAATAATCCTCGGATCTCAGAGCTTTAGGGTGAGGGGCGTCTGACGACAAAAGGGCACCGGAGCCCTGCGACTGCCGCACTCTGATCAACTGGAAGCGTGCCGGGTTTTGCGTCCTTTGGCGTCGGCCAAAACATCGGCATGGCTGGCGGCGCCCACGGCCTTGACCATCTCAAAGGTGCGTTGCGCACGCGGACTTCGCGAAGCTTGCAATAGGTCGCTAGGAAGAGATGAGTCTGATTCCAACGACCATAAGAACGATAGCCAAGATAAATCGCAAACCCTGCTCTGGGATACGGGGCGCCAGGTAGCTGCCAACTACGATTCCTGGAATTGATCCCATAAGCAGGGACAACAGCATCGGCGCATCGACAGATCCCGTCAGCCAATGGCCCGCACCGGCCACCAAGGTTAATGGAACGGCATGCGCGATGTCAGTCCCGACGATGCGGGCTGCAGAATATGTCGGATAGAGCAAGAGCAATGCCGTTACGCCAATCGCACCCGCGCCGACGGATGAAACGGATACAAGGAGCCCGATCACCGCTCCGGTCAAAATGGTCAGGGCCCTGTCACGCCTGGCATTTGGCATCGATCTCAGGCGGCGAAAATGCAGCAACCACCGTCGAAAGACCAGCAGCGCAGACGTGAGCATCAACGCAAAACCGAGCACCGTCGTGATCGCCTTCGCCGTCAGGCCGCTTTGAGGTCCAAGACGTGAAAGAACGATCAAAGTAGCGATGGCGGCAGGCACACTGCCCGCCGCGAGCAATGCGACCACCTGCCAATCGACGTTTCTTCTCAGGGCATGGACGATCGACCCGGCGCTTTTCGTCATCGCCGCATAGAGAAGATCAGTACCTACCGCCGTCGCTGGATGGATCCCAAAGAGCAGGACAAGAGCGGGCGTCATCAGCGAGCCACCGCCGACGCCGGTCAACCCGACGATGAAGCCAACGCAAGCTCCGAGAATGACGTACGGCAAATTGAATAGCATCTTGTTCGGGAAGGATTGCGATCAGGCAGTCATCGGCTGAAACTTTGCCCGACACGGAGACGCTTGCCCAGAGCGCGAGGGCAGATCCTATCAGCCGCAGTCGGCAGCATCCGATTGTCGTGTGCGCCGTAGACGGAACCAGGACCGCCAGACGAAAGGAGTCGCTGAAACAGCACTTACGCATTAGGATGCCGGGAGCTAACTCAGACCAATGCCGGTGAACTTAGAAATCATTCCGACCGGTGCTGCCCTAGCCGCGGAAGTCCGTGGTCTCGATCTGTCGGAACCGATGGATGACCGGACCTTCGCTGTGATCGAACACGCCTATGACGAATATGGCGTGCTCTTCTTTCGCGATCAGCGGATCACGCCCGAGCAGCAGGTCGCCTTCACCCGCCGCTTCGGCGAGATCGAGTTCAACATTTTTGGCGAGCGTTGGAGTGTGCCGGGCTGTCCGGAAATCGTCGTGGTGTCCAACATCACCGACAACGGAAAGCCGATTGGCGTCCGACGTGCGGGCGAGAACTGGCACAGTGACATGTGCTACACCGCGCGGCCACCGCGCGGGACGATCCTCTATGCAATCGAGACACCGGAACTTTACGGCCTGCCGCTCGGCGACACCGAATTCGCCAGCGCCGCGGCGGCGTGGGACGCGCTGCCCGAGAGCTTGCGCCGCCGCATCGAGGGCTGCCGCGCCGTCTTTGATTTCACGGCGCGCAAGCGCTCCTTTCCGCCGACCCGAGAAGAAATAGAGCGCAACCCGCCAGTGCGGCACCCTATCGTGCGCACCCATCCGAAGACCGGGCGCAAATGCCTCTACGTTATGCATGACGACTGTACCGGCATAGAGGGAATCGCCACAGAAGAGGCCGAGGCGCTGATCTGCGCTCTTGCCGATCACATCGTGAAGCCGCAGTTCATCTACCGGCACCATTGGCGACGGGGCGACGTCTTGATGTGGGACAATTGCACAGTGCAGCATCGGGCGATCCAGGACTACGACCTCCCGCAGCGCCGCAAAATGCATCGTACAACCATGGGCGGAGCGGTACCAGCCTGAACTGGGAGCTGCGCTTCCCCCTCAGCCGCACCGATCAGTAAACCACTCCATGGTCGTCTGGTCGGAATGTCCCCTATCGGTCCGCGCTGTCTCGCAAGCGGAGCACGCGGTAGGTCCGACTTGGGCCAACAGCGGACATATCGTCCGCTGAATTTCACAATTACGACATTCCGGTTGCCGCCGGTTCCTCGGGGCAGGAGCATGCATTTCGGCGGGGGTGGCGCATGGCAGCACGCAGTCTTCGATTTCTTCTCGGCGTCGGTACGGCCGTGATCGGCGCCATCGCCGCGGCTTCGTCGGTGGCCCAGACCCGCGCATGCCAGCCACCCCAGGCGATGCGCGAGGGCTGGAAAACTTCCTTCGTTGCCAGCTGCACCGACCGGAACGGAAAGGTCGCCGGCGGCAGCCAGATCATCCATCTCGTGACACACAAGGGCAAACTCTACGCAGCCAACGGCTACTGGAAGGACGCGCGCAACATCTGGTACGGCGGAAGCGATCCCAACGCCGGCTGGGGACAGGTCCTGCAGCTTTCCGGACCGAACGAGCCGTGGGTCGTCGATCTCGATCTCGGTCCGCGCCATCTGCGCACCGAACTCCTGAAGTCGGTCACCTTCACGCAGGACGCGAATGGCCGGCCGCTCGCCGCACCCGACACGCTCCTGCTCGCATCCACCTATGATGGACCGGGTACCGCCGGCGTAACCCTGTTCGTCCGAAACGACGAAACCGGTTCATGGATCAGGTCCAAGATCATTTCCGGCAACACGGGCAGGAAGGGAGAGGACAACTCGGTACGCGCCGCCGCGGTCTATCGCGATCGCGTCACGGGGCGGGAACAGCTTTTCATCTCGGTCGGCGTGCTCGGCGTCTTCACCGGCCAGTATGACCCGTCACGGCACGGTACGTTCACGTGGTCGCAGGCGCCCGAGTCCGGTCCCACGGGAACGCGCACCCTTTCCATCGTGGAAGCGAACGACAGTCTCTTCTTCTCGGATGGGACCAGAATACTGCGCCGCATCGACGGTCAGACGCCGCGCTACGCTGTCGTCGTCGATCTGTCGAACGAGATCGATGCCGGCACCGACCGGGGATCATTCCAGAGCATCGGTGGCATCCGCGGGCTCAGCGCCATCCAGGGACCGCTGCCGAACAGGCAATCGCTCATCTTTGTCTGGACCTCGGGCAAGAAATCCCAGGGCTGCGTCTTCCGCCTCGATCCCCAGCCGGATGGCTCATATGCGCGGGTCCGCGAGGCCTGCCTGGCCGACCTGGTCAGTCGACACCTGGATAACGCGACAGTTAACTTCGTATTGGGTGCCTACAATTCCTTCATGCCTCTGCGCGATCCACGGTCGAACGAGCTGCTGCACCTGATCGGCATGGAGGCCTACGTTTCCGGCAGGACACGGATAACGGCGCACAAAATGAGCAACATTTCAGGCGGCATTTACGCCGGCGCGATGTATGCGCTGCGTGACGCGCGAGGCCGCTGGCGGGTCGGTGAAGCAAACGGCAAGTATCATTCCAGTCAGCCGGAACTGGTTTCAATCTATACCACCGCCGTTTCTCCCTTCGCAGAGGCCGGTGGCCGCACGATCTATGTCGGCGGCTATGACCCCAATGATTTCCCGTCATCTGACACGGCATGGGTGTTCAGCACCGACCTCGCGAACCTGGTGGGGAGATGACCTGAGGGGAGCAAATGCGAGGTCCGCGCCGGGTCAGTTTGAGACCAACGACTGATCCAGCAAGCTTAGAAGGTGTTGCGCCGACCCATTGAATCCGCCCCTTGAAAGCGGACATCCTCCTGCGCCTAGGCGGCGTCAGCTCGGTACCATTTTCGGAGCGCAATGCTTTCTGTTCTGCATGAACATCGGGGTGACAGTCATGGCCTTCACCCTCAAGATCAACGGGACCGCACACAGCGACGATCCTGGTGGCGCAATCGCCCCGGCGCCCGCTCGCTTCGCGCATTCCGTGATTCCCTTCAAAGGAGCTTTGCCATGACTACCGAACAGAAAGTTGCCGTCATCACCGGCGCGTCGCAGGGCATCGGCGCAGCTCTCGTCAAGGCGTACCGCGATCGCGGCTACCGGGTGGTCGCGACGGCGCGCTCGGTCAAGCCGTCGAATGACGCCGACATCCTGGTCGTCCCCGGCGACATTGCCGATCGGAAGACGGCCGAACGGGCGATCTCCGAAGGCGTTGCCCGGTTCGGGCGCATCGACACGCTCGTCAACAATGCCGGCATCTTCATTGCCAAGCCGTTCACCCAGTACACCGAGGCCGACTACACGGCCATTCTGGGCGTCAACATCGCCGGCTTCTTTCACGCCACGCAACTCGCTGTCGTCGAGATGGAGAAGCAGGGCGGCGGCCATATCGTGCAGGTATCGACGAGCCTGGTCGACAATGCGATCGCAGGCGTTCCCTCCGTGCTTGCGTCGCTGACCAAAGGCGGCCTGAACGGCGCGACCAAATCGCTGGCGATCGAGTATGCAAAGCGAGGCATCCGGGTGAACGCCGTCGCTCTGGGCGTCATCAAGACGCCGATGCATGCCGTCGAGACGCATGCGCAGCTCGCCAACCTGCACCCGGTCGGCCACATGGGCGAGATCTCCGACGTCGTCGACGCGATCCTCTACCTCGAGTCGGCCAGCTTCGTGACAGGCGAAATCCTTCATGTCGACGGCGGCCAAGGAGCAGGCCACTGAGAACCGGGTAAGCGGCGCTTCGACGACCTTTCACTGCTCTTCAGTCGAAGAACTGGCCCACTCACCAGGTCGTGCGCACGCCGACGGTCAGCGCGTGGCTGCTGTCCTGTCCGGCAATGTCGCCCTCGTAGCGCAGGTAGATCGAGGTCGCCTGGGTGATGGCGGTGTTGGCTGCGATGCCGATCACCGCGCTGTCGCGCTGCGGCGAGGCGCCGTACGTCGTGAACGGCGCCGTCGGCGCGCCGGCGAAGGTCGCCGCCACCGGCCGCGCGGTGTCGGCGAACTCATGGCCCCAGCCGAGACGAAGCAGGCCATTGAGCTTATCGCGCCAACCGAGGTCGATCGCGCCGCCGAGCTGGGCACCGAACACGGTGCGCAGCGAGGTGGTGGTCTGCGCCGCGACGCTCAAGTTCAGCGACTGCGCGCCCGACTCGGTGAAGGCGTTCTGGGTGCCGGTGTAGGCCTGCCCTCTGGCGAACGGTGTGACGAAGGCTTCCGCCGCACCGCCGAGATCGATCCGCCAGCCGCCCTCGAGCTGACCATAGAACTGGTTGGCGCCGGTCTGGCCGATCGCCGTGCGCGGCGCCAGGCCGGAAATGACGATGCTGCGGTTCAACTGGTTGGCGCTGTAGGCGTAGCCCGCGATGCCGTCGAGGTAGACCGGGCCCTGCCGATAACCGCCGTACAGACCGGCCTGCACCGTGTTCGAGAAGCCCTGCCCGCTGAAGCCGCCGACCCATTGCTGGCCCGCCGTGTAACCCACCGTGACGCCGGCCAGGACATTATCGGTGAGCTTGCGGTCGAGGCCGGCCGCGAAGCCGCCGACATTGTAGGTGACCGTGCCGGTACTGAGGCCCTGGCCTACCGTGCCCAAGCCGCCCAGCGCGCCGCCCCACGCGCCCCACAGCGCCGGCGCGGTCGTGTCGCAGGCGACGTCGCAGGCCTCGGCCAGCGCCACCTTGTTGTTGCCGCCGCTGCCGCCGCCGGCCTGCGCGAGGAAGTTGTTCATGAAGAGTTGCGCGCCCTGCACCATCGAATTGGAGAAGCCCGAGTAGTTCTGGCCGCTGAGCGCGGTCAGGATGGGCAGGACCTGCGCGGCGTTGAGTTGCGCAAGTGCGGTGAGCACGGTGGCGAAGTCGCCGGTCGCCGTCGCGACCGACGCATCGAGCGCCGCGCCAACCGCCTGCTGGGTGGGCGTCTGAGCCGCCGCCAGGAAGCCGCCGACCTGCAGCGTCAGGTAGACGTCGTTGGCATCGTAGCGGAGGCTCGGGAGCAGGAACGGCAAGCTGCCGGTGACCGACGAATAGGTGCCGCTGACGCCGCCGGTGGCGTTGAGGAGGGTGTAGGTGGTGCGCAGCCCGTAGGGTCCGGGCTGAGCCGACGCGATCACCGCGCCGCCCTGGATGGCTGCCGGGCCGATGACGGCGAGCGTGTTGCTCTGGCCCGACGCATTGACCGCGGCGAGGTAGGCGCTGCCCGGCGCCTGCGTGTAGCTGCCGACGATGGCGAGCGCGCCGCCGATGTAGCCGGGCGCGATGAGGCCGTTGTTGATCACGCTGCCGGCGATGAGGCCGCTGCCGCCCAGCATGCCGCCTCCGCCCACCGTCACGTTGCTGGCGATGCTGCCGTTCACCGCCAGCGCACCGCCCGTCACCAGGGTCGGACCGGTATAGGTGTTGATGCCGGCCAGCGTCTGGCTGCCGCCGGCGATGGTCAGGCTGCCACCCGCGCCGGGCCAGGCGCCGCCGTCGGCGATGGTGCCCGAGAAGGTGCCGCTGGCATTGGTGAGGGTGAGGTTCTGCCCGCCCAGGTTCACCTGGCCGCCGCCGGTGAGCGCCTGGATGCTGACCGGGAACCACGCGCGCGAGATGTCGAGCAGGCCGTTGTTCATCACGCCGGACGAAGCGGCGATGCTGCCCGGCCCGGAGATGTAGAGCTGTCCCGCGGGCACGCCGCCGGAACTTCCGGCAATCGTCGTGGCCCCCGTATAGGTGTTGGTCGCGCTGAGCTGGACGGCGCCGCCACTGTTGATCGTCACGCCGCCCGGCCCGGAAATCACGCCGGCCAGACCGAGCGGCACGTTTGTGGCGCCGACGATCAGCGGGCCGTTGGCGGTGGTCGCCAGATCGGCGGCGGTGACATAGAACGGCGTGTAGCCGATCACCCTGTCGGACTGGTCGAACATCACCGAGTTCTGCATGAAGAACCCGATGCCGATGGTGTTCGTGGTCCCCGTCCCGATCGAGGCGGTGAAGGTGTCGGGATAGCCAGGCAGACTGCCGGTGAGGGTCGCGTTGGAGGGGGGCACACCGGCGATCGGCCCGCCGCCCGGCGTCGCGCCCGAGACCGCGATGCCAGTACCCGTCGCCGTGCTGCCGCCGGTCGAGGTCCTGCTCAAGGCAAATACGGGTGTTCCGGTGTCGAGCAGCGTCAGGCTCGTCTGGGTCACCGACGATCCTCCGGGCGATGTCAGGGTGACGGTGAAGTTGGAGCCGGACTCGATCGATGAATTGTTGCCCGTGGCACCCCCATAGGGGTTGGGAAAGTTGGCACTGCCCACTCTGGCCCATGGAACCACGCCGGGTTGGCCGGCCGTCTGACCGGGCGCTCCCACGGGCGCGAACTGGCCGATCAGCTGCGGCGTCAAGCCGAGGGTCACGCAGGCGACGCACGGGCTCACCGGCTGCACCCGTCCGGCGAGAGTGACCATCTGGTTGCCGGTCGGACCGTTGACGACCGGTCCGAGCGGCTGGCCGCTGGCGTTGAAGGAGGCCGGATTGGGCTGACCGTTGGCCGACACGACATAGCCTTGGGTCAGTCCGGGAATGATCGTTTGACCGAGCACCCCGCCCACGACGGCTCCGGTGTTGACCGTGGTGGCGAAATTGCCAGCGCCGAAGATGCCGTAGAAGGTCCCGAGGACCGGCGGAATGTTGGTGGTCTGGAAGTAGCTCGGAAAGGACTGGTTCGGGTTGGTCGATTGGTAGACCGCATTGACCTGGAAGCCGGGAGCGGCAGCGAGGCTCGCCGCAACGGGCGCGCCGGCCGCGGCGCCGGCGGCATAGAAATTGAGCGCCGGGATCTGCACGAGATTGCCGGTGAAGCAGACACCCGCTCTGTAGCAGTAGTTGACGCCCGTGCCATTGGCGACGGTGGCATTGGGAACGGTTTGCCCGAAGCCCGCCCAGGTAGCGGGGTTGAAGGCGGCATTGAACACGTTCGAGCCGGTGTCGAACATGTAGATTTGCGGTGCGCCACCGTTGATGCCGACATTGATGCCGAGGCGATAGGCCGTCCCGGTCGTAACATATTGCAGCGGAATGGTGACAGGTTGCGTTTGGGCGTTCGCGCCGAAGGGCGGTCCTGTCAGCAGCGCCAGCGCGGCCACGGGCAGCGCCGCGAGGGGCGCCTTGATCGACAGCAGCCGCATCTCCGCCAATGCCCGCAACACGACGTCGGCGATCTCCTCTCCGGCCAGTGACGCGATCATTCCACCGCAAAAGCGAATTCACAACGCCGTCAGAGGCCGTCCTCACAGTGCAGCACGGCATATTGACATTTCACTTTGGCGACATGGGAAGGCCAGCATTGCCATCCCCGAATCGATTCGGCTATTCCTGAGCCGCGACCCTCGATGAAGTCGATGCTCTTTGCCGAGTCCGGATGCTTTGTAAGCGGATAGTTGACGTCCGTAGGTTGATTGCTTACAATCGGCGACAATGATCCGAAGCTTCAGGAGCAAATCCCTTGCCGATCTATGGGAGAGGGGGCGGACCGCGAAGATTGACGCCAGGATGCATCAACGCATTCTTCGCCGGTTGGACCGATTGGACGTTGCTGCAAGACCCGAGGAAATGAATCTCCCAGGTTTCGATTTTCATCCCCTGAGAGGCTTCAAGCCGACGCGCTTCTCGGTCCATGTGAATGGGCCTTGGTGCATCACCTTCGAATTCAAGGACGGCGACGCTTTCCGCGTCGATTTCGAGCAATATCATTGAGGAGGACGAACATGGCCCGCACCGCCAAAAGCCACCCCGGACGGTGCCCTACGCATCCCGGTGCCCTTCTGCGCGAAGACGTGATTCCGGCGACCGGCAGGAGCAAGACCGAGATCGCCTGCATGCTCGGGATTTCCCGCCAACACCTCTACGATATCCTGCGCGAGCGCAAGCCGGTGTCGCCGGCCATTGCGGTTCGGCTCGGCAAGCTGTTCGGTGACGGCGGCGGCGTGTGGACCCGTATGCAGGCCGCTTACGATACCTGGCACGCCGAACGCATCGAGGACGTCAGCGGAATTCCAACGCTTCGCGCCAAAGCGGCCTAGGATCGCGTCCGGCTGCTTTGCGAGCAGACGAGCTCGCTCAGCCCCAGCAGATCCGGCACGAAAGTGGCGCGCGTGCCGCGGCCACGTTCATCTGATTCAGGACGTCGTTGGGGCCAAGCCCGTAGGCATACCAGCGTAGGACGGCGCCACTCGAGCCGTCGGCAGTGTATCGCGTGGCACAGGCGCGCGGCGTTCGATGGGCCGTCAGGCTCTTGATAGCCTCACAGACTTCGTCGGCGAGTCTAGACGGGCTCCTCGCCTTCGATCTCGCGCTCGAGCTCGCGCTCCACGTTGTAGATGGCATCGGCCAGCAGGTCGTCGGCGTGGGCCATGGCGTACTCGACATCCTTCGCCGTGATGTCGTGGCGGTTGGCGAGCGCATCGAGCGCTTCGCGGATCGCCGCCTTGGTCTCGGTCGTGTCACGCCGAAGCGCGTCAAGGCGATCGCGCGGGTCGCGGTGCGATTGGCGGGCGAAGGCCCAGCGTGCGGGCAGCGGCAGTTGCGTGCCCATCATGCCGCCCTCCGGCCGGTCGGTTTCTTCTTGCTGCCCGCGGCCGGCCGCCGCTCGGCGCCGGCGCCCAGGCTCTTCTTGAGCGCCGCCATCAGGTCGATGACCTTGGTGTCGTCGTTGGCGGGCCGGACCGACGGCTTGACCGCCTTGCCCTTGCGCTTCTGCTCGATCAGGGCGCGCAAGGCGTCCTCGTAGCGGTCGCGGAACTCACTGGGATCGAACTCGCCCGACTGCTGCTCGATGATCTTCTCGGCGATCTGCAGCATCTGCGGATCGGGCTTGGGCAGGTCGGGGCTGCCGATGTCGTCGATGGCGCGAACCTCCTCGGCCGTGCGCAGCGTGTTGAGCACCAGCCCGCCCTCCTCGATCTCGATGGCGCAAATGCGCTCGCGGGTGCTCATCACGAGGCGGCCTATCGCCACCTTGTTCTGCTTGCCCATGGCGGCGCGGATGACGGCATAGGCTTCGATTCCGGTCTTGCCCATCGGCACGAGGTGATAGGGCGTGTCCCAGTACAGGCGATCGATCGACACGCGCGGCACGAACTTCTCGATGTCGATGATGCGCGTCGATTCGAGCTTCACGGCGTCGAGCTCTTGCTTGTCGAACAGGACATATTCGCCCTTGGCAACCTCGAAGCCCTTCACCAGGTCGCCGCGCGAGACCTCCTCGCCGGTGCCGGCGTCGACGGTCTTCATCTTGATGCGGTTGTTGGTTCCGGGATTGATCAGGTTGAAGCGAACCGTCTCCGCTTCAGTCGTCGCCGGATAAAGAGCGACGGGACAAGTAACCAGGGACAGGCGCAGATGCCCTTCCCACGACGGACGCACGGCCATACCAAGCCCTCCTGTGGACCCCTTATCCACAAGCGAACTCTACACCGCGTAAGTGCAACGCCTGCAGCCTTTTTCGCAGCTCTAGGGATTGTGGGCCGTTCGCGATTCGGTCTCGCAGATATTGCCGTCTGGGCCAACTGAAGGCGGGGCGGTCAGACGCGATAAGACACGACGATGAGAAGGACAAGGCCAAGGACGACGCCAATCGCTGCGTATGCCGCGGCGGTGATGACTCGCTGACGCCGGAGAGCCGCTAGCCTTTGACGCGAATATTGCGCCGGGCTGACGTCATCAGGTCGGTCCGTGTGCGGCGATCGCCAACGCAGCCGTCGTGTCCCACGATACCAGCCCCAAAAGCCGCCCAAGGCCGCACACAACAGGAGATATCCCGCAACAAAGTAAACCATTACCCCCGTCCCCAAGGCCACCGGCGCATGAATCCTGCTGCGTCGCAAGCACCAACAGTGCCGTGCCGCCTAAGACGAACTGGTTTGTTCCGCGGCGCGCGCCGTGTAGCAAATTCTTCTTCTGTTTCTGTGCCGGCGGGACGACAGCCAGAAGCGCCGTGTCCCGCAGCAGCGGGCTAGGCCACTGCATTGGCGCGCGGGCGCAGCGGATCCTGACCGAAGCGGTTGGGACCTGTGGTGCCCCTCAGGATCCCGCATTCGATGAGGGTCCACAGCCAACCGACCACCGGTACGAGATTGACGAGGACCCAGCGGCCCGATTTGTTGCGATCGTGCAAGCGCCTCACGGTTACGACGAGGCCGATCCAGAGCGACGGCAGAACAACCAGCAAGGCCCAAAACGCGTCATTGCACTCGACGGCCATGGTGTCGCCGTCGAAGAGTTCAAACCCGCCGGCGGCGCCGAACGCGACCAAATCAATGAACAGCACGGCCAGCAGCACCAGCCAGTAGGGCGCCCTGCTGACCCGGCCGTCGAAGCTGAACAGAAGTTTCCGCACCCGCGTCCCCAGCGCCCGCACCCCTGCGAACGCACAGACCATGCAGTTTCTGGCTTACGTACGCCTGACGGTGGGGACGAAATCGACAGCTCGTGTGTCAAAGAGTGCCGAGGGAATCTCGGAGATCGCTAACGTGGTGCGCGAGTGCGTTCCTGTCCTGTTCAATCGACGCGCGCATTCCGGAGTGTGCATATTCCGAGACGAGCTTGATGCCCTCTCTCTTTCCTCCCCCGTCATCGGGGGAGGTGGCCGAAGGCCGGAGGGGGAAGGCCTCAGTCGAACCGGCTCTCGATTTCAGATCGGCTCGTTTTCAATCATCGTCTGTGTGGCCTTCCCCCTCCGCCCCCTTCGGGGGCACCTCCCCCGTGTGACGGGGGAGGACGATCAAGGTTAGTCCCGGGTCGCCGCCAGGATCGCCTTTGCGGCTTGGCCGTCGGCCGCGATCCGGGCTTTCAGCTGGTCGAGGCCGGAGAACTTCATCTCGGGACGGATGAAATCGACCAGCGCCACGCGCAGGATCTTGCCGTAGAGGTCGCCCACGAAATCGAACAGGTGGACCTCGAAATTCT
>Ga0308309_10001975_pt1 | contig 12216 bp, 8 predicted proteins | sample HubBroMetageWFT5_FD_192491 | JGI IMG/M metagenome (GOLD analysis project Ga0308309, IMG submission 192491) | Warmed and freeze-thawed soil microbial communities from the Hubbard Brook experimental Forest, New Hampshire - Hubbard Brook CCASE Soil... | ecosystem: Environmental > Terrestrial > Soil...
TCTCCAGCGCCACCATAATTTCCGGCAGCGCATCCACCACCAGTTCGCGAATATGCCTCCTTACGTCCTCCATACCCACCTGTCCCGGCTCAGGTGCAGAAAGAGCATCCTGCCACACTTCATTCGGGCCCTCGCTCACGCGCGGCTCCAGCGCTCCTTCCGCACCACCCCCTTCAAAGTCTTCTTCCCCCTCGTCCTCTCTTTCGCCTTTATAACTTTCGTTCCATACATGACCCTGCAGGGGCGTCCGCCCCAATTGCTTAGGATGCATCACCACATCCTGGACCCACGGATTGAAGTTCACCCGCGCCAGGTTTGAGCTCGCAATCTGCAGGCTGTAAAGCAGCGTCCCTGCCATCTTCCGGTCCATGCGTCCTGCAATCATCAGCTGCATGATCTGCATCAGAGCCATCTGGATCGAGTTCGCATCCTCCAGCAGCGGGAGAACAAACGGCTGCGGATCTTCTACCTCCGTCGCAATCCGCAAGCGCTGCTGCCGCACCCGCCGGTGGAAAAAGCACAGTTTCCCGCCAGCCAGCGCCGGAGACCCGCACTGCGTTCCATTCATCTTCACATGCTGACACCTAGGTGCCTCAAACATTCCCATCGCTTCACTCCCTGCCCGGTGCACATCGGCTTTCAGCGAACCCGGCTACTTCAAGATTTGCAGGTTGGGATTTGTTCGGCAAGGTTGGGTGAACTTTGCCGGGAATAATTCTGTGGAAAAGGGATTTCGCGTGTGGGACAAGGTGAGTTAGAAGTCAGCCCAGATCGCGGTTTCTGGAGGTATGTTTACTTATTGGTAATAGATACCCCTATACCCCCTCTGTGTGGAATCAGGAGGTTAGCGGGGTGATTTTCTGCAAAATAAGTTGTCTAAAGAGCTTAGAGGCAAAATCCGTCGGATAAAGGACTTAGATCTTGGGACGTTTTTCGGTCTCTCGAGGTGTGCGCTCGCATCTGCTGGGACAATGATGGAAGAAATCGTGGCTGTGCGCAAGGTTGGTTGTCACGGAGAGGGTGTGGAAAAGTTTTGAGAACGCAGAATCGTTGGTTCCAGCCCCGTTCTAGTTCCTGTCGGATCTCTTCGACTTCTTTGAGAGGCGGACTTCTTAGTCTGCCTCTTTTTCTTTTTCGACGGAGCCTGTAGAATCGCGGTCGCCAGCCGCTTAAAGTTTCCTAGTGCTTCCGGGCCTTCTGTGTATTCGCGTTGCTTCATATGGATTACGGTAATCCTCAATTCATTGCTGCGGTCAAGAAAATTCTACGAGACAGCGGGGCGCAACTCACCAGTAGTTTCAATGATCTTAAAAATGCCGTACACGCTCATTGGCAGGCCGATGAAGAACGCTATCAGACTAAGCCAGTTTCCGTATCCGACCTTCGCGCTGATGTACTCATAAGCGTAAAGACCTACGCCCAGCGCGCCGTAAAGGAACGAATATGGGGATTTACAAAAGGCGTTCTTGAAGTCGTCGTCGCTATTGCAGTCGTCGGATATACCATCGTCTCTTACCGAAATTGGCTGGAGCAGATCGATGCTACTAATTTTGCCGGGAGGCAAACTGAACTTTCTCGAAAAACCCTCAATGAAACAACGAAAAATTTCCGAATTGATCAGCGCCCTTATGTCATCACGGACCCACACGGCGGGACCTCTCTGCCAAACGGACAAACTGTCATAATTGCAAACGATGGAAAGCGTACTATTTTCGCCGCCGGAGTCGATGCCAAGAATATTGGTAAATCCCCAGCCGTTGATGTCAGGGTCACTAAGACCGAATACAAAATCGGTCCGTCGAAAAAAGTGGCGCGTGAACTTCGGGATTGGATTCCCAAATACGGAGCGATAGGCTCTAGCGTTACCCTGGTCACCAATACTCCCAGAGTCCCAGTGAGCGATATTCACACGCTGACCAAAGAAGAAATCGATGCCCTCCAAAACGGAACATGGGATGCGTACATCATCGGTGCCGTAGAGTATCGGGATATGTTTACGCCCAAAATCAGCCCCTACGAAACTACATACTGTTATCACGTCCAATTCCAAGGTCTTGTCTTTAAGGACTGCGCCTCCGGGGAGGGAACTTTTTGGAAACTCCATGAAATAATCCGGCAACATTCCAAAGCCCTGCCACAGCAGAGTTAGATACTTGAGGCACATCCGAATGAGCAAGAAGCCCAAAGGCGCTAAAAACCATCCACCCCCCAACGAGAAAAAGCGCGAGGGCGAGAAAGAATCCACCAACCGCCACGTTTACATTGAACCCGGCGTCAAGATAGACCTTGTCGAGGACCTTAAAAACCAACAACAGACTAGCGATACAAATCGCGCAGCCCGCGAAAATAGTCAACTTCTTTGGAGTAAGATCACCACCGTATTGCTGTTCCTTACTGCCCTGTTCGCTGGTTGGCAGGCGCACTCTAGCAGAACGTCCGCCGACGCTGCCGCGAGCGCCGCCAAGACCGCACACGACACTCTGGAGTTGACCTTGGCGGTAAATAGGCCGTCTGTTTTGGTGGACCAAGTATGGACCAAAAATACTCCCGACGGCGGCATGGATTTTGGCGTGCTGTTGCGTAATGGAAGCGAAGTTCCAGCCACGTCCTTCGTTCCCAACTGCAAACAATTCTTGAATAACCAACCTATGGTGGGCGCGACGGCGGGAGCTGTCGATATGTCCATACCAGCCAAACCCATCATCTTTGCGGCTCACGCTGTAGATCGAGTATGCGGTGCCATCATAAGCAAGAGCACTTTTACTCAGATTGAAAATGGAACCCTTAGTCTTGATGTCTACGTAGAAGCGAGTTATGACGGACCAGTGAGAAGCTATACCTACTGCGCAAAAGAACACTACCACCCAACCGAAGGTGGTTTTGTGAATCTCGGAACATGCGATCCGTCGAAACCGTTCCCGCAGTGAAGCTATTGCCGCCGATGAGCGCGAGACCTTTTCTTTCCTTGGCGGGTGGCCCACGCAAGTCTGGACCGTGTGAAGAATCCCCACTCAAGCCAAAACCCAGCTTGAGTCGGCCACCTTCGCTTACTGTCAGCTTCCCAATATCCCCACTCTAAATTTCGCAAAGAACGCGAAATTTAGAATGGGCCACCTTCGGGATTGAGTGGACTGCTAGTCTTTTGCAGCAAGGCATACAGGCAGGTTGCCCACGCAAGCGTGGACCGCGTGAAGAATCCCCACTGAAGCCAAAACCCGGCTTGAGCGGGCCACCTTCGCTTATTGTCAGCTTCCCAATATCCCCACTCTAAATTTCGCAAAGAACGCAAAATTTAGAATGGGCCACCTTCGGGATTGAGTGGACTGCTAGTCTTTTGCAGCAAGGCATACAGGCAGGTGTCCCACGCAAGCGTGGACCGCGTGAAGAATCCCCCACTGAAGCCAAAACCCGGCTTGAGTCGGCCACCTTCACTTATTGTCATCTTCCCAATATCCCCCACTCTAAATTTCGCAAAGAACGCGAAATTTAGAATGGGCCACCTTCCGTCGGGTCCGTAAGGGATGGGTCACTTTCTTCAAAGTGCCCGCTGGCGCCGTACTTATTTGCTTGACGCGAAGTGACATCACGCAGGTGCTGGCGCGGGAACGGTAGGGCAGACTTGGCGATTCACCGACTTCCGGGAATGTCGACGGCGCCCTCAGCGATTCCAGCTTGGACCTCCTGCAGATTGCTGTCAGTGAGGGGTACAAAGGCTTCAGCATTGCCCCCACCGGAACCGAACACGATCACGCGCTCGCCCAAAGGCGGGACCTCGCTTGTGGCCTTCGGATAGAATGTTTCGTGCAGAACCGGGTTCGCCAATGTTCCTTTCAGGGGTTCGACCAGCCTGTATTCCACAAAGTCGATTCTCTCGTGCGTATCGCTCGACCGCTCGTGGCGGATTCGCACCACCCTCGCAATGGCAGCCGTTTCAGCATCGCGGCCATAGGCTCGGATCATCGCTGGCAACGAAGCTAGCGCCGGAGGAGTTTCCGAATCGATCGACCTGGAATCATCTTCCATCCGGCGGGCCGCCACCGGCATAATCTGGCTCATAGTCGTGCAGCGTCTCAAGGTGGCGCCGACGCAGGATAGATCAAAGGCAAAGGCGTCCCGTATCTCATAGGCGCTGGCAAATGGCGTGACCTTGGCCCACAACGCTTGGCAAATCTCGCATCCTCCCGGCCTTCCGAAGCCAATATTGGGGTGGGGATTCTGCGGATACCTCAATCCCAAGCCAAAGTTCCGCACCGTCTGGGCTCTGGCGATCAGCGCGTAGCCTTCCCGATGCGAGATCTCTGCGGTGAAATGTTTTCCCCATACCACTCCGTCGCGCACGCTTACAGTTGCGTCAATCCGCGCCCATCGCCCCCCGGGCAGACTCCAAGCCGTCCATGCGATTGGGCCAAACCTGGAGGAAAACATGAGTGGGGGCCAATGGTTTAAGGTCACAGTGAAGTCACAGCGCACCGGCGCGCAGGCTGCAAACGTTTCAGAGTGCTTTCCATAATCTTTTCGAATTTGCTCCGCGTCCTGCCACGTGCTCTTTCTCAGTTCGAGGTGCTGGATATCCTCCAGGAGTACCTGTGCCTGGTGTTGGAAGAACCTGTCCGAAAGGCGCACGAACACGATCCAGGCAAGTATGATCGAAACTGTTGCAATGTAGATTCGCGCGGCCCATTTATTCGGAAAACGACGTGCTGCAGGATCTGAGGATAGTTCGCCCGTCGGCTCTTTCCTGCCAAGCAACAAAATGCATTTGCAGGCGACCAGGAAGCCTAAAAGCGCCTCAAGAAAAGTCCAGATGCGACCCTCGGATTGTGATTCCCAGCGCCACGCGGCCGACACAGACTGCTTTGCGTTAGGAACCGGAACAGCGTCGATACGCGTGATTTCCTGGTCCCAAATGCGGTAGTCGCATTTGAGGTATTCGTGGCTGTCGGTATTCCAAAACGACGCGGGTACCAGGTTATTCCGATTTGTTGTCAGAATCAGATTTCGGTACGGAGCATTGTAGGACGACCCAGTGTCTACGGGAGGGAAGCCTAAGTCATAAATCCAAAGTGAGCTTTCTCGACCCTCGCTGCCGCCGTCCCATCCCAAAATGTAACCACTGAAAACAGCGTGCGGACTTGATCGAAGGAGTGTTTGAAAACCGCCATGTAGAAGCGTGGCGAGTCCCAGCAAAACTAGCCCGAACAAATTGTTTTTGTCAAAGAGACTCCGACGCTTGGCTCCGATAAAAAGCGGAAGGGCGATGAATGCACAGACAAGCGCGGCAACGTTGACGTATGCAGAAATTCCTGTCAGCACGGCGAACTATATTCTCTCGGGTGAAGGTCTTCTCATGCCAAGCATTCTCGAGCCCAGCTAGATTTTCTGTTTCTTCCATTTTCCTTGTTTGAACAGGATTGCGCTGGCTATGGCCATGGAACTTTCGGCGATGGCGATTGAGGCGAAGACTCCGTTTGATTTCATGTGCAGCGGAATTGCCAGCCAGTAGGCAATTGGTATCTCGAAGAGCCAGAAGCCAAAGAAGTTCACGATCGTCGGCGTGATCGTATCTCCCGCACCGTTAAAGGCCTGCATCATCACCATGAAGTAGGCGTATCCGAGGTTGCCGTAGCTGATGATGCGCAGGCAGGCTGCGCCCAACCGCACGACTTCGGGATCGTGGGTGAAGAGACGGACGATGGGCTCGGAAAAGAAAATGAAAATGACGCCGATCGTGCCGAGGAAAAGCATGTTGTAAAGACCGGTGCGCCACACGGCCTTTTCGGCGCGCTCAGGATGGCCTGCGCCCAGATTCTGTCCCACCAGAGTGGCTGCGGCGTTGCTCAATCCCCATGAGGGCAGAATCACAAAAATGACGATGCGGATTCCGATGGTGTATCCGGCAAGGGCGGCCGCGCCGAAGATGCTGACGATGCGCACGAGACCGATCCAACTGGTATGGGCGATGGCGAATTGTAAAATCCCGGTGAGCGAAACGCGCATCAGCCGAAACAGCACGTCGAATTGAAGACGAATCTGCGTCTTGAGAATTTTGATGCGTTCGGTTCCGCGCATCAGGCGGTAGAACTGGTAGAGCACTCCGATGCTGCGACCCGTGAGCGTGGCCACAGCCGCGCCGGTCACGCCCAGGCGCGGAAATGGTCCCCAGCCAAAGATCAGGCAGGGATCGAGGATCAGATTGATGATGTTCGAGACCCAGAGCAGACGCATGGCAATGGCTGCGTCCCCAGCGCCGCGGAAAATCGCGTTGTTGAGAAAAAGCAGGAGGACTGCAAAACTTCCGCCCAGGCAAATTCTGGTGTAGCCGCTTCCGGTGGCGACGATCTCCGGCGATGCACCCATCAAGCGCAGCAGATCAGGCGCCCATATTCCGCACGGGATGCCGATCGCCAGCGAAATGAAAAGGCCGAGGGCGATCGCCTGCACACCTGCGACCGCCGCGCCCTCGGGATCTTTTTCGCCGATTCGCCGCGCCACCATGGCGGTCGTCGACAGGCTCAACCCCATGGCCACGGCGAACACCAGGCTCAGCATCGACTCGGTGAGCCCCACCGTCGCAACCGCGTTCGCGCCCAAGCGTCCAACCCAGAAGACGTCGACCACGGCGAACAGAGATTCCAGCACCATCTCCAGAACCATGGGCACGGCGAGAAGGAGGATGGCGCGGTTCAGGCTGCCGGTGGTGTAGTCCCGGTGCGAGCCGCGAACGGCTTCCACGAGGGATGCCCAGAGGGTCTGCCGTTCTTCCGGAGATGTGATTGCGACTTCCATAAGCACGCCCTGGGGATGTCCATTCAATTATTCGAAAGCTTATTTCTGGGGTAAAAGAGTCGCGCGCGCGGTTACAGCTAGATTCTTCACCATGCCCCCGAGAACCAACGGTCCGAGCGGGGTAGCCAGAACACCTCTGCTGTCGGCTCGGGGATCATATGTAGTGGCGCTGATCGTATCCCACTTGTGACGGTGCAAATCGTAAGCAAAGGTGTATTCAGAGACCTCGGAAGGCTTGCCATCATACGCTGCGCCCTTGTAGTCATGCGGAGCGCTGGTGCCGCCGGAAAAAACAATCTTGTGCTCGCGGTCGGAGCCTCCGCCGGCAACTCCGAAACGCGCTGTGCCAGGATGCGGAGGGAGCTTGCTCCATTCAATCTTGTTGGGATCTTTGTGATCGATTTTCCCCAGCCAGGCCTGTTCGCAGGCGGAATAACGCGGACCGCCCTGGGCGCCTTTCTGTGCGCCGTCGATCACGACGATGTTATCGCCGGCGACTCCTCCAGCTAAACCAAAGACTGGAGTACCTGGAAACGGCGTGGCCTGAGTCCACTCGTCTCTCTCGACGTCATAGACCTGGACAGCATTTACTGGTCCCTGCGGCGACCGGCCGCCGATGAGATAAATGAAACGGTCGTGCGTCACGCCCGCAACCGCCGTGTCAACAGCCACTGGCATGTCTTTTCCGCGAGACCATTTGTGAGCGGTGGGTTGATAGACATTCACGTCAGGCAGGGTAAGTTCGTTGCCCTGCGCGTCTATGACGTAGCCGCCCATGAGGACGATCAATCCCTTGGCACCAGCGGCGCTCGCACCTACACGACCAACGACGCCGGGCACGGTGCGGCCCTCACTCCATTTACCGGACGCGAGATGCAGAATGTAAACCTGATTGGTGACGTCGTCCCAGGTTTTTCGGGGACCGACTCCCATCATGGAATACAATTCGAGGCCGTCCTTGAGACTAGCGACGGCATTGCCGGAAACCGCGGCGGGCATGGGCGGAAGCTTTTTTTCGTCCTGGCCGAGCGCCAAGGCGGAACACAGCAAGAGAAAAACAGGAATCAGGAATTTCCTCATTGCTGAGATATTAAACCACCTTGCCGTCACGGTCCCGACAAGGCGGTCAATTCTGGCGGTAGAGCGTCATGCAGGGACAAGCTCTACTCGATCAAACCCTGCCGGACTGCGTGAATGAAATCCGTGTATGCAGGTTGCTCTGCGCTGGCGCGCATTTGACTGGCAATCTGTCCACGGTGATAGGCAGAGTGCAGAATCACGTGTGTCAGGATGTCTTCGACCGTGCTGCTCCACGGTTCGCCCTTGCTGTTTTGATATGCGACTGTATCCGAAAGCGCCCCAGAAGAGAGGTGCGTGAGATAGTCACGCCACAATACGGCTAGTTCGCTAATTTGCGCGGCGCAATTGTCGAGGGAAAAGTCTGGCCATACCTGGACGCTTTGCGGCTGTTTCGTGATGCGCTCGAACCACAGGCGCTGAGCAGAGAGAATATGCGCCAAGAGCTGCCCCGGACGCGCCGTCGCCGTCGCACCAGCGCTTGCATTTATCGCGGCCAGCACTTGGCGGTTCGCCCACTCATCGTAAGTAAATTGACGGCGCAGATATTCGAGTAATTCCATGATTAAGGTAGAGCCCCGCCCTTCTCAGTGTGAACTGGACCAGTTTAAAACAAGCGGCAGAACAGCGTGACACCGTAAACCGGGCTGGGAGATGCAACTGTTGTTAATGATCCGTTCACATTGGTCGAGTAGATTGCTCGTAAACCAAGCGGTGCGTTACTCTGAAGCGGCGTGACGAAAACTGCAATCCCCTAACATGCCCCGAAAAGCCCTGATATCCCGGACTGCCCAAAAGCCTGCGAACGAGAAGCCGGGCCCTTCCAATCCGGCGATCGTGAAGACAAAGAATCAGAAATCACTCCAGAAAACGGCTGCAAGGGGAACCGAATCGATAGATGATCTGGCGAAGACGGCGCTGAGGGCGTTCCTCATCGCCAGGGATGCTGCATTCAACGTTCGTGACTTGCTCACTCACTCCTCGCGCATGGCGTTCCTGGCGATCAAGGAATGCGAGCAGGAACTCGATATCATCGAACGCTACATTGATGAGCGCATGCCGGCTGCCATTACGCGGGTGAATGAAGTGAGGGCGCGCCAGCTGCTGACCAGCCTGAAGTGCACAACCGATCTGGAGCGCATCGGCGATCTGATGATGAGCGTGGCCATGCGGGTGCAAGCGCGCACTGCGAAGATGCCGGCTTCCGATATTCGGAACTTAGTGGAAATGTCCGCGATCCTGCGTGAGATGCTCGATCTGGTTTACAAAGGATTTGTCGATCTCGACCTGGAGTGCGCCCGCAAAGTTCTGCAAATGGATAAGAGCATTGATCGGGTTTGCCATGCGCTGTTCCAGGAGCATTTGACCGAACAGGCGTTGCAGGGCGATGCTTCAAGTTTTGACGTCCTATTGATGGCGCAGGCACTGGAGCGTGCCGGCGACCATACCACGAACCTTGCCGAGGATCTCTATAGCCTGATTGAGGGCCGCAGCTTGCGGCATCCGCCGAAGAAGCGGGCGTCCAATTAGGGGCAGATCGCAGTCCCAGTTGTCAGATTCCCAATGAATTCCGACTGGAAGAGATCGCGGTTTGCGGCGTTTCGCGGGCGCTAACTCTGCGGCTCCGCGTCCGTCTATAGTATTGTGATTTGTGCAAGGGCGGAGGTGTGTCCCATCCTTCACATGTGCTTACCAGCGAAAAGAGGGCTAATGTCGAATCTCAGGATTGCCTTGTTATTTCTATTTCTGACTTTATCGCTTGCTGTGTTGGGGCAAGATGCTGCGACTTTCAGTGGTACGGCGGGAGCGGCGGACGAATCAAAACCAGCTCCCAAGCTCGAACACTTCGATCCGAATCTGGTCGACAGCGCGCTCAGCCCTTGCGATGACTTCTACAAGTACTCCTGCAGCAAGTGGCTCACGGCAAATCCGATTCCGGCAGATCAGGTGTACTGGAGCACTGGCAGCACCCTGCAACTGTGGAACGAAGCTGCGTTGCGAGAGACGCTGGAAGCGAGCAGCAAGAACGATTCCCAGCGGAGCGCAGTGCAACAGAAAATCGGCGACTATTGGGCGGCTTGCATGGATGAGAGCGGCATTGAGGCCGCAGGCTTGAAGTCTCTGCAGCCGGAACTGGAGCGTATTGGCGCGCTAAAGTCCAAAAAGGAAATCACTATCGAGATCGCTCACCTGCAACATCTATTTCCGGGCGCGTGGGAGCAGGGCGATAACCAGACGAACGCACCTTTCTTTGGTTTCACCGGCCAGCAAGACTACGATGATGCCTCGAAAGTTGTAGCGCAGCTTGACCAGGGCGGCCTCAGCCTGCCCAGCCGTGACTATTACATCAAGACGGATGACAAGTCGGTGGAGACGCTGAAAAAATTTCGTGCCCACGCGCAAAAGATGTTTGTGCTGGCGGGAGAGTCAGAGGCGCAAGCCAGCGCCGATGCCGACGTTGTGATCGCGCTGGAGACCGCGTTGGCCAAGGCGCAGATGGATAATGTTACGCGGCGCGATCCGAAAAACATCAACAACAAGATGAGCGTCGCGGAGATTCGCACACTTGCACCGTCCATCGATTGGGATGCTTATCTCAAAGCAGTGAAAGCGCCCGCGAGCGGCCATTATATTGTCACCTCGCCGGATTTCTTCCGTGCTGAAGATAAGCTACTGGTGGAGCATCCGCTTGAGCATTGGAAGACTTACATGCGCTGGCAGGCGATCCACCGCGCTGCGCCGCTGCTCACCAAAGCGATGGTGGATGAAAATTTCGACTTCTTCAGCCGCACTCTCGCGGGCCAGAAAGAGAACCAGCCGCGGTGGAGACGCTGCGTGCGCAATGCCGATCGCGATTTGGGAGAGGCTCTTGGCCAGGCCTATGTGGATCGCGCTTTCCCGCCGGAGAGCAAGGCGCGCACGCTGGAGATGGTACACGCCATCGAGCAGGCGATGCACAGCGACATTGAGAATGTGAGTTGGATGACGCCGGCGACCAAGGAACAGGCCATCGTCAAGCTGAAGGGAATCGAAGACAAGATTGGTTACCCCACGCACTGGCGCGATTATTCGAGCGTAAAAGTGACGCGCGAAAATTATCTGGGCAACGTGGAAAGCGCCACGGCATTTGAATTCGAACGGCAAGTGGCCAAGATCGGCAAACCGGTCGACCGCAGCGAGTGGACCATGACGCCGCCTACCATCAATGCCTACTACGATCCGCAGCTGGATACGATTAATTTCCCCGCCGGAATTCTGCAGCCTCCATTCTTCGAGAAGGGTATGGACGATTCGGTGAACTACGGCGCCATCGGCATGGTCATCGGGCACGAACTCACGCACGGCTTCGACGACCAGGGCCGGAAGTTTGATGCCCACGGAAACCTGCGCGATTGGTGGACTGCCGAAGATGCCAAACAATATGACGAGCGCGGCAAGTGCATCTCCGACGAGTACACGCAGGACGTTCCCGAGGCCGGTCCGGGCGTCAAGCAGAACGGCCTGTTAACGCAGGGCGAGGATACGGCCGACAACGGCGGCATCCACCTGGCGCTGATGGCGCTCGAATCCGATCTCAAGAAGCAAGGCAAATCGCTCGACGATAAGGGCCCCGATGGATGGACCTATCGCCAGCGCTTCTTCCTTTCTTACGCGTACTCGTGGTGCGCCAGTGTGCGCCCGGAAGTGTCGCGAATGATCGTTACCACTAACCCGCACTCGCTGCCCATCTTCCGCATCGACAACGTAGTTTCCAACATGCCTGAGTTTGCCGCGGCTTTTGGTTGCAAGGCCGGGCAAAAGATGGTTCGGGAGAATGCCTGTCGAGTGTGGTGATCGATCCGCAGTATGCAAGAAACTGCAAGCTGACGATCTTGTTCGGATTTCGTAACAAGTTCGCTGCAAACACTGTTGCGCCCGAAAATGCGCGCTGGCCGCTGAGCAATCCGTGGTAAAGTATGCCTCGGCTGTTTCGTGATGGCAGACATTTCCCCCTGTTGTTCGCCAATCCTGCCTGGATTGTCCCCAGTGAGTAACTTCCGCTCCTGAGGGCAAGTTGTTGGAGGTCCCATGTTTTCATTCCGCCCATTCTGCATCGTGGCGGCGGTTTTCGCCTGTGCCGCAACTTTCTGCCTGCCGGCCAGAGCGCAACTGGAAAAACGCATCACCACTCATCTGCTGCAGAGCGCAGACGATGCCGGCATCGCGGTGGCTGACTTTAACCACGACGGCAAGCTTGATGTTGTGGCGGTCGAGAAAGAAGTTCAGATTTTTCTTGGCAATGGCGATGGAACGTTCCAGTCGCCGATCAACTACGCTGTCGGAGTAAACCCAAATTCGGTTGCTGTGGCCGAC
>Ga0308309_10001978_pt1 | contig 12204 bp, 10 predicted proteins | sample HubBroMetageWFT5_FD_192491 | JGI IMG/M metagenome (GOLD analysis project Ga0308309, IMG submission 192491) | Warmed and freeze-thawed soil microbial communities from the Hubbard Brook experimental Forest, New Hampshire - Hubbard Brook CCASE Soil... | ecosystem: Environmental > Terrestrial >...
GCTCATTGGCCAACTAGCCATCAAGGTTCATCCCCTCGTCGAGATTGTGTTCTTCGACCTGTTCCTCTTCGCCACCGGTTACAAAGTGGGTCCGCAATTCTTCCGTGGGCTCAAGAAGAACGCTTTGCCGCAAGTATCGCTCACGGTGGTGTTATGTGTGACCAGCCTCGTAGTGACGGTCGCGGCGGCGAAGGCACTCGGGTATGACTGCGGCACCGCTGCAGGCCTCATGGCTGGCGCCTTCACCGAGAGCACGGTCATCGGGACTGCGGGTGACACGATAGCTCGGCTTAATCTGCCGGACGCCGAAAAGCAAAGGCTGCTGAACAACATCCCGGTCGCATACGCCGTGAGCTATCTGGTGGGGACTGGCTTCGTCGTCTGGTTCCTCTCGAGTCTTGCGCCGAGGCTGCTCGGGGTCGACCTGAAAGTAGAGAGCAAGAAGCTCGAAACGAAGATGTCCGCGATCCCCGCCGAAGAGTCCGGCCGGCGTTCGGGCTACCGGGAATGGGACCTCCGGGCGTATCGCCTTGCCGACGTTTTTGCCAATCGTCGGATCGCCGATCTGGAGAAGTTCTTTGTTCCCGAGCGCGTGTTTATTGAGCGAATCCGCCGTGACTACAATTGTGTCGAGGCGACTCCCAATACCATTTTGGAGGCCGGCGACGTCGTTGTCGTGGTAGCCCGTCGCCGCGTATTGCTGGGCGAGAATTTCGCAATTGGTGTGGAGGTCGAGGACCGCGAACTGCTGGACTTCCCCGTGACTACGGCCGATGTCGTCGTCACCAACCGTGCGGTTATGGACGAAACGCTTCCGATGCTTGCCGAACAGCACGGACGCGGCGTCGTCCTCCAGAAGCTCATCCGAGGTGGGGAAGAACTCCCGTTCACGCTGGAGACGACCGTGCAGCGCGGCGACCTCCTGCGCATCGTCGGTGCTACAAAGCATGTGGAGCGCGTAGGCAAGATCCTCGGCTACATAGAGCGGCCATCGAGCGAGACGGACGTTGTGTTCGTCGGCCTCGGTATCTTCGTGGGAGGGCTGGTCGGCATGCTGTCCCTCCGAGTAGCCGGTGTACCGCTCAGCCTCACGGCCAGCGGCGGCTCGCTGATCATGGGTCTCGTGTTCGGGTGGCTGCGATCCGTCCGGCCAACGTTCGGACGCATCCCCGAACCAGCACTCTGGGTCTTCGACACCGTCGGCCTCGCGGTCTTCATCGGCGTCGTTGGCTTGAATGCCGGGCCCGGCTTCGTCACGGGTCTGCGCGTCACGGGGCCGAGCCTTCTCTTGGTGGGTTTCCTCGTCGCATTGACGCCGCACGTGATGGCTGTTCTCTTCGGACGCTACGTGTTGAATCTAAACCCGGTGATTCTGCTCGGTGCCTGCGCGGGCGCGGGAACGGCAACGGCAGCGTTGCGTGCGGTTCAGGATGAAGCCGACAGCAAGCTACCGGCACTCGGATACACAGTGCCGTATGCCATCGGCAACATCCTGCTGACCGCCTGGGGCCCGGTTATCGTGATGTTGACGAGGTAGTGTTTTCTAGCCAGAGGAATTGGAGGGCTGGTGTGCGCCGATTCAAAAGTTCACTGCGTTCGGACCTCTTCGCAAAATCACCCTAAGCATGAACCCACTGCTTCCACCATCAAGGAATTCCGAAGGGTGGCATCGACACCAAGAACGTTTACTTAACTCAGTATATGGCCAGCCGCGCCGGCCTTCATTCTCGATGTAAATAGTCAAAGAGGACGGCACGTTTAGGGATTTCCCTAGTTGTGCAGACCCTGAGACAATTCTAGGGTTGTTTTTAGAGTGAGCCTCTTTCCAAGGTGGAGGCAATTCTTTCGCAGAACAGGTCAGACTCGACACGGTGGGGAAGCCGCGAGACCCTGACAATGACGCGAACGTCTAATACTTTGTTCGACTTGCTAGACAAGACCAATTCCGTTATTGGAGACGTCGCGGAGTGCAGAGTCTTTCGTGGTCCAACCCCTTGCTCCCAAGGGCGGTGTAAAGGGTAAGGCTGCTCCCGTCCAACGGAGAGAGAGAAAAAAATGTCGGGGCCAATAGGGAACGCTTCACCGACAACCTCCGATTCTCGCAATCGAGATAGGATTTCATTCAGCTTTCCAATTCCGACACCAACATGGCAGGCTTGATGTCCAACTGTTTACAGAGCACCGGACTCCTGCACCTGGGTAGAGCCGTCGTACTTTCTTTGCTTTTGCTGTCTTGCCCAACCCTGTGGTCCCAGGCTGCCCCTGCCAAATCTGGTGCAACTTCCGAAGCGCCGCCCGCGTCCCCTACCGACACTATCGGTCGTGGCACACCTCGAGGGACAGTGCTGGGTCTGCTCAGCGCCGCACGGAAAGGAAATACGGGGCTCGCTGCGCTCTACCTGGATACTTCCTTGCGGGGTGCAGATGCCGAGGCTCTGGCAAGCCAACTTGCCGCAGTCATCGATCGTCGTCTTCCTGCTCGGCTCAACGAGATTAGCGATGAACCCGAGGGTTCCCAGCGAGATCCGCTCAAGCCTGACGAAGACTTGGTCGGGGTAATACAAACCGCTAACGGTGACCTTGACATTCTGGTCGAACGCGTAGATCGCGGAAAGGCGGGAAAAGTCTGGCTTTTCTCCCGGAAGACCCTGTCCTCGATTCCCGATGCTTTCCAGGAACTGAATAAGTCCCCCCTCGAAAGATTTCTGCCGGATTTCATGATCACAACTCGGGTGGCTGAAATCCCCCTCTTTGAGTGGGTGGCGGTTTTTGTGGGGATGCCGCTCCTCTACATGCTGACGGGACTATTGAATCGCATTCTCAGTTTAGCTGCCGGTATCGTGCGGCGTAAGCTGAGCCGAAATGCCGCTCTACCGAATCCCCAAGTACTGCGGCCTCCATTTCGCCTGCTGCTTCTTGCGCTCGCTATCCGATGGCTGGTCTCGACGGTTCCTCTGCCCCTCTTGGCACGGCAATTCTGGTCTACCACAGCATTGATGACTGTGGTAGTTGCGTGCATGTGGTTGCTAATGCTCTTAAACGAGATTGGCGAACGTTCACTGGTTAGGCGTCGCCAGAGTTTGAGCGGAGCCGCTTCGGCATTACGTCTGGTTCGAAGGTTGATTGATGGACTCATCCTCTTCGCTGGTTTGCTGTTCACGCTACACCACTTTGGCATAAACCTGACGGCTACCTTAGCCGGACTCGGAGTCGGCGGCATTGCCGTTGCCCTGGCAGCCCAGAAGACACTAGAAAACATAATTGCCGGCGTTTCCCTGATCGCCGACCAAGCGGTGCGTGTTGGAGACGTTTTGAGCCTAGGTGATATCCAGGGTACGGTGGAGGAACTCGGGCTTCGCTCAACCCGTATCCGCACAGTAGATCGTACGGTAGTGAGTTTGCCCAACGGGCAGATCGCGAATATGAGGCTGGAAACCCTTTCAGTACGGGACAGGTTCTTGTTTCATCCGGTGGTCGGATTGCACTGCGACACAACCGCAATCCAGTTGCGCTCTTTCAGCGCTAGCGTTCGCACCCTGCTTGGTGGTCACGACAATGTCGACCTGTCTTCCGTGCGTGTCCGATTTGTGCGTTTCGGTGCTTCTTCCCTCGATGTAGAGATTTTCGCCTACGTGTTTGCCTCCGACTGGAACAATTTTCTAGAGATCCAGGAAGAGTTGCTCTATGGCATCATGGATATGATTCAGAAGGTAGGGGCCGCGATTGCGTTGCCTTCGCAGACCCTATACCTGGCAACCGATGAGTCAGATAAGCTAGCCCAAGTGAATCGTGATTACCGCAAACGACGCAAAGGTGGAGCGCTTAATCAATAACGCCTGATTGCGACCACCAACTGCGTAGTATTACTGTCGGCCCGAAGGTTATCGTTAGGTCCCGGCAATCGCCTTGTTCTGCAATACGCGTACTACCACGCGACGATTCTCCGCCTGTCCCTCGGCGCTTTTGTCATTATTGACCTGTCGCGACTCTCCCATCGCTCCCGGCGCCAGTATCCGCGTCAGGGGCACGTTTGCTTTTTGCCGCAGGATGTTCGTCACATTGTTCGCACGGTCTTCGCTGAGCTTCTGGTTTACTTCGGTGTTGCCCGTCGACGACGCATACCCCGTCAGTTCGATCACGTACCCCTCGACACCCTTCGCCTTCGAGGCCAGTTCCAGCACGGTGCTTCGTACTTCGGATCAACCTTTACCTTGCCATTCCCAAAGTACACCGTCACCTCATCCAGGATGTAGTAATCGTCGAGGTCGCCAAAGCACGCAACCGCCGCCTGGATCTCGGCCTGGTGCGAAGCCAGTTGTTCCTTGTGCAACTGCAGCTGCTCATTCTGTGCCTTCAGCGCTGCCGCTTGCTTTTCCAATTCGGCCTTGTGCTGTTCCGTTTCCTCGCGGTGCTGGCGGTTGGCTGCCTCGGCAAGCTGCGCTTTCTCCAGGTCGCCGCCGCTGAACTTCACCGATCTTGCAATCAGCTTTCGATCTTGATTGTATTCACCCTCCACCTTGACCTTCAGGCCCGGGATCAGCGCCGCCATCGACTTGTCCGTCCGCCGCGCCTTGAACAACCCGCCTGTCTGCGACACCTTCGTGCTGTCGTCCAGCAGAAACGCCAGCTCTGCCCCCTGCAGATACTCCACGATGATCTCGCTGCCGCTTCTTCCAACAATGACGCCTTCCACCTTCGTAGTTTCCGCTAGTGTTGCCGTTCGCAATAGGACAACCAACACAAACGCGGCAACCGGAGAAGCAAACTTCTTTGAAATTGATGGAGTCATAATTCTGTCCCCTTCGACACATCAGTTCACCGCGTTTGAACCGTTCCGCAAAAATCGCCTTGAGCATCGACTCCACTGCTTCGACTATCAACGAATTCACGCTCTGCGATATCGCCCGACAGTGGTCGATACGTTGGCGTAGTGGATCAAACCTTGCACCCGAAGCGCGGAGTTGTCTCCGCATTCCTCCCGTCTTCACAGCCGAACCTATCGTTTCGCGACTCGCACAGGCGGGTTCTGTTTGAACCTGTGTAAGGGGCAACAATCGATGCCAGGCAGTTCGGATTAATCTTCAGCCTATTTGAGAGTCTTGATGTACTCAGCGATCGTCTTGGCTTGCTCGTCGTTAAGCCCAGACATGCCCTTGTTGTGCGGTGCCTTGCTCCCCGACGTGCCTTTAGTTATCTGCTCCACGATTTGATTTACTTCCAGCGCTGTACCCTTAATTGCGGGAGCCTTTATCGCTGGTTTTCCCTCACCATTAGCGCCGTGGCAACCCGCACACTTACTCTTGTAAAGGGCCACCCCATCATCCGCTGCCCACGAAGCCAGAGACAGAACCAGTAACATCGCTACCAAACTAATCACCTGCTTACAGTTCATACGAACGCTCCTTCCTTGTTTGAAAGATTTTCATGTTGCGCTCACCTCACCGTTCCGCAGATCGTAAGAATCATTGTTTCTGGAGGCTCGAGATCCGTTCCGAGATTCCGAGCGTTTTCAAGATCTCCGGTGACGCCTCATCCATTGCGAGGGGCTCATGGCAACTGTTGCAGTCCTGGGTGATGGTCTTGCCATCTCCGGCTGTGTGCGAGCCGTCATGACAACGGAAACACCCGGGAAAGTCCATGTGGCCCAGGTTGTTCGGATAGGTGCCCCACGAAACTTTCAGCTCCGGGAAAACGTTGCGCTCATAAATCGCAAGAACGGCCCGGCCAGCCTGATGGATGTCTTCAGAACGATTTGCGTAGAGGTCGGGATAGTTCTGCTGATAAAAACTAATGAGCGCCGTGGGTAATTTCTCCGCCGCTTCCGTACTTGACCCATAGGTTGCTTTCAGCAACTCCACACCTTTTTTCTTGATGTAAGGTAACGTTACGGCGATGTCACCAAGGGCAAGCGCTTTGTCCATCGCTCGCTCTGGTAAGTCGAAGGCATGCGTCGGGCGGTTATGACAGTCCACGCATTCCATGTCGAATTGTGGAAGTGCTTTGACCGAATCCGGTGAAGCATCCGGAGTAGCAAAGCGCCGGACCTCTCCTTTATCCGTATTCCGGTATTCGATCCACGGAATGGTCTGCCGGCTCGCGTCAGCTGCGGCAAAACGGATGTGAACACCTTGACCAAGGTGAGCACCGTGAATTCCGGAGATCCGGCCTCCACCCACCAACATCAGAAGAACAGTTGCCGATCGTGTGTTTGCTTCGTCGTCGGCATATTTGCTGAATACGCGCAGACGCACGCCACCGAACTTCCGCGGCCAATGGCAATTCTCGCATGTCTCTCTCGCGGGTACGAGACGGTTGCTCTCCAGACCGGACGGAATTGGCCTCGGACTGGTCTTTAGCACGGTTTCAACGAGCTGACGAATTCCGTTCGTTTTGCTGTTGATCCAACCGGCCGCACCCGGCGCCACATGACACTCGACGCATTCGACCCGCGAGTGAGGCGAATTCTGATAGGCGGCCAGTTCAGGGTTCATAGTGTGACAGGTCGCTCCGCAGAATTGTGGTGTCTCCATGTGCTTGACGGCCCGATAGGTGACCTGGGTTCCAATCAGGATGTTCAGGAGGGTTGTGGCGCCGAAAAACCAGGCCATGCGCTGCAGTGCCGTTTTGCGATCGAAGGTCTCCTCGGCCAGGCCTCTGCGAATCTGGCGTTTGCTCAGATACACACCGATCGGAATCAGCCCCAAGCCAATGAAGAAAATTGCTGGAAGAACAAGAAAGACGACGATGCCAACGTAGGGATTCTCGACATGTCCGCGAATCTGCTGCGGCAACACAAAGAGCCACGAAATCAAGGCAGTGGCAACCAACGCCACGCCCAGCAAACTCAGCCAGTGTTGAGTCAGCAGGAACCATGCCGGCCTTTTACTCGTGGCACTCATTGAAACCCCAGGGAATAAAAAACCACATCCTGCACCCAAGGGAGTCTAAAGAGCACACGTGGAAATGAGAACTAGGGAAAACCCTAGTTTCCCTCGGAATACGCCCAGCCTTGGCCAGTTTGAATACCGTCTTCGGACTGATGTTCAACACCTCGGCCAACTGCTTCGCCGTGAGGGCACCCTTTGCAGAGCGGAGAATCTTCCTCGTGAATGTCAAGGTTTCGACTTCGGCCAGTTCCGATGCTGTCAACTTGCTGTGGCCCTTGCTGTGGCTCATTGCGCTCCTCCGAACGTGGCGTTGACCTTAGCGCGTGTAGCTTGGCTGCGGGACGGCTTCAGGTAGCGCATCGTGCTCTCCATGTCGGTGTGACCGAGCCACTGTTGCACGGTACGCAGATCAACACCAGCCCACAAATGCCATGTTGCGAACGTCGCCCTGAGCTTGTGAAGCCAGAAGTCTTCCTTCTTGAGTTTCGCCCGCTCGGCGCACGCTTTCAGACAATCGAGGAAATCTAGCTTCGGTCTGCAGCCCGCGGTCGGGAAAACCAACGTGCACGCTTTGTCACGCGCCGTCTTCGCTGCTTGCAGGCTCGCCACCAGCTTCTCTGGAATCGGAATCTCCCGTTCCTTGTACGCCTTCGGTGTCCAATTAAATTGCGGCTTGTGGCTCACCCGCACAGTGTGCTGAACGAGGTTAATATCCGACCAGCAGGTGTGCATGACTTCCTGCTCGCGCATCCCGGTCATCAAGAAGAACTCGAACCACAGCTGTTCCTTCGCATCGCAAGCCGCGAACAGTGTATTCAGTTCGGCCCGTTCGTAGACCTCGGTTTCTTCTTCGACGTACCTGGGCCAGTCATCCTTCTTCACCAGTCCCGTAATGCCCTGCGAACGCAGGAAGCCCAGCACGTTTGAGAACTTATTGTGTACGGATCTTGGAGCTTGCTCCTTCACGTCCCGCAGGAATGCCGAGAACTTTAGCAAATCGCGGCGCTCGATGTGTTCCAGATAAAGCTTCGCGCAGGACTCGGTGAAGTACGCCAGGGCGGTCGAATACGCTGCGTGCGTCTTCGGCTTCTTGCTCAGCCGTGTTTCCTCAAGGTATTCAGTGACCGCCGCTGCAAGGGAGCGGTAACCGTTGCCATTGGGTCCGACGCCGGGCACAACTTCTACGCCGGCTGCGGCTGCATTCAACTCGAATGTCTTCCGTTGACACTGAGTTTGGGCATCAACAGCATTCTTGCCGACGCTGAGCCGGACGCGTTTGCCGCTCTGCCGCCAGTCCAAGTAGTAAGCGCCCTCGGGGTGCCGTTCCTCTTTTCCGTTGACCCGCACGACATCTTGCTTAATTCGACCGTTCGGTGAAATCACCGCAGGACAGTAGCGAGGACCGGCTGTGGTTTGGATGTATTTGGTGAGATTTACTCTGACTCTGCGCAAGGGGCTTCCTCCACTTGTGGTATGAGTGTAGGTAGTAGCCCACTGCAAGTGCTAGATAACTAAGCTAATGGCGGAGAGGGGGGGATTCGAACCCCCGGTAGAGGTGTTAGCCCCTACAACGGTTTAGCAAACCGCCGCCTTCAGCCACTCGGCCACCTCTCCGGCGATTTCCAACAGTTTAACATGGCTGCGCTGGTTCAGCGGCTGAGCTCGATCCAGAGCGTCCAGCCGCTTAATCAGCATTCGCCTATCGCGGCAGGTCTCGCCCATCTTGCCGCGCAAGCCTGCCCTCAGCTATTTCTTTGGACGGGACTCTGGCGGCACCAACCCGGCTACCCGGTAATAGACGGCGAGTTGACCGTAGTGCTCTCCGGAATGCTCGATGAAACCGTAGGCCTCGTCGTATATGCGCGTCTGCTGATGGCTGTCCGGGTCGGTGATCAGGTCGTTCATGCCTTTATCGCCTTTGGCTTTGATGGCGGCGGCACCGTCGGCATACGACTTTTTCACGAAAGCAACGACGTCAGCCTTGGTTTTGTACTGGTCGCGCTTGGGGTCTTCTTCGGCGGGCGGCTTTTGACCGAGAGTGAGATTGGTGAAGAAATAGTTTGCGCCGGCGGCATGGAGCAGTTGTTCGGCGAAGGTGCGCTGCGCGGGAGTGGGCTTGAAGTCGTATTTGTCCTCGGGAAAGTCGTCTGCCATGGCGATCAGTTTTCGTGCGATGTCGTTCCACGAATCAAGCACGGCCTGTGATGGGCTGAGCGCTGGCTTGGGCGCGACATCTTTCTTGGCCATTTCCTGGGCATGAGCCGGAAGAGCTAAAACAGCAGTAAGAATCATTGCGAACATTAAACCCACGTTCTTCATCACTTTCCTCCAAGGCGGATTCGGACGGTCTATCTTAGGCTTTCTCCAGGCACAATGAAAAATAAATTGTGGAAGCAAATCGGGAATCAGCGTGCGCCAGGGCTTCGAAAACGATACCCACAGCTAGCATGCGCAAAGATCAGCTATGATGTCGAAGCTTAAATATTTCCCAGTTATTATTGGGGAGCGAACGCGAATCGATGCGATACGGATTTGTTATTGACCAGGACCGGTGTATCGGGTGTCACGCCTGCACGGTCGCGTGCAAGGAGGAACACCAAGTACCCGTTGGTGTATTTCGGACCTGGGTAAAGCATATCGAAAAGGGCGAGTTCCCCCACACCTCCCGCCACTTCGGAGTGATGCGGTGCAACCATTGCGATAATTCGCCGTGCACGGAAATCTGTCCCACCAGCGCGCTCTACCGACGTTCTGATGGAATCGTTGACTTCGACAACCGGCGCTGCATCGGTTGCAAGGCTTGCATGCAGGCTTGTCCGTATGACGCTCTCTACATCGATCCCAACAACAACACCGCGGCCAAGTGCAACTTCTGCGCCCATCGGGTGGAGATGAGCCTCGAACCGGCCTGCGTGATCGTCTGTCCCACGCAGGCTATTCTCGCCGGAGATCTAGACAACCCCGGAAGCAAAGTCAGCCGTGTGGTCGCGACCCAGAAAGTTTCGGTGCGCAAGCCGCAGAAAGGCACGCAGCCCAAGCTGTTTTATGTGGGCATCGAAGGCGATTTGCTCGAGCCTACCCGGATTTCGCGGACGGACACGTACTTCGCTTCAGACTGGCGGGATGGAGCCGCCCAAGCGAACGCTAGCGACGCAGGCAATCTTGCAGTTGCCCTGGCCCGCGAAGTCTACGACGTGCCCCACCCTGCACCCTGGGGTTGGAAGATTGCCGCCTATCTTTGGACCAAGGCGGTTGCGGCGGGAGTGCTGCTGGTTGCGGCGATTCTACTAGCTCTGACCGATGGGTTCGCCGGCACGTTGCTCAATATCGTTTGTCCGGCCATAGCCCTGGTCGGCCTCGCGGTAACTTCTGCCCTGCTCGTTTTCGACCTGAAGCGTCCCGACCGTTTTTTCTACCTTATTACTAAGCCCAATTTCAGGTCGTGGCTGGTCATTGGAACTTATTTCTTAATTGGCTATGGTGTGCTTGCCGGAGGATGGTTGCTGTGCGGTATTTTTGCAAGCTCCGTTCCCAGTGCGCTGCAATGGTTCGCTGCTGCCTTCGCAATAGCCAGCGCGTGCTATTCTGCGTTTCTTTTTGCCCAAGCGAAAGGCCGCGACTTGTGGCAGAGCCCACTTTTCCTGTGGCATTTGTTAGTGCAAGCTTTGGTTGCTGGATCCGCCACGATATTGATCGCGGGCATCCTGATGGACGCATCTCCCGGAATTCTCAAGCTCGCAGTGCTGATCCTCCTGATTTCATTGATCGTCAGCCTGGCTATGAACATGGGAGAGATTGCGCTGCCGCATGTCAGCGAGGACGTGCGGATAGCCACGCAAGTGCTAATCAATGGACGACTGAGGAGACGATTTTGGGGGCTAGTCATCTGTACAGGACTGATTGCTCCAATTATTCTCGCTTCGCTGGTGTTGGCGTCTTTAGTTCCCGGCGCTTCTGCATTTGCCGTTATTGCCGCGGTTCTGGCGCTTGCGGGCCTGTGGTGGTTTGAAGAGTTATGGGTAAAGGCGGGGCAAGCCGCTCCACTCAGTTGACGAAATCATTTATGAAAGACCATCTACCTCTTAATCCGCAAGCCTTAGATCTTGACGAGCCCGCAGGAGGACTCTCCAGCTATCCTCCATCCGATCGTTGGGATGATTGGACCGAATACGATTCCACGCAGTGGCCTAAGAAAGTCGAGAAGCATTACTCCTTGATCCCGACCATCTGCTTCAATTGCGAAGCTGCCTGCGGACTGTTGGCCTACGTGGACAAGGACAAAATGCGGGTGCAGAAGTTTGAAGGCAATCCCGCTCACCCAGGCAGCCGCGGACGCAACTGCGCGAAAGGTCCGGCGACCCTCAATCAGATAACCGATCCCGAGCGCATCCTGTATCCCATGCGGCGAACCGGGAAGCGAGGAGAAGGCAAATGGGAGCGCGTAACCTGGGACGAAGTTCTGGATGACCTGGCGTCGCGGATTCGCCTTGCCCTGCAGGAGGGACGCAAGAACGAAATCATGTATCACGTCGGGCGGCCGGGGCATGAATTGATTTACAACCAGCGCGTGCTGCACGCCTGGGGCATCGACGGACACAACAGCCACACCAATGTTTGCTCGGCTGGCGCGCGTACTGGATACGCCTTCTGGCACGGCTTTGACCGTCCATCGCCGGATCACTCCAAGGCTCGCTTCATTCTCCTGCTGAGTTCGCATCTCGAGGCTGGACACTATTTCAATCCACACGCGCAGCGAATCATCGATGGCAAAATGGACGGGGCGAAGGTATGCGTCATCGATACTCGTCTTTCGAACACTGCGTCGAAGGCTGACTACTGGCTCTCAACCTGGCCGGGGAGTGAGTCGGCCGTGCTCTTGGCGATGGCCAACGTGCTGCTTCGGGAAAACCTTTTTGATCGCGAGTTCGTCCGACGCTGGGTGAACTGGGAAGAGTATCTGCGCGAAGAACATCCTGCCAAGCCGCAAATCTTCGAGACATTCCTGGAAATACTCAAGCAAACTTACGGGCAATACACTCCCGAATTCGCGGCACAAGAATCCGGAGCGGATCCTCGCATGATCGTGGAAGTCGCGCGGGAAGTAGGCCGCGCTGGGTCCGCGCTGAGCACGCACGTGTGGCGAAACGCCGCCGCGGGCAATCTCGGCGGATGGCAGGTGGCGCGAGCGTTGGAATTCCTCGCCGTGCTGGTGGGGGCCGTGGGAACTCCGGGCGGAACCGCTCCCAGCGCCTGGAACAAATACATTCCGACGCCGCCCATGATGCCGCCGCCACCCAACGCGTGGAACGAATTGATG
>Ga0308309_10001979_pt1 | contig 12202 bp, 10 predicted proteins | sample HubBroMetageWFT5_FD_192491 | JGI IMG/M metagenome (GOLD analysis project Ga0308309, IMG submission 192491) | Warmed and freeze-thawed soil microbial communities from the Hubbard Brook experimental Forest, New Hampshire - Hubbard Brook CCASE Soil... | ecosystem: Environmental > Terrestrial >...
GGGCCCGCGCGAGCAGCCCGGGCCCGGCGGCGAGGCTGCCGTTCGCTAGCCGATCCGCTCGATCAGGGCCTCGATCAGGTGCGGGCCCGGCTCGGCCAGCGCCTGCTGCAGTTGCGCGCCGAACTCCCCGGGCGTGCTGGCGCGGCTGGCCGGGACCCCCATCCCGCTGGCCAGCGCCACGAAGTCGAGATTGGGCCGGGACAGCTCGAGGAGATTGCGGGCGGCATCCCCGGCCGGCTCCGCGCCGACCCGGTTGAGCTCCATGTTGAGGATCGCGTACGAGCGGTTGTTGAAGATGACCGTGGTGATGTCCAGGCCTTCCCTGGCGTGCGTCCACAGCGCAGACAGCGTGTACATGGCGCTGCCGTCCGCCTCCAGCGCGAGCACCGGCCGCCCGGGGCAGGCCACGGCCGCCCCGGTGGCCACCGGCAGGCCCTGGCCGATAGACCCGCCGGTCAGCGTCAGCCAGTCGTGCGGCGGCGCGCCGGCCGTGGCACCGGGCAGCCACAGCCCGGACGTGTTGGCCTCGTCGGACACGATCGCGCCCTCGGGCAGCAGCGCGCCAACGGCCGCCGCCACGGCATCCCCGGTGAGGTGACCGTCGCCGGACGGCAGCTCCGGGCGCTCGGCCTCGTGCGCGAGCGGCTTGGTGCCGGGCGCCGCCAGCTCCGCCAGGCGCCCGAGCGCGCCGGACACGTCATCGGCGGGCTCGGCCAGCACGTGCACCTCCGCGCCGGCCGGAATCAGCGAGCTCGCCTTCCCCGGGTAGGCGAAGAACGAGACCGGGGCCGCCGCCCCGGCCAGGATCAGGTGCCGCGCCCCGGCCAGCTGCTCGGCGGCGAACTCGGCGAGGTAGGCGAGGCGGTCGATCCCCGGGATGCCGGCCCCGCGCTCGAGCCGGGCCGGGAACGTCTCGCAGAGCAGCCGCGCCCCGGTCGCCTGGGCGACCCGGCTGGCAGCCTCGAGGCCGGGCCGCCGCGCGGCTGGCCCGCCGAGCAGGAGCACGCAGGGTTCCCCGGAGCGCAGCGTTCCGGCCACTGACTCGACCGTCTCCGGCGGCGCGGATGCCGGCGCGCGTACCGGCAGCGGGGGCGCCGGCTCGGCGCCCTCGGACCAGGAGACGTCGGCGGGCAGGATCAGGGTCGAGATCCCGCCCGGCGGGCGCATCGCGGCCGCGACAGCTTCGGCGGCGTCGGCGGCCACGTCCGCGCTGCGCGCCGAGCGGCGCACCCAGCGGGACACCGTGCCGGCCAGCGCCTCGATGTCGGACTCGAGCGGCGCGTCGAACCGCTTGTGGTACGTGGCGTGGTCGCCGACGACGAGGAGCAGCGGGGTGCGCGCGCGCCGGGCGTTGTGCAGGTTGGCCAGCCCGTTGCCCAGGCCGGGGCCGAGGTGCAGCAGCGCCCCGGCGGGCCGGCCGGCCATCCGCCCGTAGCCGTCAGCCGCGCCGGTCGCCACGCCCTCGAACAGGCACAGCACGCCGCGCATCTCCGGCACCGCGTCCAGCGCCGCGACGAAGTGCATCTCCGAGGTCCCCGGGTTGCTGAAGCACACGTCCACGCCGGACCGGGTGAGCGTGCGGATCAGGGCCTGTGCACCGTTCATGCCTTGCCTCCCGCGAGTCAGCAGCAGCCGGTCAGTCGAACGCTGACCCCGGGCCAAGCATGCCCTGCGGGTCGAAGGCGTGCTTCACCCGGCGCATGAGCGCGACGGCCACCGGGTCGGCCAGCTCCAGCCAGTAGCTCTTCTTGGCGTGGCCGATGCCGTGCTCGCCGCTGATCGCGCCGCCCCGGGATACCGCTGCGGCGAAGATGTCGCGCAGCAGGCTGGCGCGCGCCTCGGCATCGGGCTGGAACACCGCGAGGTGCACATTGCCGTCGCCCGCGTGCCCGGCGCCGACGGCGAGACCACCGTGATCCTTGGCGATCTCGGCCACCTCGGCCAGGAAGCCCGCCATGGCGGCGCGCGGCACCACGGTGTCCAGGATGTCGTCGGCCCCCGCTCCCTTGGCCGCCCAGAATGCCTTTTCCCGCGCCTCGATCAGCCGCCGCGCGGCCGCGGCGGGCAGCACATAGACGTCCGGGGCGCCCAGGTGCGTCAGCAGGGCGGCCGCCTCCTCGGTGGCCTCGGCCAGCCGCTCGTCGTTGCGCTCCTCGAGCACCACGACCAGGTAGGCCAGCGCCTTGTCCCGGATGGCCGCCGGGATCCCGAGGTCGATGCCCTCGTTCGCGGTGATCACGGACATCGTCACCATGTCGATGTACTCGAGGATGAGCGGCCCGATGCCGCTGTTCACGATGTCCGGGACGGCGGCGGTCACTTTGTCGAGTGACGGGAACGGCGCCAGCACGGTGGCCTGGGCAGGCAGCCGCGGGTAGAGCCGGACCGTGGCCTGGGTGACCAGCGCGAGGGTGCCCTCCGAGCCGATGATCAGCTGGGTGAGGTCGTACCCGCTGCTCTCCTTGACGATCTTCCCGCCGGTGCGCAGCACCTCGCCGGACGCGAGCACGGCCTCGAGGCCGAGCACGTGGCGGCGGGTGACGCCGTACTTGACCGCCCGCATTCCGCCCGCGTTGGTGGCGATGGTCCCGCCCAGGCTGGCGCTCATCTCGCCGGGATACACCGGGTACACCAGGCCGTGCGCCGCCGCGGCCTCGTCCAGCTCGGCCAGGGTCACGCCGGCCTGCACGACGGCGGCATGGTTCGCCGTGTCGATCTCGAGCACCCGGTTCATCCGCTCGAACGACACCACGACACCGCCGCCGTCAGGCACCGCGCCGCCGGAGAGCCCGGTCCCCGAGCCGCGCGCGGTCACCTTCACGCCGTGGGCGGCCGCGACCCGCAGCACGGCCGTCACCTCGGCGGTGCTGCCGGGCCTGACCACGAACGCCGGCGGAACGGCCGCGACGGTCAGGCTCTCGTCGTGCCCGTACTCCGGCGGGCTGTCGGGCAGCACATGATCAATGCCCACGGCCTCGGCGAGCGCGGTTCGCAGGTCGGTCACCGGTCCTCCTCACGCGACGGGGATCTTGATAAGTTACCGGTTGGTAGCGAAGATTACCCGGAACGGGACGCCCCGGAGTGCCCCGGCCGCCGAGGCTTTCGGAGTTCGCGAGCCTGTCACGTCGCGTTCCGCGTTCCAGCACCTTCCGACGCGATGATCGGTTCGTGAAGATCGTGCGGCTCGCCAATTATGTCGCGCCTGCCTCGGGCGGGCTGCGGACCGCGCTCGCGGAGCTCGGCGCGGGCTACCTGGCGGCCGGGCACGAGCCGGTGCTGGTCGTCCCCGGGGCCCGGCCGGATCGCCGCCAGAGCAGGCAGGGGCTGGTGATCACGGTTCCGGGCGTGCCAGTGCCCGGCACCGGCGGGTACCGCGCGATCACCGCACGGCGCTCGCTGCGGCGGCTGCTCGAGGATCTGCAGCCGGACCGGCTCGAGGTATCCGACCGGACCACGCTGCGCTGGACCGGCGCCTGGGCCCGGCGATGCGGCATCCGGTCGATGATGGTCTCCCACGACAGCCTGGCCGCGCTGGCGCAGATGTTCCGGCCGCCGGGCGTGTCCGTGCGGCAGCTTGTCGACCGGCTGAACCGGAACACGGCGGCGTCGTTCGACGTCGTCGTCTGCACCACGGCGTGGGCGGCCGCGGAGTTCCGGCGGCTCTCGGTGCCGAACCTGGTCCAGGTGCCGCTGGGCGTCGACCTGACCGGCTTCCATCCGTCCCGCTTCGATGAGAGCCTGCGCTCCCAGCTCGCCCCCGGCGAGCGCCGGCTGCTGGTGCACTGCAGCAGGCTCTCGCCGGAGAAACGCCCCGAGCGCGCGATCGGCGCGGTGGCCGAACTGCGCCAGCGGGGCGTGCGCGCCGTCCTCGTCGTCGCGGGCGACGGCCCGCTGCGGCGGTCGCTGCAGGCCAGCGCGGCCCGGCTGCCGGTCAGGTTCCTCGGCCACGTGGCCAACCGCGAGTCGCTGGCGAAGCTGCTCGCGACCGCGGATGTGGTCATCGCCCCCGGCCCGGCCGAGACGTTCGGCCTTTCCGCTCTCGAGGCGCTGGCCAGCGGCACCCCGGTGGTGGTGAGCAGCCAGAGTGCGCTGCCCGAGGTGGTCGGCCAGGCCGGCCTGGCCGCCGATGACAGCGACGCGGCGTGCGCCGATGCCGTGCAGCGGCTGCTGCGGCGCGGCCCCATCGAGCGGCGGCGGCTGGCCCGCCAGCAGGCCGAACAGTTCGGCTGGCCGGCGGCCGTAAACGGGTTCCTCGGCGCGCATGGGCTGACCCCGCTGCCGCGCGGCGGCGAGGCAGCGCCCGTGGTCCGCGTGGGCACGTAGCGGCGAGGGAGCGCCAGCCGTCCGCGTCGGCACGTAGACGACGACGCGCCGGCCGGCCTGCCGGCCAGGCCCTGGCGTGCCGGCAGCCCTGGCACGCGCACTGCCCGACATCCCGCGTACACCGGCGCGTTGACACCTGGTGGCGGGTTCGTTTACGTTCGTTCAGCTCTCGCGACGGAATCCGGCACTCAGCGTGAAGAGGGACGAGCATGCATCAGGCGCCAACGGTGTCGCGTCCTTCCTGGATGGTAACGCTGTCCGGCGGCAGCGGCGTCCGGCGCCGCTCCCCCGTCGAGATCCTCGCGACCGCGGCCACGTACGTGACCCATAACCCGGCTGCCGACCGGTCAGGGCTGCGGGCTGGCCGGTTCGGCCGCTGGGCCGACGGCGTCATCGCGCTGCGCGAGGACTGCGTCACGTTCGCCGGCCACTGGGACGCGCACAACGACCGAGTGCTCACCGAGAGCGGGCCGCTGTGGGTGGTCCTCGGCGACTCCACCGCCCAGGGGCTCGGCGCGCCAAGCCCGATGGGCGGCTACGTGGGCCAGGTACTCGCCGGGCTACGGGAGCGCACCGGGCGGCCATGGCGCGTGCTGAACCTGTCCCTGTCCGGCGCGCTCATCCGCGACGTGCTGCGTGACCAGCTGCCCCGGATTCCTGCCGGTGCCGAGATGGTGACCTGCGGGATCGGGGCCAACGACATCCTGTACTCCACTCCGTCGAAGGTGCTCGCAGAAGTGCGCGGGCTGATCGCCGCCGTTCCCGGCGGCACGGTCCTGCTCGACCTGCCGCTGCCCACCGGGATCTGGGGCATCCTCGGCCGCGCCAGCGTTCCCTACGTGGCCCGGATCAACCAGACCATCCGGCAGGCCGCCGGTGCCCGCGGCCTGCCGGTCGCCGAGGTGTCCGCCCATTTCCTGCCGCCCTGGGCCGGGAAGTTCGGCCCCGACAACTTCCACCCCAGTCAGGACGGCTACCGCGACTGGGCGCGCGCGCTGCTCACCGCCATCCCGGCCGGCACCGAGCTGACCCGCGTGTAGCTGGCGGTCGCGGGCCGTCGGGAACCGCAGGTCGTGGGAAGCTTGGTGGCCATGTCCACGGAAACAGGGCGCACCAGGCGGCAGGACGACATGCCGAGCGTCGATCGCCTGCTCGCGCTGTCCGACGGCGTGGTGGCGATCGCGCTCACGCTGCTCGTGCTGCAACTGCGGGTTCCGTCTCTGCCGAGCGCGTCGGCAGACTCGGCGTCCGCTCTGGCCACGGCGCTGGCCAAGGGCGGCGACCAGCTGACCGCCTATGTGATCTCGTTTTACGTTGTCGCGCAGTTCTGGCTGGTCCACCACCGGGTGTTCCAGCATCTGGTCGGCCAGGAGGAGGGCCTGGCGTGGTGGAACTTCGGGTTCCTGTTCACGATCACGATCATGCCGTTCACCAGCGACCTGCTCGGTCAGTACGGCAGCAACCCGCTCGCGGTCGACATCTTCGCCCTGAACCTGCTGCTGGCCACCCTGGCCACGCAGGCGACGTCTGAACTCGGGCGGCGCCGCGGCCTGTTGACTCCTGGGTCGCACAGCGCTGCCCGGCGGGGCGGAGTGCTGCGTTCGGTGGGAACTGTAACGATCCTCGCCGCGTCCATGGGTCTGGCCTGGGTGAACGCGGGTAACGCGAAATTTGTCTGGCTCTTGCTCGCCGTGATACCGAATCTCGTCGACCGGTGGATGCGCCGCCACCCCGGGCGGCAAGAACCGGCCCCCGCGGCTGGCTCGTCCGGCGGGACGGGGCCGTCCGGCGAGGCTCCGCGTTAGCGCCGGCGCGTAGGCTGCGGTAAAGGAGCAGGTAGGAGGCGGCCGTGGAGTACGAGCACATCCTGGTCGAGCGGTCCGGCGAGTTCGCCACCGTGACGATGAACCGGCCGCAGCGGCGCAACGCGCTGTCGCTGCAGCACATGCGCGAACTGATCGCGGCGTTCGGCGAGATCGGGGACAGCGACGCGATCGGCATCGTGCTGGCCGGAAACGGCCCGGTGTTCAGCGCCGGGCACGACTTCTCGGACGTCGTCGACGGCGACCTGGCCGCGGTCCGCTCTCTGCTGCAGACCTGCACCGAGCTGATGGACCTCATCCAGCACGTGCCGCAGCCGGTTGTGGCGCGGGTGCACGGGCTTGCCACGGCAGCCGGCTGCCAGCTCGTTGCCACCTGCGACCTGGCCGTGGCCAGCGAGAACGCGGGCTTCGCCACCCCGGGCGGCAAGGGCGGCTGGTTCTGCCACACGCCGATGGTGGCGATCGCCAGGAACGTCGGCAGGAAGCGGGCCGTGGAGATGGCCATGTCCGGCGACGTGATCGACGCCAGGACCGCGCTGGACTGGGGCCTTGTCAACCGGGTCGTGCCCGCGGACCAGCTCGACTCCACCACCGCCGACCTGCTCGAACGGGTGACGCTCGGCTCGGCCGAGAGCAAGGGCATCGGCAAGCAGGCCTTGTACGCGCAGATCGACCTGGACCAGCAGAAGGCGTACGCGTACGCCATCGAGGTGATGGCCGCGACCAGCCAGCTCCCGGACGCGCGCGAGGGGATGCATGCGTTCCTGGAGAAGCGCAAGCCCGAGTGGAGGCGCGCCCGGCCCTGAACCGGCCACGCCAGCGGTTCGCAGCGGCGCCCCGTTCACCCATGAAGCTGGAGGATTATCCCGGCGCGAAGTGGGAAGTCAGATCGGCTACGCAAGTTGACGCCAACAACGGAGCAGATCTGAGGCCGCTATGACAATTACCGCCGACACCCTGGCGGAGTGGTGGTCGCTCGCCGCCTGCCAGTCCGCCGACCCCGACCTGTTCTTCCCGATCTCCGGAGCGGGCCCAGCCCTCGGGCAGGTAGCTCGCGCGAAGGCGGTCTGCACCGCCTGCCCGGTGCGCTGCGACTGCCTTCGCTACGCCCTGGCCGCCGGTCCCCTGCAGGGAGTCTGGGGCGGCCTGACCGAGGACGAACGCCGGCTGCTGCGGCAGCGCGAGGCAAAGGCACGGCTGCGCGCCTCGCGGACCGTTTCACCCTCCCGGCGGCCGACGTGGGCTGCCGCGGATGTTTAGAGCCGGCCATACCGGACAGCTAGGACGGGTCGTCGGCTCAAAAGGAGGGCAGAGCCATTTATATCGGAATTGGAACCGTCGTAGTCATCGTCATCATCGTGCTGATCATTTTCGCCCTGCGGCGATAGTGACATGCCGCTCCAATAGGCCGCCCGCTGCATTCAGCGGGCGGCCTTCGGCTGTTATCCGGCTTCCCGCGGCTGCGGGCGGCAGGCCTCGGCCGAGATCTCCAGCGCTTTTCGTCGGAGCCGTCGTTTAGCCTCGTCTGGTGACCGTCCACCAGCTCTCCCGTTCCGATGCCCGCCGCATCGCCGTGCGGGCGCAGCTGCTGGGCCGTGCCCGCCCAGCCGGGCTGCTCGACGTGGTGCGGCAGCTCAAGCTGGATCTCGAGATGGCCGGTCCTGCTGCGGGGCGGCGAGCCCCTGCATGACGGCTGCAAGCGCCTCGAGCGCCGGGAGCGCTTCGGTCAGCGAGGCCACCTGATCCGCAGTGAGCTGGGTGAGGCACTCCGATACCGCGGCCGCGCGACGGGCCTTGATCTGCCGGTCGATCCGCTTCCCCTCCGCGGTGCTGACCACCGAGGCGCTGCGCAGGTCGGTGGGATCGGGAATCCGGTCGATGAGATCCATCCCGTGCAGCTTGCTGACCACGCGGGACAGCATGGTCGGATTCAGCCGCTCGATGTCGCTGAGCTCGGACAGGGTCAGCGGCCCGCGCGCGACGATCAGCCCGAGCACCGAAGCCTGCGACGGGGTCAGGCCGGCCCCGGTCGAGGATGCGTTGAGCTGCCGGGCGAGCTTGCCGACGACCCGCCGGAGGCGGATCGCCCCGTCATCGTCCATGGCCTGGCCTTCCGTCTTCCCGGAAAAGATAGTTGCCTTTCGGCAAGCAGTGTAGGGTCATAGGGTAGTGGCTGAGCAGGTTACGCACGCCGACCACGGCCTCACCGGTGCCGCGGCCGGGCCGGCGCGCCACCGGTACCTGGTTTTTGCCGTGGTGTCGCTGGCGCTCATGATGTCCTCTGTCGACCAGACCATTGTGGCGACCGCGCTGAGCGCGATTCAGCACGACCTGCATGCCCAGGTGAACTGGAGCAGCTGGACGATCACCATCTACTCCCTCGGCCAGGTCCTCGTCATGCCGCTGGCGGGCAAGCTGGGTGACCAGTATGGCCGCAAGGAAATCTTCCTTGGCGCCGTCGTCCTGTTCACCGCCGCCTCCCTGTGCTGCGGCTTCGCCAACGACATCTACCTGCTCATTGTGCTGCGCGCGGTCCAGGCGATCGGCGGTGGAGCCCTCATGCCGTCGGCCACCGGGATCATCTCGGAAATCTTCGGTGCCGAGCGCGATCGCGCGGTCGGCCTCTTCTCGAGCATCTTCCCGATCGGCGGCATCATCGGGCCGGTGCTGGGCGGCGTGTTCGTCACGTACTGGTCCTGGCGCGGCATCTTCCTGGTGAACGTCCCGATCGGGATCGTGCTGCTGGCCCTGGGCACGCTGATCATCCCGGCCATCCCCCGGCGGCCCGACCGTCACCTCGACATCCGGGGCGTGGCGCTGCTGGGCGGCACGCTGCTGCCCGCCATGCTCGGCATCGCGTATCTCGGCGGCAGCAACAGCTACGTCGCCAGCCCGGAGTTCCTGATCCCGGAGTGCGCGGCGGTCGTCGCGTGCGTCCTCTTCCTGCGGCACACGGCGAAGGCGGTGTCGCCCTTCATCTCGCTGCGGTTCATCACCGGCCGGGGTTTCGGCGTCATGAACCTGCTGAACTTCCTGTACGGCAGCGCCGTGCTCGGCTTTGCGCCGCTGGTGCCGCTGTATGCGCAGAACCGGTACGGCCTCCGGCCGCTGGCGGCTGGCACGCTGCTGACCGCCCGGGCGGTGGGGATGATCGCGACTGCCGGGCTGGCCGTCTACCTGCTGCGCCGGACGGGGTACCGGTGGCCGATGGCCGTGGGCTTCACGCTGACCGCCTTCGGCGTGCTGGGCACGGCCCTCAGCCCGCACGGGCTCTCCCCCTACGCGTGGCTGGTGCTGGGTACCGGCATCTGCGGCGTCGGCATGGGCATCTCAACCCCCGCGTCCAACAACGCAACCCTGCAGCTCGCGCCCGAGCACGCCGCTGCGGTGGCCGGGCTACGCGGCATGTTCCGGCAGGCCGGAGCCATCACCGCGGTCTCGATCACGGCGGCCATCGTCGCCCGCAGCACCAACCCCGGCATCACCCAGGCGCACGTCTTCGTCGTCTTCGCGGCGATTACGGTCTGCTCGCTGCCGCTGATGCTGCTGGTACCCGAGCACCGCGGCCGCTGGTAACCCGGGTTCAGCCGCTCGCCCGCGCGATGCGGCGGCCTCTCGCGAACAGCGCCATGGCCATGGCGTGCAGCCGGTCCCCGATCGCAGCGTCCGTGAGCCCAGCGCAGGCCCGCGCGTTGGAACTCTCCAGAATTATCCCGAGCTTGAAGCAGGCCAGTACGACGTACCAGTCGAGCGCGTCCAGGCTGCGGTCGCTGACGGCAGCGTACGCCGCGACGATCTCGCTGACCGGGCCAACGTCGCCCGCTTCCCACAGCGCGCCGCCCGACTCCATGGTCTCGTTCTGGCCGTGCAGGCTGGCCACGAACCGGCCGAGGTCGACCAGCGGGTCACCGATCGTGGCCATCTCCCAGTCGAGCACCGCGGCGACCCGGGGCTGGCCCACGTCCACCAGCAGGTTGCCGAAGTGAAAGTCGCCGTGCATCAGACCGGGAGCCTGGTCTGCCGGCTGGTTGCCGGTCAGGAACGTCGCCAGTTCATCCATGCCAGGCAGCGGCTCGCCCGGGTATCCGGGCAGGCGCCGGTAACCCTCCCATTCCGCCTGCCAGCGGGGCACCTGCCGGCTCAGGAAACCGTCCGGGCGCCCGAAGTCCGCCAGCCCCGCGGCCACGTAGTCGACGCAGCCGATCCGCGCCAGCTCGGTGGCGGCGGCCCGGCCGAGCTGGCGCCTTCCGGCGGCGGCCGCCGCGTAGGACGGCAGCCGCACCATCGGGTTGACCCCATCCACCGCGCGCATGATCACGAACGGGATGCCGAGCACGGACTCGTCCGCGCACGTCGCGGCCCAGCGCGGGTGCGGCACGTCGGTGCAGGCCAGCGCCTCGAGTACCCGCGCTTCGCGCAGGATTATCTCTCCAGCCCGCGGCCGCGGGTGCCGCGACGGACGGCGCAGCACGTAGCCCGTGCCGGCCCGGCAGAACCGGACCAGCAGGTTCTGCGTGCCTCCCTCGAGCTCGACCAGGTCCTCGACCGGCCCGGGCGGGAAGCCCTGCGCATCAAGCCAGCTCGCCAGCGCGCCGACATCGATCAAGTCGATCAACGCAGCACCACGAAGCGACAGGGCTGGTCGCAAGCGCCAGAAGACATATCTTTTACCGTAACGAGTCCCGAGGGGGAGCGCATGTACGCACGGCAGCATGCCCTGGAGCACCCCGGCCAGCCGGCCATCATCATGGGGACGTCCGGCGAGAGCGTCACCTTTGCCGAGTATGAGGCTCGCTGCAATCAGATCGCGCATCTACTGAGGTCAGCGGGGTTGCAGCGGGGCGACCACATCGCGGTCTTCATGGAGAACAGCATCCCGATGCTGGAAATCGAGGGGGCCGCCGAGCGGACCGGGCTCTACTACACGCTGATCAACAGCTACCTGGCGCCCGACGAGGTCGCGTACATCATCACGAACTCATCCTCCCGGCTGCTGTTCAGCTCGGCCGCCAAGCGCGAGGTGGCCGAGCAGGCCGCGGCGAAGTGCCCGCAGCTCGAGCGCATGCTGATGACCGGGCCAGACGTACCGCCGGACGGCTGGGAATCCTTTGACGACGCCGTCGCGGGCTTCCCGGGCGACCCGGTCCCCGACGAGTCCCTCGGGGCGGCCATGCTCTACTCGTCGGGCACGACGGGCCAGCCCAAGGGCGTCCTCCGCAATCTGCCTGACGCCGAGCCGGGCGAGCCGCTGCCGGTGATGCTGTTCGTCCGGGCCATGTTCGGGTTCCGCGACGGCATGACCTACCTGAACCCGGCCCCGCTGTACCACTCGGCTCCCCAGGCAAGCGTGTCCGCGTCGCTGCGGATGGGCTGCACCACGGTGGTCATGGAGCACTTCGAGCCCGAGCAGTGGCTGGCCCTGGTCGAGCGGTACCAGGTCACCAACTGCCAGATGGTGCCGGTGATGTTCAGCCGGCTGCTCCGGCTGAACGAAGACACCCGGGCACGCCACGACACCTCGTCGCTGGAGTGCATCGTGCATGCCGCCGCGCCCTGCCCCGTTCACGTCAAGAAGGCGATGATCGACTGGCTCGGCCCGATCATCACCGAGTACTACGGCGCCACCGAGGCCAACGGCTTCACGTTCTGCGACTCCGCGCAGTGGCTCGCGCATCCCGGCACCGTCGGCCGCGCCATCCTGGGTGAGCTGCTGATCCTCGACGATGAGGGCAGGCAGCGCCCCGCGGGCGCGGACGGGACCATCTGGTTCCGCGGAGCCACCGCCTTTACGTACTTCCAGGACCCGGGCAAGACGGAGCAGGGCCGGACCAGCGACGGGACCACGAGCACGGTCGGCGACGTCGGCCACCTGGACGCCGAGGGGTACCTGTACCTCACCGACCGCAAGAGCTACATGATCATCTCCGGTGGGGTCAACATCTATCCCCAGGAGACCGAGAACCTCCTGTCCGGCCATCCGGCCGTGCTGGACGTGGCCGTCATCGGCGTCCCCAACGACGATCTGGGCGAAGAGGTCAAGGCTGTGGTGCAGCTCG